>Ga0172377_10001181_pt1 | contig 25941 bp, 32 predicted proteins | sample Pumphouse3metaG_FD_119749 | JGI IMG/M metagenome (GOLD analysis project Ga0172377, IMG submission 119749) | Leachate microbial communities from a municipal landfill in Southern Ontario, Canada - Pumphouse #3 metaG | ecosystem: Engineered > Solid waste > Landfill > Unclassified | place: Canada... | reverse complement strand
CTGTCTTTTGGCTAATTGACCCACTAAACGTTGACCATCCTTAGTAAACGCTACTACGGAAGGAGTGGTGCGACTTCCTTCTGCATTGGTTATAACAACTGGTTTGCCGCCTTCTACGACAGCAACACAAGAATTAGTTGTTCCCAAATCTATACCGATTATTTTTCCCATTTTTCCTCCTTAAGGTTATTTAATCTGTAATTTCTATATCAGGGTCATTAGAATCTTCGCCCTTAGCCTCTGTGGCTTCATTTATTTCTTTCGGTTCTGATTCTGCTGACTTTTGTTCTATTTTTCCAGATGATACCGCTACTCGTGCAGGACGGAGTAACTTATCATACATCATATATCCGTTCTGGATAATAGCGGCAATAGTATTTTCCTCATATTCACTGGGAATATGAGCAAGGGCATCGTGAATGACAGGATCAAAAGGTTTGCCTAAAGCATCAATTTTAGTAATACCTTCCTTTTCCATCACTTTTTTCAATTGTTCAGCTATCATCATCATACCTTGCACAAAGCTATCATCCTTTTTATCCTCACTAACCTGCTTCAACGCCCTTTCAAAATTATCCGCCACTTCACAGATTTCCAATGCAAATTTCTGGGTTGCCATCTTTATCCAGTCCGCTTTTTCCTCAATACTGCGACGACGATAATTTTCAAATTCCGCTATACATCTAAGATATTTATCTTTCCATTCGGCACATTCTTTTTCCAGTTCTGCAATTTTTCCCATCAATTCCTGCTCCTTAGTATTTAGTTCCTCATCCTTTTCTTCTATTTGGGTCTGTTGTGTATCTTGAGATTTTTGTTCTTTATTTTCATCTGAAATTTTATCTGCTTTTTTCTTCGGTGTTGCCAATTTGTTCCTCCTTTGTTAATACTACTATTCCTTTATGAGTTGTTTCGGTTATTGTAACAGTTATATCACGGATTAAGGGAATAAGATGTCTATATGTAGTCCTGATAGGTGCTATCACACCTAAATAACCAGGAATTCCAAAAACCTCATAGCGTCCGTAAATCAAGCTAAAATTGCTCCATTCAGGAACATTAAAATCTTCTCCCATTAAAACCTTAACACCTGCGCCATCATCCGAACGACGCATCAGATTTATCAATATATCCTGACGCTGTATCATACTCATAAAGTTCAGTATATTTTGCTTTGAATCAAATTCTGGTTGTTCTAAAAAATTAATACTACCATCGTAGTGAATATAAAAATCGCTAATTTCAATAAAAGCTTTATGTAACTGCTTCAAGAAAGTGCTGACCAGAACATTATCCTGATACATATCTTCCTGCATTTCCAGTAAAATGCGATTGGCGATATCATAAATACGTTCACCAATCAATTCTTCATTCAGATATTGCACCAATTTCTTTAGCTGACTTTCCGTAAAATCATAATCTATCTTCATTACAACCGTCTTGTCTAAGCCAGAATCCAGACTCATCACAAAGATATATTTCTGATTGCCAATAGGAAATACTTCCAGATTTTGTAGATATCCACTGGAAACTTCTGGCTCAGCTACAAAGCTCAGCTGGTCAGTCTCTTTAGCCAGTAATTTCATAATGTAATGTAAAGCCAATGGAGTATCTTTATAATGTCTGATTAGCAAATTGCGTAATAAAGCCATATCATCAAACTTTACTTTTGAGTGCTCCGGTTCTATAAGCTGAAGATAAGTTCTAAAACCCTTTATGGTAGGAATTCTGCCAGCAGAAGTATAGGGTTGCTGTATTTTGTTTTCTGCTTCCAGCTTCATCAAATCCAGACGCAAAGTAGCTGAACTTACCTCCTGAAGATACTTTTCATTCAGGATACGAGATGAGACTGGCTCACAGGTCTGGATATATTCATCTACTAAAGCCTTTAAGGTTTTTTGTAATCTCAGCTGGTTTTTCTTCATAGTTAAACCTAATACTCCTTTTGATTTTTTAGCACTCACTAAGTCTATCTGCTAATCTTAATGACATATTAATCAAAATCAAAAAATTGTCAATTGAAAAGTGAGACTGCTAATTTATTTTTTACTATTTTTAGAAGATAAAATATCGTCCATTATCTTGGATTTAGTTCCGCTCCAGTATGGCATAAGCTTCTTTCTGGGAGATACCTCGTTCATTAAGATTGACAGTCAGTACCGATGGTTAGCTTATCTGCTGTGCAGATGAAATGAAAAGCCGAATGGTGCTGTGGATCGCCATCCAAAAAGATAATGAAGTCAATCCGGTATTTTGGATGTTAGACAGGCTCAGAAGTGAGCTAGCAAGAGTATACGGTGTGAAGCTCAGTAAACCTGCTATGTTCGTTAATCTTGCAAAAATGAAGATCCGATTTAAGCGATCCCGACCCACCCATATTATGGCAGACGTGGAAAAACAGGCAGAGTATAAAAAAACTCTAACTTTCTTGAAGGTAAAAGCTGAAAGGAATCCCAATCTTAGAGTATTCTTCTTTGATGAAGCTCGCTTCGGCCTCCAAACTAGTTTGCCCAGGATCTGGGCATTGTCAGGAGAACCGCTTCAGATAAAAGTCAAACAAGCCTACCAGAACTTCTATATCTATGGTTCGGTCGAGCCAAAGACCGGGGAGAACTTCTCATTATTTCTACCCTGGGTAAACACTGACATGATGAATCTGTATCTGGAGTAAATGAGTCTGGCATATGGAAATGAAGAGATAGTCATCATTATGGACCAAGCAGGATGGCATAAATCCAAAGATCTTGTTGTGCCTGATAATATTGCTATCATCTACCTTCCTCCATACTCTCCCGAGTTAAATCCAATAGAACGATTATTGAAGTACATGAAAACAAACTTTATTCATAATCATATCTTTGTATCACTCAAACAAATGATGGCACATATGGTAATGTTATATGCCGAATTGAACAACGATACAGTTTCATCGTTATGCCATTGCAGCTATCTTGATTATGACATTACAATGTGAACTCTGTATTACGATGTCGTAGTGTAGGATCCAATTCTACATTTGTTGTAGCATCGGAATGCTATACTACCTGCTTATTTTTCTTGCGGAGGCGTTTTGATCTTGAAAAACACACCTCTGGCCAGCTCTTCGGTCTCGATCTTGCCGGCAGCGATCAAATCGCTCAGATACTTGTTCAGTTCATTGGGATGCAGTCCCAGGATCGCGCCCAGGTCTTTATCTGTGGATGGCCTTCTTTTGATGGTTTCCAAGATCTGATCCGAAATATCCTGGTGGAAACTTTGGATCTTCTTTCGGCTCTGAGGATTGGCGACAATCTCCACGGGCAGGGGAGCGAAAAATCCCAGGATCTCCTCCAGCTTCTCCCTCGACAGGGGCCGCACCCAGCTTTCCGTGCCAGGCCTATCCAAAGTGTTCAGTTGGATTATGTCCGGCTTGATCTTGCCAATGGTTTCCTTTAGCAGGGTTAGTTCGGTTTCCGTGTCGTTGAGGCCGGGAACCAGAAAAAGCTCAAGGTAAATTTTGCCCTGGAATTCCTGCCTCAGCTTGATCAGGCCTTCGATTATCCTTCCGATTTCAAGTTCCTTCGCCGGACGGTTGACCTTCAGGAACGCCAGTTCGGAAACCGCGTCCAGATCGGGCAATAGAACATCCGCGCGCATCACTTCAGCCCGGACCTTCTCATCCCAGAACAGGGTGCCATTGGTAAGCACGGCAACCTGATAGGGTGGATAATTGTCCTTGATGAAATCTATCACCTGGCCCAATCCGCTGTTCAGCGTCGGCTCTCCCTGTCCGGAAAAGGTCACAAAATCCAGGTCGGGATCCAGGGAGAGGTAAGCCTCAAGTTCCTGGATGACTTCAGCGATGGGAACGTATTCCCGCCTTGCAATGGTGAGATTGGTGGTCCTGCCAACTTCGCAATAGACGCAGTTCAGGCTGCAAACTTTATGGGGGACAAGGTCCACTCCCAGGGAAACCCCCAGTCTGCGTGAGGGCACCGGACCGAACAGGTATTTCATTTTATCTCCTTATATGAATATTTAAAAGGCTTTGGCAATCATTACCCCGATCTGCCTAAGTTGGTACTATTTTGCCTGGGGATGCCTTGGATTATGCCTTGTCCCATCGGGCAACAGATAATCGGAATGGGGCATGCCTGCCTCCTCCTGCTGGTAGCGAACGCATTTCTGCCAATCATCAAGGCAGTATTTTTCCACCCAGCTTGGATCCAGTTCTCCTCTTTCGGTTAGAAACTTTATCGGGCAAACCCGGTACCATTTACATTCTTTGGGCGACATAATCCTTTAAGCTCTTGAAATTTTTCACGCTCGCGGGTATGTATTCCTGATTATGGATCAGGATGGTGGGATGCGTCAGTGGGAAAAGGGCAAAATCTGGAGCCGGGCACAGAACTCCGATCAATCCTAGATACACTTCCCTGATAAAGGTTCCCAGGCCGTGCGTTTCAAACATGTATTTGGTGGCATAATACCCCAGGGGCGCGATCAGAGCGGGTTTCACCCTTTTGATCTCAGCTTCCAGCCAGATGCTGCAGGCAGCGATCTCCTTCAGTTTGGGGCGGCGGTTCTTGGACAGCCTGCACTTGAGAAGGTTCGTTATGTAGATTCTGCTTCTGGATATCCCGGCTTCCTCAAGCAGCATATCCAGGATCTTGCCGGAGGGTCCGATGAACATCCGGTTTTCCCTGTCCTCCTGCTCTCCAGGGGCATGGGCGATCAGCATTATCCCGGCCCGGGGGTCGCCTTCGCCCTTCAGAACGTGCATTCTGGTTTTGCAAAGCTCGCAGAGCCGGCAGTTTTTCATTCCTTTGATATACATTGCCTGGCGCTCAGAATTCCAATACCCGGCCCACGCCTCCGGGGATGAACTTTTCCGGATACCGCACCTGGATCTCGGCGCTATGTTTGGTGCAATGGGTGGGGCAAACTTTGCTGACGGTCTCCAGGATCTCAAATTCGGCAAATCCGTGCAAACCGCCCACCACGGCGCCAATGGACCCGTATTCCTCCGGCTCAGCCAGGGACCGGACCAGATTCAAAACTGTGTCCAGGATCAGCCCCAGCCCGGGATGGCCGCAACCGATGATGACCACCAGGCCCTGCTCCGTGCTCAGGACCAAGGATTGCTCCCGCTGTCCCAATTCCCCGGTCGTGAACACCTTACGATATATCCGCGCGGCGCCTTCGTAATATTTCACGGAATTGCGGTATCTCACGCCCCGGAAGGATACCGGGTTGTGGAGGACGGCCCGATGATTCAGGTTCAGAATATGGGAAAGTCCGCCGATATGGTCAAAATCCGGATGTGAGATAAAGATATCGTCGAAGGAGGCCGGATCGATGCCCAGCCTGGCCAGGTTTTCCAGTAGGATTCTGCCATTGCCGCCGGTGTCAAAGAGGATCTTCCTGCCCTCAAATTCCACGCTGCACGAAAATCCCCAGTCCGGGATCAAATCCTTGTCCGAAGTTGTGTTGTCATAACAGATAGTGATCTTCATTGATCACTCCTTTTGTGCGCAGATGACCACAAAACTGCCCTCTCCATAGCCCGGCTTGACCTCCTGGACATCATAAACTTCATTCAGCCGCCCATATATCGTCTGCCAGGTCTCCACCACCTTGAATCCAGCATTTTGCAGCAGCTTATACACCTCCTCAGTGCCAAAGAAAACCGCGTCCCGGTAGAAAACACTCTCCTGCTGATGTTTCAGATAGAGCTTTCCCACCAGACTGTTCTTATCCACCAAACCGACGATGACCTGGCCGCCTGGTTTCAAGACACGGTACGCCTCACTGAAGGTCTTAAAGATGTCATCCACGAAACAGATCGTAGTCACCAGCAGAGCAAAATCCCAGCTCTGATCAGGATAGGGCAGATCTTCCGCCACCCCTTCAACAACCCTGAGCCCGCGCTCCCGAGCCTTTTCCCTCATCCTGGCGGAGGGGTCGATGCCCTCGCCGATGCCCAATGGTTTGGCAAAAAGTCCGCTGCCGATGCCGATCTCCAGCCCCCGGCCTGCTTTGGGAACCACTTTTGACAAGGCTTTCAGTTCGGATAGGTACACCCATTCATTGGCCACAAACCACTCTTCGTAATCCTCCAGGTTTTCATCAAATACTTTGTCCTTGGGCATTTATACTCCTTGTTTCCATTCCCCGTCAATCCCGGCTGCGTATTTCCGCGGCGCAAAGATTGACTTCCTTACAATGATAATATAAAGTAAACAAATACAAAACAAAGTGGATCAAAACAGCCGGCCCGGTTTTTTGGAATAAGGCCGATCTCCCGGCGTGGAAGCGGCAATAATTTTCCCGGAACATTTTCTGCTTGACATAAAACAGCCGCATTATCAAAAATTGAATAGATCGTGTTTGGCGCAATAACATGTTCCCCTGCCACTAGTAAACTCTTTCCCTGGGCGAGATGGTATGGCTATTTAAGGTAGTCAAGAGGGGTGATTATGTAAAGGATGATCGTGTTTTGTCTGGCTTTGCTCGTGGTCGTTGCGATGTTCGCGGCGGAATATGTGATCGGCGCGGGCACTGAAAACATCAACCGGGTTCCGGTCAACGGGGTAAACGACTATGGCTGGACCAAGATGATCTATACCAAGCCGCAGCTCAACGCGGCTGGTTTGGAAGCGCCGGGAGAGATCATCGGCCTCGGTTTTTACTTTAACAACCCTCCTCATGCACAATGAGCATGTCTTCCTCCGCCACAGTTAGCGGAATCCTACACCTAGACATCCGAAGCTCTGCCGGATAGCTCTTCCTTCACCCAGGTCTTTTTCGCGGACGCCACCTTTCACGGGGACAGCTGCCCCGTTTTCCGAGCCGGAAGCACTTATCCTTTATAAAGGGCGGTCTATAACCACGCCAACGGTGGTCTCTGAGGTAGAACTGCTTGAACTGATCAGTAAATCGGAAGCCGATAAAGAGCTTATCCGCATCATCTCCAACCGGGACCCGGATAATATGGATGCTGTGGAAGCATTAGAGCATATCTCCGCTTTTTTCGTCTATACCAGAGCCAACAAAGACAGGTTCAAAAGTTGGCTCGGGAATTTCGGATTAGCGGTCAAAGCCAATCCCTCTACCCCTTCGAGAACAACAAGCAGTTCAGCCATGAAGATCTCTGCAAGAAACTGAAAGGCATCAAGGAAAGATTCACCTCCCAGCTATGATTACAATCCTGAAGTTCTCAAGTTATACAAGGGCTTTGATATCAAGCACATTACCCGAACCAAGGGCATCAACCGCAAGAAGATACTACCACTCATCCCCATGCATGACATCTGGTGGTCAAATCCTTTCCACTCAATATGATAAGAAAGTTCGATTTCTTCATAAACATTCAGATTGAATGTGATCCTACCATAATCGCAAGCCATGCAATGCTATGTGAAATCCAGTTGATATAATCGTGCTATTTCCAACATTTTGACCCCGGTTTTATCAGTTTGTAAGCAAGAAATCCATAACTTGTTCCGCAGATTTCCCTTAAGAAATCCGTTTGAAATAACAGTGAAACTCCAATTGAAAAAATCGTGATATCTCAGACCATCAAAAACAACGATTTGAAAAAATGGTGATACGATTTGAAAAAATAAGTGAGAACGCATAGCCAGTTGGTTTGCCATCACGCACCGAACACGCGCTGGCCTGGTTGTTGGTCGGTGGGTGGTGAGTGAGTGGCCGGAGATTTTGGCAAGAGGGTGGAAAGGAAAGGTGGAAGGTGGATTTTTTCCTGGGCAGGGTCAAATTTGAGGCTCTCTCCCGGGCAAGGTAAAAAATATATTCCCGCAGATCACGCAGATAAAAAAGCAGATGACACAGATTTGAATTGTCGCGCACACAGGGTTCAAGTATGGCGCAGCATAACTCTAAACTCACAACTCACAAATATCCAGCCCTGGTTTACCGCGTTACAGAGCAAATGAAAGTGGATCACGCGGATCGGGTGCTAAAAAAACTATTGACAAGAAAAAGGGGTCTGCATATTATGCACATATGTTCATAATGGAGATTTAAAAATGGGACGCAACCGCATCAGCAGGCATGTGCAGGGAACTCCTGCAGTAAAGGGATTCAGACCATTCGGAAGATTGGACGGACGCCGGGGCAAGATCATCCTCACCCTGGATGAATATGAGGCGATCCGGCTTTTGGATTACGCCAATCTGACCCAGGAGGAGGCTGCTGAGAAAATGCAGGTGTCCAGACCCACCCTGACTCGCATCTACAAACGGGCACGGGTCAAATTCGCCACGGCTTTGGTCGAGGGCAGCAATTTGCTGATCGAAGGTGGGAATGTGAAGTTCAGGCGGCACATCTTCCTTTGCGAGGATTGCGGAATGTTCATCGAAACCGACCAGAGATTCCTGTTCCATTGCCCGTCCTGCGAATCGCCCCATATCGTCTCCCTGGATGAATGTTATCAAAACCAATGCAGACAATGCAGAAAATGCTATCGAGGAGGTAGAAATGAATGATTTTGACGGAACCGGGCCACGCGGCGGGGGAAGACCCGGCCGGGGTAGAGGACAAAGAAACCGCTTTGGCCAAAACCAGGCCAATAACGCCGCACCCCAGGAAACCTGGACAAGCGGGGCAACTTTTTATGAGTACACACTGGAAGAACTGAAAGAGCGCAAACAAGCCCTGGCCAAGGAGATCGAGTGGATCGAGGCTAGGATCAGGGAACTTGAGCAAGGCGAATGATCAGTTTTGGATTCAAGCAAGGATCACCCGAAAACCTGGCCACAGGCAAATCCCCGGCTTGCGGGATCCAGGGAGAATACATGACCCAGGATGCTGTGATGATAATTGGTGGCGGAGCTCCTGCCATCAGCACAGGCGTAACCAGACGCAAACCAAATCTGGACAAATCTTTTATGATACTCAAGCAAGAACAGGAGAACAAGTGAAAATAGCCATACCCTTGACAAACGGAAGGCTGAGCGAGCATTTCGGGCATTGCGAGGCCTTCGCGATCTACACCGTGGAAGGCAAAACGATCGTAAAAGAAGAGATCGTGGACCCGCCCGCGCACGAACCCGGCTCGCATCCCGCCTTTTTGAACCAGCTTGGCTGCAGCGTCGTGATCGCCAGCGGCATGGGCATGAAAGCCCAGGAATTGATGTGCGCCAACGGGATCAGGGTGTTGGTCGGCGGACCCCAGCTTGAGCCGAAAGAGCTGGTGAACCTCTATCTGCAGGGCAGGCTGGAATCCGGCCGAAACCTCTGTGACCACTGATGAAGATAGCCATAGCAAGCGGCAAGGGTGGCACGGGAAAGACCACCCTATCAGTCAATCTTGCCTTGCGGGCTGCCGAAACCAGGAATGTGGCTTTGGCGGACCTGGATGTGGAGGAGCCCAACAGCGGGATCTTCTTGGCCGGCGAGCTTGTCCATGAAGAGCAAATGTTCCGGGCTGTGCCCCAGTGGGACAATGAGCTTTGCACGCTGTGCGGCAAATGCGCGGAAGTATGCCTTTACAACGCGGTCCTGAAATTGGGAGACACCATTATGGTGCTACCCGAGCTCTGCCATTCCTGCTATGCCTGCAGTGAATTGTGCCCCGTGGGCGCCCTGCCCATGCGTGAACGAAATTTGGGCCACCTGCGCCACTTTCGGCTCGGCAGGCTGGATTTCATCGAAAGCAGGCTGGATATCGGCGTGGAAATGGCCTCGCCCTTGATCGGCCAGACCCTGGACTACCTGAAAACCCAGTGCCCGGAAAAGGATTACCAATTCCAGGATTGCCCGCCCGGAACCTCTTGCTCCGTGATCAACGCCACCAAGAACGCGGATTTCATCATCTTGGTGACAGAACCCACTCCATTTGGGCTCTATGACCTGAGCCTGGCTGTGGAAACCATGCGCCACCTGGGCAAACCCCTAGCCGTGGTGGTCAACCGCCATGGCATCGGCAACGACGCCGTCTTCCGCTATTGTGAAGCGGAACAGATCCCAATCTGGGCTGCCATGCCCAACCAGCGGGAGATCGCGGAGCTTTATTCCCGGGGCGAGGTCATCTATACCCGGGTGGAGAAATTCCGCCAGGGCCTGGATGCCATCCTCAAACAGCTGGATTCACTGCCGGAGGCGCCATGAAAGAGATCGTGATCATCTCTGGCAAAGGCGGAACCGGAAAGACCTCCGTGGCCGCCGCCCTAGCCTTTATCGTGCCCAATGCCGTGATGGCGGATTGTGACGTGGACGCCGCCGACCTGCATCTGATCCTGAAGCCGGAGGTCATCTCCAGCGAGGATTTTTACAGCGGGGTGAAGGCGGAGATCGATCCCGGGATCTGCCTCGGCTGCGGGGAATGTGAAATAGTCTGCCGCTTTTACGCCATCAGCCATGCCAACAGGGTTTACAAGGTAAATCCCCTCGATTGCGAGGGCTGCGGCTATTGCTTTCAGGTCTGCCCCGCCCAGGCCATCTCCCTGCCCCAGCAAAAGGTGGGACAGTGCTATTTTTCCAACACCCGGATCGCCAGCCGGCTCGTGCATGCCAAACTCGGCATCGGAGCGGACAATTCCGGAAAACTGGTAGCCAAGGTCAAGAAAGACGCCAAGGAGGAAGCCATCCGCACAGGCAGGGAGTACATCCTGGTGGACGGATCCCCCGGGATCGGCTGCCCGGTGATCTCCTCCCTTTCCGGAGCTGATTTCGTGGTCCTGGTGACCGAACCCACCCTCTCTGGCCTGAACGATCTGCAACGGGTCTGGCAATTGACAGCCCAGTTCCAGATCCCGGCCGGATGCATCATCAACAAAGCGGACCTGAATCCGCAGATCACTGCCCGGATCAAGGCTTGGCTGGCTCAAAACGGTATTTGGCACGTGGACGACCTGCCCTATGACGAAGATTTCTCCCGGGCAATCACACTCGGCCAAAGCTTGGTGGAACTCGATCCCGCCAAGTGGCAACCCCGCTTTGCCAGAATCTGGCAAAACATTATCAAGGAGTTAACATGAAAATAGCTTTCACAGCAACCGGCACAGACTGGGACGCCAAGATAGACCCCCGTTTCGGACGCACGGAATATATCCTCTTCTACGACGAGGACAAGGACGAAATGACCCATATCGACAACCGGGAAATAATCAAAGTGGCACACGGCGCCGGACCCAAAACCGCCCAACATATCTATGAACACGCGCCGGATGTGCTGATCACCGGCAATGGCCCAGGCGGAAACGCGGCCTCTATTCTGGCCAGAATGCCCCTGAAGATATTCACAGGCGCTGGCAACATGACGGTCCGCGAAGCATACAACGCCTTCAAGAACAATCAACTGCCATCAAGGAGGTAAACATGCCTAATCGTGATGGAACTGGTCCCTCAGGGGACGGACGCCCCGGCAGGGGCTTGGGAAATTGTGGCAAATCCAGGCTTAAGCCTTCAGCCACACAGGATACCAACGAGCGCAGGATCATCGATACCGGCGCTGAAATATTGGTCGATCTGGTCAAAGCATTGATCACTAAAAAAACAAATAAAAAAAGGAGTTAAAAAATGCCAGGTTATGATGGAACAGGACCCTTTGGCGATGGCCGCCCCGGCAGGGGCTTGGGCCCTTGCGGAAGGTTTGGAACAGCCTTCATAGGCGGATTTGGACGCGGTTTTGTCCGCAGATTTGGACGCGGTTTTTGCCGCAGATTTTGGCGTGGCTACAGTCGCGGATATCGCTGGGATTACCCCCCGTATAACGGACCCGTGGATTTTCAGGAGATGTACCCCTACTCTCGTGAAAACCTCGAGGCCCAAAAGAAAGAACTGGAGAAACAACTGGAATGGCTGAATCAGCAATTGGAAAACAGCAAGGATAATTGATGTCAGAAGAAACAAAGACAGCCAACAACAATATCAAATATCGCATTATGGTCTTCAGCGGCAAGGGTGGAGTGGGAAAATCCACCATAGCCGTGAATCTGGCCTATGGTTTGGCGATGATGGGAAAGCACGTGGGATTGCTGGACGCGGACATTCACGGCCCCTCCCTGGCCCGGATGACGGGAACTGAGGGCGTCAAAGCCTCCTTAAACCAGGATGGAATGATCCTGCCGGTCAGGCTCCATGACAATTTTCACGCGCTTTCCATCGCCTATATGCTCGATAATGTCGATTCAGCCCTGATCTGGCGCGGGCCCCTGAAAATGAAGGCCATTCAGGACATGATCCAGAAAACCGCCTGGGGCGATCTGGACTATTTGATCGTGGATTGCCCTCCCGGAACGGGTGACGAACCCCTGTCCGTGGTCCAACTGCTGGAAAGGGTCGATGGCGCCATCGTGGTTAGCTCAGCCCAGGATGTGGCGATCCTTAACGTGCGCAAAAGCCTCGATTTCGCCCAAAAACTTGATATTCGCGTTTTGGGCATCATCGAGAACATGTCTTTCATCGAGTGCCCCCATTGCGGAAAACGGATAGACCTCTTCGAAGGTGAAGGCATTCCCAAGATGCTCATCGATTACGATCTTGACCTCCTGGCCAGAATGCCCTTTGATAAACAAATTGCCCAGAGTTGCGACCAGGGCCGGCCGTTTATTTATGATTATGGCAAAACGCCATCCGCTCAGATTCTGCAAGACTTTGTGCAGGGCATAGTTGCCAAACTGGAAGATCAAACAGCCCAAGTTTAGCTTGCGTGACTCGAGATATGTATTACATTATATAACAATAACACCTATAAGATACAAGGAGATAAAAATGTCTGACAATGTAACCCAAGGAATCCCCTTACTGGGTGATCAATTTCCCCATATGATAGTTGAGACCACCCACGGAGTGAAAGTCCTCCCCGATGAAATGAAAGGCAAATGGTTCGTGCTGTTCAGCCATCCTGCTGATTTTACTCCCGTCTGCACCACCGAGTTTGTGGCTTTTCAAACCAGATATGAGAAATTCAAAGCCCTCAATTGCGAACTCATCGGATTGAGCGTGGACCAGATCTTCTCCCATATCAAATGGGAGGAATGGATCAAGGAAAAGATCGGCGTGGAGATCCAATTCCCCATCATCGCCGACACTGGCGCCGTGGCAAACAAGCTTGGCCTGATCCATCCCGGCAAAGGCACCAACACCGTGCGCGCGGTATTCATCGTCGACGCCGAAGGCTTCATCCGCATAATGCTCTATTACCCCCAAGAACTGGGACGCAATATGGACGAGATCCTGAGAGCAGTGGAAGCGATGCAGGTGTCCGATAAGCACAAGGTCTCTATGCCAGCTCAATGGCCCAAAGGCGAACTCTTTGGTGACCATGTAATCGTTCCACCGCCCAAAAATGTGGAAGATGTCAAAAAACGCATAGAAGGCGCCAAATCCGGCGATTACGAATGCCTCGACTGGTGGCTGTGCCATAAAAAAATCTAATAACGCAGATCGGAAATGGAACAGGATTGCCTGCCTGGTTTGATATCCAGGTGAATGAAAAAAGCTGTTGAGAGATAAGGCACTTGGAAAATTCTGGCTTGTACAAGCATAGATTTATTCAAGGAGCAAGAAAATGAAAAAAGGAATTCACCCCAAATATGAGATGTGCACAGTGCGCTGCACCTGCGGGAATGTGTTTCAGACCCGTTCCATTAAGGACGACATACAGTTGGATATCTGCAATGTATTTCATCCTTTTTACACCGGCAAGTAGAAGATAATAGATACCGCCGGAGGTGTAGAAAAGTTCAACAAGAGATACAACCTGACAAGCGAAAAAAGTTCCGTTTCAGTTTAAACGCCATTTCACTACAGCCCAAAGCCCGGGAAATGGCGTTTTTTCTATCTTGCGGGCACTTGGGGTTGAATTTGAAGGATAATTTAAATGGACATAAAGAAGGGGATAAGTGTGGGCGACCCAGCCGTTATCGAAGGCGTGATGATGCGCGGACCGGACAGCCTGGCAACCGCGCCATCCGCAGGAAAGACGGCTCCATAGAGCTGTTCAAGCAGCCCTTTGTGAGCAAGGCCAAGAATGGTCACCTGGCTGGGCATTCCCATCATACGGGGTAAAGTACTGATTGTTCCGTAGACTCCACCAGGCTGAGGCAATGGAGATTCCACGTTTATAATCACAATAACTATCTTCATTAGTTGTTCTTGAATTGACCCTGTCCCATTTTTTACACCACTTTTAAAGTGACACTTTTGCTAACGACATTGTTTTTATAGTTTTCTCTGTATTTAGCCAGCGGCATGAAGTTTAGGGAACTGTGGGGGCAATCCGAGTTGTAATCTAACCGCCAATTCATAATCTCATCTCATGCTTCAAGTAAATTTACCAAACAATTCAGGTCAAGGCATTTTTTCTGAACTTGCCATTGAAGCTTTCTACAAAGGCATTTTGCTTTTACCGGTATGCAAAGGTCCTGGTATGCAAAGGTCCTCCTTTGCATATAGCGGCACCAGTTTTCATCTATTCCCTGGTATTGTTAAAACGGCATAACTGCTTGCAATTAACATTATATTCTAAAAAGCCTCTACGAGGCTTGTGCAGATGGGGACATCTGCACACCATAAGGGTATGCAAAGGTCCTCCTTTGCATAAAGCGGCACCAGTTTTCATCTATTCCCGGTATTATTAAAGCGGTATAACTTCTTGCAATTAATTTTATGTTTAAGAAAGCCTCTTCGAGGCTTGTGCAGGTGAGGACATCTGCACACTATAAAGGTATGCAAAGGTCCTCCTTTGCATCATGCGGCACTAGTTTACATCTATTTCCGGTATTATTAAAGCGGTTTAACTGCTTACAATTAACATTATATTCTAAAAAGCCTCTCCGAGGCTTGTGCAGATGGGGACATCTGCACACCCTTCCATCTACACACCGTAAGGGTATGCAAGGTACTGGTATGCAAGGTACTGGTATGCAAAGGTCCTCCTTTGCATAAAGCGGCACCAGTTTTCACCTATCCCCGGTATTATTAAAGCGGTATTGTCGCCGGAATTTAAAAGTGCACCAGAAACGGAACTATAGATTGCACCACTCTGAGGAATAAATAAACTACCTCCGGATGGAAAGATCAGGAGGTACAAGTGAAAGGAGTAAAGATGTATAACCAAGTTCAGTCTCTGCTATCCGAGTTCAAGAGCCAGCGACAGATATCGCGGGAGCTAGGGATCAACCGCAGAACGGTGAAGAAGTTGTCTCAGCTAGATTTAGAAGATGCGTGTGAGTATTTCAAGCAAGGAGTTAAGCGCCGCAGTGGCTTTGATATCGCAAGGCCATTCATTGAGGCTAAGCTGAGCACATATAGTGGAATCAGGTCCAGCAACCTCTATCATCAGGTGCTAGAGAAGTATCCGGAGATCAGGTTAGGTGAGCGCAGTTTCAGGAAGTATATAAGTAAACTAAAGGCATCAATGGTCTTGCCACCTGAAAGGCAACGCTATTTTGAGCCGGTAATCTCTTGGGCTCCAGGGGAGTACATGCAAGTGGATATTGGTGAGAAGAGTGTAGTGTTATCGGATCAGAGCCGCATGAAGGTGTACTTTGTCAGCTTTGTATTGTGCTATTCCCGAATGATGTATATCCATTATTCGACCAGGGCCTACAACACGGATTTGTTTATCGCAGCGCATCTTGCCGCATTTCAGTATTTTGGCGGGGTACCCCAGGCCGGGATATATGATCAGACCAAGCTGGTAGCGATATCAGAGGAGTATCGGGAAGTGCTTTATAATGAGAGATTTCAGAGATTATTCTTGAGTCTGGGATTTCGTGCGGAAGTATGTGAAGGTTACGATCCCCAGAGCAAAGGAATGGTGGAGAAAAGCATAGACTACATAAAGGAGAGCTTTTTACATGGCCGAGAGTTTAAGGGGATTGATGATTTACGCCAGACGAGTGAAGACTGGCTGCTTTGCGTAGCCAATGTTCGCGAGCACCAGACAACCCTTAAACCGCCAGTAAAGCTGATGGAGGAAGAGCGACTGGCACTGAAGCCATTAGGGTTAGACATGTATCCTTCTCAGATCCGTAAAGTAGACAAGACAGGTTTGATCAGCTATCAAGGATGCAGTTATTCAGTGCCCTATCAATATCAACAGCGGCAAGTGCTGATCCGGACTCTAGGCGTGATGCTAAGGGTTTATGACCAAAATAGCAATGAGTTGATTGCAGAATGGAATACCGAGGAATGCCGAGGTCGTATCAATAAAAATGAGAACCACTATATAGACTACAAGCGTAGTGTTGCGGAGGAGTTGGCGCTGAGTATCGAGATGTTTACCAACTGTCAGCTGGAACAGTTTATTCCCATTATCCAGCGTATTGGTGAAGAGCATCCCAAACAGCCCCGAGCCCAATATCGTGGCATGCGCAGTTTACTTGGCAAGTATGAGCCAGCAATCTGGCAGGATGAGTTTGTGAATATAAGTTCGCTTCCGGTACTGAGCTGTAGAAGGATCAAGCGTTTGCTGGAGCTTAGACATATCCAGAACGAAGGAGCTAAAGTCAAGTATGCTACTCCTCTGACTTCGGGAGGTATCAAGGAGAAGAATACATTCCGGGATTTGAGTTACTACGATCAAATTGCAGGAGGTCTACACCATGATTAGTCAATTGCAGCAAGGGTTACGCAGTTTGAAGTGCTATCATATGGCAAACGCTTTGGAAGAAGTGATTCAGATTAGTAAGGAAAACGATGTGTCTTATCTTGAGTGTCTTAATCGGTTGGTAGAGGTAGAATTGCACAACAGAAAGCTGAACCGGATCAGAATTCAGTTTCGCAGAGCTGGCTTACCCTTTGAAAAGCTCCTGGAAAGTTTTGACTTCAATTATCAGACTTCGATTAGCAAACGGCAGGTAAATGGTTGGTTGGATTTTAGCTGGCTTGATAATCGGGAAAATAAGCTGTTTCTGGGACCCTCTGGAGTAGGCAAGACTCATCTGGCTATAGGACTTAGCCGGGAAGCACTTCAAAAGGGCTATAAAGTTCGTTACTTCAGCATGAGTGATTTTGTAGAGGAAATGATCATCAGAGAAGCCAGTTCGACATCCAAGGAATGGCTAAAAGAGGTACTAAGGAATGATCTGATCGTGCTGGATGAGCTGGGGTATCTGCCGATAGATCCCAGGTATACGCATTTGTTTTTTCAGTTTATAAATGAGTGCTATGAATACCGTTCAGTACTCATTACTTCAAACAAGATGCCGGCCCAATGGGGAAGCTACTTTGGCGATGAGTCGGTAGCAATGGCGATATTGGATAGATTGATGCACCACTGCGAGATAGTGATTATGAATGGCGACAGTTATCGCCTGAAAGACAAGCTTGAAACCCTCGCAGCGAGCGAAAAGTTCTCCGACGGCGCTTTTCCGCTACGCTCCAAAGTGCCGTCGGAGAACTTCCATTGAGATAGTGAGTGGTGCACTTTAAAGTGCCAAAACTGGTGCATATTAAAATTCCGTTGACAGGTATAACTGCTTGCAATTAACATTAAGTTTTAGAAAGCCTGTGCGCTCAACCTTAACCAAGGTGCAGGATGTTCTCATATTCCAGCCTTGTTTCTGTAAATCCCCAACAGCAGCTTGTTTCTGCTGAGGACTTACCCCTGGAGATGAACCTACTGATTTCCATCCCAAATGAATAAATGGATATTTGAAAGTTAATATTATTTTTATTCAGGATAAGACCTTTTAAAGTTAATAACCCTATTCTTAACAAAATCATCATTCTTGTTTAATCCTTTCTCTTTCACTTAGTTGTGATATATTACACTGTCTTTTTACTTACCCCTTTTCAACCGATTTTGGTAATCTTTTTCAGATAATTATAATGCTCTTTTATCTCTCCCGTGTCTCTCTCTTAGCTCTCCCTTGGCTCTCTCCTATTACTTTAGCTAAGAGAGAGCTAAGATAAAGGAAGGAAAGAGATACTATCAACTATTTCAAAAATATTTAGAGTATTAAATAATCAATGAAGATAATCAGGGACTTTATAAAGAAATAGTTATAGTGAAAGCTAAGTATTGCTTGAGTTGTAATTGAAAAAAATTTGATTATAGCTTAAGGTAAATTATAATAAAACTTAGATAAGGGATACAGATGACTGATAATGAAACAAATATGAATATTAGAACAAGGCAGTGGCAACACCTAAGGATTCTATTGACAGCTATGGGAGTCATACCCTCATATTTGTTCTTCCAGTTGTAGAAAGTGTTTCAGTTGATGCGATACTTACGATATATTGCCTTAACCTCTGCTCCTGAATTGGCTTCATTTAGGATCTGGTGAATCTGGGTGCAGGTAAATTTGCGGGGCATTGTTTTCTCCCTCTTGTTAAGTTATTTCGGAGCAGTAAATCCTCCTGTTAAACTTCTTCTGTAAAGCGGGATATTTTTGATCAGAAAAAACAGTATGGCATTTCAATGTGTCACTCTTCCAATGGTGTAAATTTCGGGGATAAGGTCATCTATATAAAGTCAAGCGACCGATTGCATTGTTTTCATCTTGTCAATCTATGTCAAGTTCTTTATTAAAATGTTGTTACAATGCTAAACCTGCCCTCTGTATCTTTTCTCATCTGGCTCTCTGTTTTCGTAAAATGCAGGAAGGGGAAAATTGCGGAAAATTACCGGCGGATCCCGGTTAGATATGATTTTACGGTCTGTGTTAGCAACCAAAAAAGGTATGGCGGTAGCGGCCATCCCCAAGGGTTATGAGTTGTTTGGCGCAATGCTTATTTCAGCAGCAGCATCTTGTGGCTTTCGCTGTGGCCGTTGGCGGTGAGGCGGTAGAAATAGAGTCCGTTGGTAACAGCCCGGCCGCTGTTGTCCGTACCGTCCCAAACCACGCTGTGCCTGCCGCAATCCAGGTTGCCCGCGGCCAGGGTCCGGACCAGCTGGCCTTTCAGGTTGTAGATGGAAAGGTTGACGGTGCCGGATGCGGAAATGTCAAAGCTGATAGAGGTTGATGACTTGAAGGGGTTGGGATAGCTCTTCGCCTTTTGGGACAACTCGGGGGCGAACTGGTCATCGTTATCCGAGATGGCGTTAATTCTGGCTTTCACGCAGCTTGCGGGACCGGAATTGAGGAAACAGGCCGGTTGATAAAAAAGCAGGTTTATGCCATTTAGATGACCACGCAAGTCAAAGCTGGAGTCCATTAGAAATGTGTGAAACAGGTCATTGAACAGGTAGTGCTCATTACCATCAAATGTCGCTTCCCAGCCTGCATTGGTGGGGAGTGAGATGATGTGAGAAACGACAGGATTATCGGGATCGGTGGTGTCAAAAACCGAGCCTCCATCGTTGGACTCTATGATGGCGTTTTCCATTATAAGAGATGTGGTCCCGGTTGATACAAGTTCTCTCAGAAAGGTCAGCGAATAATCCTGCTCAATACGGTAGAAATAGGTATAGGTCTCTTCATTTACAGTGATTCTATTGGCAAAGATGTGATCCGGAGTGTAGAAAAAGATACGGGCACAGATATGAGGCACAACGGTCTCTGACCGAAGCTGATATCCTGAATCGTCCAGAGTATAGAGAAATATCCTCCATTGTCCGTTGACATACCCGCTCATAGCCAACATATTTCCCATTACGCTGAGCTGAGAGATTCCTGGCTGAATAGGGACAGACCATATGCGTCCTATCCCGTCTTGGTCAAATTCCACCACTGCCGCGTAAGTAGTGAGGAAAGCCAGCTTGTCAACGCCATAGACTGTTGTATCATCCAGATATGCCTCTATTTGGAAGTCGAGCAATTCCTCCGTTTGCAAGTCAAATATCCTGAATCCGCTGTATACACCATAATCAACAGACTCAAATAAAACCAGGTAACGATTGAGGATAATCGTGTACAAATTGTAGCTTGACGATACATTGATCACATACTGCTGATCCAAATTGCCGTCCAGGATCAGGGAGCGATAAAAGCTCGCGGCAAAGTAACCGCCGTCGACCGGAAAAAGCTCGTAGGAAAGGTTATCGAAGCTGGTGGAGACAAGCAGTTGCCAATTGTCCTGGTTTGCAAACAGGTATTTTTCCACGCACCAGATGCCCGCGTCGTTTTTGCCGGAGACACACACAGAATTGCCGGAGACATCCGATATGTCGATCAGGGTTCTCGTATCCGTGGTCTGCATCATTGTGATCTCGGGGGCATTGAAGTCGTCAAGGTCCAACCTGGCGATCTGGTAAACCTGGTTCGCGTCGCTGCAAACAAAATAGATTTTGCCTTCTATCTGTTTGGTGCTATGTATTGCGAGCTGATCCAGTCCGGGGACATAAAAATTCGCCGGAGAGGAGGACGGAGCATCAGAAATATAGAGATTGCCATTGTAGCCAATGTATAAGTAATGGCCGCCCAAATGGTAGAAGCCGATGTAACGGTCCTGAAAGTCAATATGGTCGCGGTTGAGCAGAACAGGTGATCCGGGGTCGGACACATTAACGATCATCCGGCAATACCATTCATTTCCTCTGAAAGTTCTTACATTTGCTTCCCATACCAGCACCCCGTTTGCCTGGGCAAGGCAGTAAGACTGGGTTACCAAGGTGATATCCCCCGCTGGATCGCTCAGATCCGTGCTGCTGAGCAGATACAGGCCGGACGTAGGGTCATAGGCATAGATATCGAGGGTCCCGTACAGAGTCAGGGCGTAGAGGATGTCTCCGTCGCCTTTCAGGACATTCATATAGCGTTCCGGACTGTATACCGATTGTTCAAATATTATGTCATTCCCCGCCAGTGAAAAGACTCTGGAAGTTTGGCCCATCAGTGAGATATACTTATCGTTGGACAATTTCAGGACTTTAGATAATGGCTTATTGCCATACTCCACATTACCAGTCACCGTATATGACAGCCCGGCGTGGCAGTTGACGAAAAAGAGTATAAGAACAGAGGCTAAGAGTTTTGTTATCAATGTCCTTGTGCGCGTATACATTTTCTACTGCCTATTTGATATTCGGCGGATTGGGCGGTGTGGGTGGATCTTCAATGTGAATGGTTGGTAGATAGACGCCGGAGCCGCCCGTGAATGATTGTTCGCTATAGCCATATAACCAGTCTGATGGCCAAGGCTTCCTGGCTGTGCATTTGATCGTTATCCAGGTAGAAGGCGTAGATTTATAAAGCGGGTCTGTTGATCTATACTTCCCTCCCATTCCTGAATAATAATTTTCAATGAATGTCAGAGTAGTTGTTTGAAACTCATATGGTTCGCCAAAAAAATAGGCTTTCATCGTTCCATTTGCCGTCCCATTAGGTGCATTATCAATATTTACATAATAATATGTAGTATCAGCAATAGCCAAAGACGATAATGCCACCAGGATGAGTAATAGTAAATATGTCTTCATGTTTTCCACCATTAAAGATCAAATCAGTTGAGTCCCAAATGTTGGTTTAAATTCCAACTTATTGTTTCTCAGGTTGTTTGAGGATATCTTATAATCCTCCGTTCTTACACTCTATATAAAGTCAAGCGACCGATTGCATTGTTTTCATCTTGTCAATCTATGTCAAGTTCTTTTTCATCAAAAGCTACCATATTACGCCGACTCAAGTGGTATGGGTTTCAACCGGTTTTCTTCTAACATATCCAGGGGTTCTGACAGATATAGCTTTTCGCTTGTCCAGTCCTCCGAATAACCTTGAAGGATTGTTCCAAAGATACTTAAACAACTTTCGTCATTAGGGAATATCCTGATGCACTTCTCTCGGCGTCTATGCTCTTCGTTGAGCCGCTCAAGGGGATTCGTGCTTTTGAAATTACTCCAATGCGATGTTGGAAAATCAAGATAAACGGATATTTCATGATATGTGTTGTCCAGCCAGTCCAACAGCTTATCTTTGCCCTTGGCTTGAGTAATGTGGACAAGCTCTTTCCAAGCCAGCTCAAATGACTCTTTGGTTCTGGAAACCACTAAATCTTTCATCAGGGGTAGCAACCACAGAAGGTCAGCCTTGGATACTTTGCTCTGGGCTTTGCGCATCCAGTGGACAATGCAGCGCTGTCTCTGCTGACCAGAAAAACACTCTTCTAAGGCTTTGTTATCAAACATAGCTTTGAGGGAGCCAACCGGACAGCCATAGATCAGCAGGTTCATCATATTCTCCGGTTTGGCACTGTCTGTAAAGCCAAAGATATCTGCCCCCAAACCTCGCAGTGCAACTCAAGGCATGAGAGCCAGGTTCATTAAGGGCGATGGCAAGCTCAACAGAATATTTGCCCAGGTTGCTAGCGCCAGTGCAGGCATAGACAACTTTTGTGGTTTTATTGGATGCACAGGATCCGGTGCATTTGCATAAGCTTATCGTTTTTCTCCCTTGATCAAAGCTACGATGTCCGAGACAGAGAGCAGCTTACCGCTGGCAAGCACCTTTTCATCAATCACCAATGCCGGAGTCATCATCACGCCATAATCCATGATTTTGTCTAGATCGGTCACTTTTTCGATGGTCGCATCAATGCCGGCTTCACTGATTGCTTTTCTGGCGTTTTCTTCCAGCTTTATGCATTTGGGGCAGCCTGTTCCTAAGATTTTGATAATCATATTTTTATCTCCTATTTTTAATGTTACTTGCCAATTATCAGATAAAGTCCAGCCAGCAACATAGAAGGGCACAGACATATCTGAGTATTTTAGTTCCTTTTGATTTGTTTATCCAGTTCAAATATCGTTGCACCCTCCCCGCAAAGGTTCCGCCCAGTATGATCACCAGAGAGTGCCCGATAATGTATGCCAGGAGCAAGCCCAAAGCATAGATAAACCTCAAACCGACAGAGCTGAACACGATGCCCAGGATGAGAGCAATAAAAGCAAATGAGCAGGGTCCCAGGGCGATCCCCATTAGGAAACCCAGGCTAAGAGCAGCCCAAGCACCTCTGCCTTTGGCGGAAACATTGCCCAGCAAATTTGGTGTCTTCAAGATATCAGTGATGAAGAATGCCGCGAGAATAAAGATCACGCCTATGGCAGGCTCCACCCACGAGCCCACATCGCCCATCAATCGCCCCATCAGACTCGTTACCAGTCCAATCAGGCCTATCATCACCAAGATGCCCAAGCTGAAGCAGGTGGAAAGCCAGAAGTCCCGCTTTGTATCCATATTCCTTTACCCACTCAAAAAGCCGATGATCAGCGGAATGATGGCCAGATGGCAGGGGCTGAGAAAAATGCTGAGAATACCCCAGACAAATGCCGTAAAAAAAACCATCGTGGGCTGGCATACAACGCGGCACTCAACTGGTTAAATATTTGCAGAATCATCCGAAAAAGGCTCCAAAAGCAAATCCAGCGATAGTGGACATCAGCACCACCAAAAGGATGAAAGCGGAGGTCTTCTTGAAGCCCAGAACTGTATTGATCACCAGCATGCTGGGCAGGGAGAGCGTTGGACCAGACAATAACAAGGCCAGAGCCGGACCCTTACCCATTCCGCTTCCCAATAATCCCTGCAGGATGGGTACTTCGGTGAGAGTGGCGAAATACATAAATGCGCCGGAAATGGAGGCAAAAAGGTTCGCCCATAGCGAGTTTCCCCCCACTGCTACTTCTATCCACCGTGAAGGGATCCACGCCTCAAATCCGGGACGTCCAAACAGCGCTCCGGCAATCAATACCCCCAAGAATAGCAGAGGGATGATCAATTTGGCAAAATCCCAGGTGGAACCCAGCCAATCCTTCAGTTCACCCTTTTCCATTGCCAGGAACAAGCTGAATGTCGCGATTGCCGTCACAAAGGGAATCAGGGGCTGCAGCGGGAAGAGCAGTCCCGTAATCACCACGGGGATGGTTACGCCTATTACTTTCCACATACTAAAGCCATAAAACAGATGCAAAACGAGGCCCAAAAGGAAGGCCAGAACTGCTGAGACCATCCATTTGTAGCTATATGCCCATACGACAAATCCGGAAGCAGTAGCAGAGTTTGGCTTTTGCCAATTCAGAAAAATCAGGATCAATATCATCAACGCAAAATAGATCAGAGTCTGCCACATAGGGCGAGCTTCTTCCCCACCCTCAAAGCCGGCTGCCTGCTTTTGGCGTTCACCCTCTTCCTTACGAAACCAGACATGCATGATCAGCCCAATTACGATACTGAGTAGCACAGCTCCCGCAGCTCGGGCAATGCCGATCTGCAAGCCCAAAATGCGCGCAGTCATTACGATAGCCAGGATGTTGATGGCGGGACCGGAGTAGAGAAAGGCAATGGCAGGACCCAAGCCCGCGCCGCGTTTATAGATTCCACTAAATAGCGGCAGGATAGTGCAGGAACATAAAGCCAGGATGGCTCCGGATACTGATGCAACAGCGTAAGCGATAGTTTTCTTGGCCGCCGGACCCAGATATTTTATCACGCTGGCACTGCTGATGAATACACTTACCGCACCCGCGATGAACAGAGCGGGAATCAAGCAGAGCAACACATGCTGACGTGCATAGTCCTGCAGCATGTAGAAGGCTTCCAATACACCGCCTTGGAACCGCGCGCTCTCAAAGGGGATGAAATAGGCAGCCACAAAAATGGCAAGCATAATCCCCAGGATCTTGATTTCTTTCCAGTTAACTTTCATTGTTTTCCTTATGTTCTTTTATCTTTAAAACACATTTGTACATATCCAATACGCAGGGACAGAGCAACCGATAGATCATTTGGTTGTTTTTTTTGGTAGCCCCGATGATGCCTGTTTGTTTCAGGATGGCGAGATGCCGGGAGATCGTGGATATATCAATTCCCACCATCTCGGTGAGCTCGCTTACATTGCGCTCGTTTTTCTCCAGTTCATCAATGATGAAGAGTCGTGTGGGATGCGCCAGCGCTTTCATCACGCTGGCCATATAAGTGTATCTTTCGCTAATAGACATATATAGCTCCTACCCAGTGTAGTATTTGGTCATTTTGCCAAATAGCCTCCTTAAGTCAAGAACAATCTATCTCCTGCTAAGCAGACCCACATATCCAACATAAGTTCTCACCCAAACCTTCAAATCAATATCACTTGTCACAGAGTGCTTAAAAATTTATAGGTTGGGGATATAAATAGGACTGGCTTTAGACTGTGTCATAGTGGTCTTTTGACATTTCTGGAAGTTTCGGTATCACGATTCCTTCAATTTTGCCCTCATTTTAAGGTATTTTCAGAACATCAGATTTTCTGAAATGGTTTGCGAAGTTAATAGAGCTGTAACTGAAATGCCAGAGGGGTCAATCATCGTTCTATCCAGCCGATAATGGCATCTCTTTTCGGATCGATGATACTTGGAACAGCGGATGAAGATGGTCCTTTCCCAGATAGGGTTAATCTAATTCCCTACAATAGGTTAAATTCGCAGGATCACTCTTTAGATTTCTGGTAAAATTTCCGCCTGGAAGAAATTGTACATCTGGTCTTAGATCTGATTTATTTGATTTGTTCAGGAAAAAGTTACCTCAATAAAGGAATATTATTAAAATAAGATAAGATAAGGGAAACCTGACTAAAGTTTTGTTCTGCTGAGCTAAACAGAATCTGTATAATTAAAGGAAGGTCCAGCCACTTCGGCAAAGGGATAATGTATAGAGAATAGTTTTATTCAGTCTTAACACTTCTGCCAGCATATCATATAGCGCTGGGCTTTCTAAAGACTTCAGGATCAAGAGCTGGTGGTTTTCCCAATAGGTCTTCAAAATTATCTTCTTGAGGTCATAGGTAGTGGTTTTATTTTCTTTGATTTTGATAAAAGGATGAGAAACTTCTTTTTCAAAGGTAGAAAGAGAGCTTTCTATAAGATTAATATATTCTTTTGGTGTTTTAATAGAAATCCATTCTGCAAAAGGAGTTCTGGGTTTTATAATTAATCTTTCTGTTTTTTTGATTTTATAACCTGGAATATTTTCTAAAGATAGAGCGTTTATTATATCTTCCTGAGTGTAAGGGGAATAAAAGGATATATCAAAATATTCGCAGATACTTTCTACACCAAGACAGTGTATT
>Ga0172377_10001180_pt1 | contig 25942 bp, 19 predicted proteins | sample Pumphouse3metaG_FD_119749 | JGI IMG/M metagenome (GOLD analysis project Ga0172377, IMG submission 119749) | Leachate microbial communities from a municipal landfill in Southern Ontario, Canada - Pumphouse #3 metaG | ecosystem: Engineered > Solid waste > Landfill > Unclassified | place: Canada... | reverse complement strand
TTTTTGTTTTTCCTTCATATCTCTCTTTAAGAGTAAACTGAATAAAAATTTCGTCAGGAACGATTTCCAGTTCTTTTACTCCGGTGACTTCAATATATGGAATAGAATTTGTTGTTTGTGCCTTAATTTTAGTGATGCATAAGTTATTCAATAAAATAAGTAATAGGAAGAAATAAAAATTTTTCATAAGTTTATAATTTGAATTGTATAAAATTAGCAAAATATTTTGAAGAAAAATTAGAACATTTTTAAAAAATAGGGGCATAAAGAAAAATACTAAAAGATATGAAGAAAAAATATGCGATTGGTGTTGACGTCGGAGGTAGTCATGTGAGTTCTGCCGCATTTGATATTAATTCAAAAAAAATAATTGAAAATTCATTATCTGAATGTGATCTGGATAATCATGGTACCGGTAAAGAAATTATTAATATATGGGGGACTACTATTGGTAAATTTATGAAAATTATAGATTCCCAGAATGTTGCAGGTGTTGGTTTTGCTATGCCTGGTCCGTTTGATTATGAGAATGGAATTCCTTTGTTTACAGGTGCGAATAATAAATATGAAAATATTTACGGATTAAATGTACCACATGAATTACATAAGTTTTGGGGACTTCCTGTTGATTTTCCAATCCGTTTTATAAATGATGCCACTGCCTTTGCTATCGGAGAAGACTGGGTAGGGAAGACCTGTGGATCAAAAAAATCATTATCTATAACATTGGGAACAGGATTCGGATCGGCCTTTCTTAAAGACAGCCTTCCTGTCGTATTTGGAAATGAAGTTCCAAAAAATGGTTGTTTATGGCATCTTCCTTTTGAGAAAGGAATTGCTGATGATTATTTTTCAACCCGTGGACTGGTAGAACGTTATTATTCTCTTACAGGTATCCGTGTAAAAGGAGTTAAAGAAATAGCAGATGCTGCCGGGAGTAGTTTAATAGCAAGTGAACTATTTGTAGATTTTGGAAATAAGTTAGTTATTTTACTTGAACCCTGGCTTAAAAAATTTGGAGTTGAAGTCATCGTAATTGGAGGAAATATATCAAGAGCTTCTGATTTGTTTATCCCTGTTATAAAATCTACCTTGCAGAAAAAAAATCTGAAAATTAGAGTAGAAAAGTCAAAATTGAAAGAATTCGCTTCTATAATTGGTAGTGCACGTCTTGCGGAACCTGAATTCTGGAATAAAATATCTCCTTTACTTAAGGAGATGTAAAAAATAAGGTCCCGGGTATCGGGAAGTATAATAATTACAGAGGGAAAGTTGAGAAAAATAGAAAGACAAATCCTCCGATGGATGTTTAAATTAATTCTGAAAAAAGAATATTATCGTAATTTAGATAGAAAATGAGAATAAAGATTGTTTTATTATTTTTGATTACAGCCTTTACCATAAGTGTTACAAAAGCACAGAGTGTAGGAGCAAAAATCGTTTTTGATGAGGAAGAACATGATTTTAGTACTATTAAGGAAGAATCAGGTGCACAGTCGTTTGTGTTCTCTTTTACAAATAAGGGTGATAAACCTCTTATAATACAAAACATAGCTGTCTCCTGCGGTTGTACAACTGCTGACTGGACAAAAAAGCCTGTAATTCCAGGAGCCAAAGGGGAAATTAAGGTAACTTATCATCCTGAAAACCGTCCGGGAGAATTCCAACAAAGAATTTGTGTTTTTTCTAATGCTGAAAATAATCAGATATTTCTTGGAATTAATGGATACGTGAAGCCCCGTCTAAAAACTATCAACGAATTATATCCCGTAAAAATTGGTGATGTTATAGCTCAGTCGGATCGTATAATTTTCCCGATGATAAAAAAAAGCAAAACACAGACAGATAGTCTGGAAATATATAATAATTCGGAAAAGACTGTTTATATAAGTTTTCATGCTACTCCAGCGTACATTAGTGTTCATGTGTCTCCTTCAAAATTAAATTTTCATCAAAAAGGCTATATAATTGTTACTTTCGATTCAAAAAAACTGGACGATTACGGATATGTTATGAACCGTATTTATCTGAATACAAACAGTAGTTTTGATTTCCATAATTCGCTTCTGGTATCTGCTAATATAGAGGAAGATTTTTCTTCCCTTACTTCTGAAGAGTTAGAAAAAGCGCCTGTTATTTCATTCGATTCAAAAAGATATGATTTCGGTAATCTTAATCAGGAGGATGTTGTCTACCATAAATTTGTTATTGAAAACACAGGGAAGAATAATCTTATAATAAGAAAAATAAAAACTTCGTGTGGGTGTACTGTCGTAATACCCGGTAAAAAAATTATAGCCCCTAATGAAAAAATTCCATTAATGGTAAAATTCAATCCCATGGGAAAACAAGGCCGGCAAATAAAAGCAATAACAGTTATTTCAAATGATCCTAAACATACCACATCAATTTTGCGTATTTTTGCAAATGTTTATAATAAACTTACAAACTAGATGTTCAAATTATATTTCAGTAAAATTAAAAATGTATGAGAAAAATTATTGCATTAAGTGCGGTGGTTCTATTTGTGTTTGCTGCCTGTCAGAATAAATCCGGGAAATACCGGATTTCAGGAGAAATCGCCGGTGTTGATTCAGGAAAAGTATATCTTCTGAAACCTGAAATGGGGAAATCTCCTGTTGTTGAAGATACAGCAGATATTGTTAACGGAAATTTTGAAATGGAAGGAACTGCCGGAAAATATGCAACATTTCATCTTTTGCGCCTGAATAGTAACCAGTATTTTGCCGAATTTTTTCTTGAAGGAGGAAAGACAGCGGTTTCTGCTTATAAAGACAGTTCTATAAATGCAACAAAAATATCAGGCTCTCCTGAAACTGATGTTTTTAATGTATTCATAAAAGAATTAGCTTCACTTCAACAGAAAATGAATAATTATAAACAGGAATACAAGACTGCGGTTTTACAAAAAAATCAGCAGGATATGGATCGTATACAGGCAGATTTTCAGGCTTCATCTGATAATATGATAGTATACATAAAGAATTTTATCAGGGGTAATAATAGTTCAGTTGTAGCTCCTTTCATTTTATATAATCAATTGGCTTCTTCACTTGATTATAAACAATTGAAGGAACTTACAGATACAATTTCACCTGAATTAAAAGATTCAGAGTATATGATTAAATTAACTGAATATCTAAGCCAGAAAGCTAAAATATCTATAGGTGCAGTTGCTTCTGATTTTACTATGAAAAATACTGAAGGAAATGATTTCACATTGTCTTCATTACGTGGAAAATATGTGCTGATAGATTTTTGGGCTTCATGGTGCAGCCCCTGCCGGAGTGAAAATCCCAATATAGTAAAGGCATATAATAATTTTAAAGATAAGGGATTTGATATTGTAAGTGTTTCTCTGGATAGAGATAAAGATGCATGGGTAAATGCAATTAAAGAAGATCATTTGACATGGCATAATGTTTCTGATTTAAAATTCTGGAATAATGTCGTAGCCCGTTCATACGGAGTACAAAGCATTCCATACAATTTGTTACTGGATAAAAACGGGGAAATTATAGCGATGAATCTGAGAGGAGAAACTCTGGCACAGAAACTAAAAGAAGTAATGCCGGAATAAATTAAAGTCTGTTCATAAACTAAGAACCTGAAATATAAAGATCAAATACAAATATTGTGAAGTCAGGAAAAACAAAGATTTTACTTTTGTAAATGACTGTTTTCAAGAAGAGCGTAAAAAGGAGTTTGATTTTATATATAAGTTCTAAATATAGGTTCATTAGCAATAAACTGTTAATGAACCTATTTTTATTAACATGTGACGTAGTCAAAAAAATCAGGACAGATTAAATAAACGCAATTTATTGTATCTCTGCATTGTTTATATTCTGTAATCTGTTATTTGTAATTAATTTTGGGGGATATAAAAATATAGCAACCAGTAATCAGATATGATGCAGAAAGTGGAGAAGGATAAAGAACGGGAGATGACAGAAAATCAGGAAGAAAAGATTATTGTCAGAGGTGCCCGGTCTCACAATTTAAAGAATATAAATATAGATATTCCGCGTAATAAACTAACTGTAATTACAGGGTTAAGCGGAAGCGGGAAATCCTCACTGGCTTTTGATACACTTTATGCAGAAGGGCAGCGAAGATATTTAGAAACATTTTCTTCTTATGCACGTTCTTTTCTGGGTAATATGGAACGTCCGGATGTGGATCTGATAACCGGACTTAGTCCTGTTATTGCTATAGAGCAGAAGACTACCAACAAAAATCCGCGTTCTACCGTAGGAACTGTTACAGAGATTTATGGTTTTCTGAGACTGCTATACGCCAGGGCTGCGGATGCCTATTCTTACAATACCGGAGAGAAGATGCTGAAATATACCGATGATCAGATAATGTCTTTGATTCGTAAAAATTATACGGGTAAGCAGGTATTTATTCTGGCGCCTCTTGTAAGGGGAAGAAAAGGACATTACCGTGAATTGTTTGAGCAGATTAGAAAGAAAGGTTTTCTGTATGTACGTATAGATGGTAAAGTTGAAGAGCTGTCACCTAATAAAAAATTAGACCGATATAAAAATCATTTTATAGAGCTGGTAGTTGACAGACTTGTTATAGAAGAGAAAAATGAAAAACGAATCCAGAGCTCTTTGAAAGTAGCCATGAAACAGGGACACGGAGTTTCCCTTATAATGGATAAGGAGACTGAAGAACTAAAATATTACAGCCAGCAGCTGATGTGTCCTACTACAGGAATTTCATATCCCGAACCGGCACCATACAGCTTTTCTTTTAATTCTCCGCAGGGAGCATGTCCTGTCTGTAACGGACTTGGTGTAGTTTCAGAAATTGATGAGGATAAGATTATCCCTGACAAATCAAAAAGTATAGGGCAGGGTGGAATTATACCTCTTGGGGCGAAGAAAAATACTTTGATATTCTGGCAGATTGCGGCTATTGGAGAAAAATACGGATTTGATCTAAAAACACCTGTTAAAAATATTTCTGAGGAAGGTATTAAAGCTGTTCTTTATGGTACAAATGAACGTTTAATTCTGAAAAATTCACCTCTGGGAGCTTCTGCTAATTATAAAATGAGTTACGAGGGTATTGTAAAATATATAATTGATACCCGGCAGGAGGATGGTGCATCAAAAACTGCAAAAAAATGGGCCGGTCAGTTCTCACAAAAAAAGGTATGTCCCGAATGTAAAGGTCAGAGATTAAATAAAATATCTTTGTCTTTTAAGATTTTTGATAAAAATATTTCGCAGCTCTCTCATATGGATCTTGCTGAACTTGATGCATGGTTTTCTACTCTGGATGAACATTTAACATTCAGGCAGAGAGAAATTGGAACAGAAGTAATCAAGGAAATAAGAACACGTATTCGTTTTTTGCTGGATGTAGGTCTGGATTATCTCTCTCTTGACCGTCCTTCAGTATCTCTTTCGGGAGGAGAGGCACAGCGTATTCGGCTTGCCACCCAGATAGGCTCTCAGCTGGTAAATGTTCTATATATCCTGGATGAACCCAGCATCGGACTTCATTGCCGTGATAACGTAAAACTTATTAACTCTCTTAAGGAACTAAGGGATGAGGAGAATTCAGTGATTGTTGTGGAACACGACAGGGATACAATGATGGCTGCAGATTATCTTATTGACATGGGGCCATTTGCAGGAATCCATGGAGGAGAAGTTGTTGCAGCAGGAACTCCCGAAGAAGTATTAAAGGCTGATACACTTACGGCTAAATATTTACGTGGTGAATTAAAAATTGAGATACCCGGCAAAAGACGTCCGGGAAACGGTAAGTTTTTAAAATTGTTGGGGTGTACCGGTCATAATTTAAAAGGTGTTGATGCAATATTCCCTTTGGGAAAACTTATATGTATTACCGGAGTATCGGGAAGTGGAAAATCCAGCCTTATTAACGGAACCCTGCAGCCACTGCTTAGTCAGTATTTCTATCATTCATTGCGGGATCCTTTACCTTATGATAAGGTATCAGGTATAGAAAATTTAGACAAGATAGTACAGGTAGACCAGTCTCCTTTAGGCAGAACTCCCCGTTCTAATCCTGTAACCTATACCAATATTTTTTCTGATATCAGGGATCTTTTTGCCCAGCTCTCCGAATCTAAAATTCGGGGATATAAGGCAGGACGTTTTTCATTTAATGTAAAAGGCGGACGTTGTGAAGAATGTAAGGGTGCAGGCATGAAACTCATTGAAATGAATTTCTTACCCAGTGTTTATGTACGTTGTGATAAATGTAACGGGAAACGGTATAATCGTGAAACACTGGAAGTGAAATTTAAAGGAAAATCTATAAGTGATGTTCTGGATATGACCATTAACCAGGGTGTGGAGTTTTTTGAAAATATTCCTTCAATTTCCTATAAACTTAAAACTTTACAGGAAGTAGGGCTGGGATATATAAAGCTGGGACAATCTTCCACTACATTATCCGGTGGAGAATCACAGCGCGTAAAGCTTGCTTCAGAACTTTCTAAGAAAGATACCGGGCAGACACTTTATGTGCTTGATGAGCCTACTACAGGGCTTCATTTTAAAGATATTCAGGTGTTGCTGGGGGTGCTAAATAAACTTGTTGACAGAGGTAATACTGTAATAGTTATAGAGCATAATATGGATGTAATAAAAGTTGCCGATTATGTTATAGATTTAGGTCCCGAAGGCGGTCGCGGGGGAGGTGAAATTCTTTGTGCCGGAACACCCGAAGAAGTAGCTGAAAATAAACGATCCTATACCGGTTACTACCTTAAGAAAGAAATGAATCTGTAATGTGACTAAATCGTTAATTACTATTATTTTACATTAAACAAGCTTCGTACTTGTGTCGTCTTTTGATGAAAGACTAAAGAAAATAAGTCCAGGCAGGGATGCTTTCTATCGTTATTGAGGATTACTTAGTATAACGACGGATTTGAAGTAAGTTGAATGCGTAATATATAAATCCCTGCGGATTTTAGGGATTCATATTTTTAAAAAAATAATTAAATGAAGACATAAAAAACTATAGCAATTTATTGTGAAAACAATCAAATAAAGTAATCCTATCCATTGGTGAAAAAGATATATTTGGTATATAGAAATATTGTTAGAAAATAGTAAATAATGTTTGTTAAAAACTGGTCGCTGACAGTCCAATAATTAGCTGTCGTTTTTTGCGATAGTATAATAATTTTCTTTTTTTTTGTTTAAAATTAATGTTTATTTATTCCTGAAAAAAGGAATAAACCAGAATTTAATATCTAACTTTTAACGCTTTATACTAAAAAGGTTTTAAATAATGAGCTACTAAAAAAATAGTATTTATCTAAAAAAAGACTATGCTAGTTATTATGATTTTTACTGTTAATTAACTCCTGACGCAGTTGCTTTTATATTTCCATATCTATAGATAAAAATTATTTTATCTGTAATTATAAAGTTTATCAATTACTTCCCGGTACAGTTGAGTATACATTTTTGGTGCAATTATCTTCACATTCCAGAGCTGATATTATTTTTTTAGTTCTTTTTCTGGAGCCAATTATGTTGAATAAACTGAAAAAATGTTTTCGGTATTTTTCACTGATAAGGAATAAATCATCATTTGATAATTTTACCATATTCCCCGTTATTTCTTTAATATAATTGAGATTGATAACAACAGAGCGATTGATACGTATAAAAGAACTGTTGTTTAAATCTTCGAAAACCCGATTCAAAGGTGCACTTACGTCAACTTTTTGATTGTTAATGAGTACAATGTCGCAATAATTGCGCGCCGCTTCTAAATGAACAATATCAGAAAGTTTTACCCGTACCAGTTTATTAAAACGTTTTATAAAAATACTGTCAGAAATTGTAAAATTGTGATAATCTAAATTATTTGAGGAACTCTTACAGAATTCCTTTTTTGATAATTGTTTCTTTGAATTCTCAAAAAAATATTCCAGACGATGTTTTAAATCCTGAAGTGCTTTATTGTTATTGCAATTAATTTTGTATTCTAAACTATTGGCTTTTTCACTTTTTGAAATTTCAATAATTGTAGTTTCCATATTTAGTTAATTAGATTTGCTGAAAAGTGTAAAAATTAAAAAATTAAATTTTTTTATAGGTATTTTATAAATATACGTTTTTTTATATAATATAAAAGAGTTTGTAATGTGAATTTGTTCAATTATACTTGTTTTTATAGGTTATATCCATTTTAAAGTAAAAAAATCGGGGACAAATTCTTTTTGAGAGAATTCATCCCCGAATAATTTAAAATTCAGAACAATTATTTATTTATTATTCAACATTTGTTTGATTCTTTTTTACGTTAAAGTCGAAAGTGTATGTATTTGTAAATCCAAATACATCAAGTACCTCCATCTGTAATTGTAAAAGAACATCATTATCAAGAGATGCTGGAGCGTTTGTTGGATCAGCATGGAACGCTGATTCAATAGTTAGAGCGTTAGTATTCTCTCCAGCTACGATAGTTCTTGAAAGTCCACCCTGAGCAAATCTTACAGCACCAGTATTGTTATTTGTGCTTGTTGCATTAGGATCATTATCCACGATAGTAAATGTAATTTTTGCAATACGTGAATCAAATGGAGCAAGAGTTGTTGTACCTAATGCATACTGGATAAATTCACTGTTATCAGAAGGATCCTCAGCTATAATAGAACCTATTTCCAAAACTTCTTTAGTTGCATCTGCCGTGTTTTTGTAGATCAGTGAAGCATTGAAGTCCTTAGGGAAAGAAGGATGTGCTTCGTTAACGGCACTTCTCATATGAATATTAAATGGTGCTGAAACACCCCATTTAGTACTGAATAAAGGATTGAATTTATTATAAGTAGATGTTACCTTATAATTATTATCGGGTCTATCTGCAATGGTTGAATAAGCTGATATTGAAAGTACATTATTAGTAAAGCTCATAGCACCATCAGTTGGAATGTATGCAAATGATGTTGGGTGAACAGTACTGTATGAATGATTCATATTATATGTTGCAGCTGTGCCCGTACTGTTTAATTCTGCCCATACATTAGCTTGTGTAAATCCTAAACTCCATGCAGTAGTTAATTTAACTGATAGATCTGAAGGTGCTTCAACATTCATTATAATAAATAAACGGTTGATCAAATTACCATTATTATTTTTGAATGTTAATTCAATTCCATATTTACCTACCATATCAACCTGACCATCTGCAGCTGAATAAGATACAGAAATATTTGCCAGATTATCGGTGATAGCAGCAGTAATTCCGCTTTCTGGAATAGTAGAAGCAACAGGAGCAATAGCTATATTATTACCTGCAGCATTTACGAAGTTCAATACACCTGTAGATGGCATAGGCTTAATGTTATTTTCAACATCTTCATAAGCAGTAACTGCTATTGATGAAACAACGTTGTTAGTAATATAATCGCTTATACTTTCACCAACCAAAGTCTTGAAATCTGCTATGTCATTAGGATCTGAAATCTGTTTGTCATATGTCTTTGAGAAATCAATAGTTGAATTCAGGTAAACGTAAGAATCAGCATAAGCTAATTTTGGGAATATAACCTCTGCTGAAGCTTCACCTGTAGTACCATTATAATTCAAATAATGTGCAGTAAAACTGATATACTTGTTCTTTTCAGTTTCATTAATGCATTGAACTGTAAAAATATCATCATTATCCATTAATTTATTCAAACCTGTAAAAGAATCGGCATCTTCATTAGGATCAGTTAGAGTAATGTATTTTTTGTAAACATGATTAGCAGAACCGATTAATGGAGTTCCTCCATCCATTAATGAGAAAATTACATCGGAATTGAAGTCGTTCTCAACATTATCAGGAATTAATGTTAAACCACTAACAGTAGTAAATGGCTTTCTGTCAAATGTAATGCAATTGTCCGGATCATTATCATAAGAACTTATGCGAAAGTCTGGATCTGTTTTATCAGTGGCAGCTAAGTAAAAAATAATTTCTTTAGAATCTTTGTTAATCATATAATTATTATACAGATCTTTTTCTATATTATTGACATCACTCCAGTCCTGAGTAGTTGTCATTTTCCATATATTGTTGATTGCAGAAGTTGTAGAAGTTGCTCCTTTTGTCCAAACTGCTGTGTTTTTTACAGGAGTATCAAATTTAATAACCGGTAATATTTCGCCTGCTGAGTTAACCAATGACAAAGTATAAAGATCCCAGTCAACATTTGATGGATTAGCATGAGCATATAATTCCATTGATAATACATTGTTTTCCTGACCTGCTGTAAGTTCAATTTCGTCATTTGGACCGAATTTAGCATCAGTTGCTACTGTACCATAATACCAGGATAAAGTAGAATGTTCAGTATCAATGCTAATGTCTGTCAACATTGCTTTTAAAGTAATACCTAAATCTTCAAGTTGACTGGTAAGATCAGGTAATGCTGCCTGTACTGCTGCCTCTAAATCAGATGCATCAACTTTAGAAGCAATTGCTGCGTTTATCTGAGTTTTGTAATCATTAATAGTTTGGTTGATACTGGCGAGTGTTGCAGCATCTTCTGTAGTCATTTCAGCAGTTGTGGCATAACTGTCAAGATCAGCAGTTGTAGCATAACTGTTTTGAAGAGTTTGCAATGCTGTTAATTGTGTTTGTAATGTACTTACATCGTTGGTTAATGCTGCATCATCGTAATCATCCGAACATGATACAAAGCCAATTGATGCAGATACCAGTAAGGTACCAAACAAAATGGCCGGTAAAAAAAACTTTTTTAACATTCTCATAACTAATTGTTTAAAAATAATATTGAATAATAATATAGTAATAAATTTCATTATAGGACAGAATATTTCCTTTTATGATATTAATAACAAAGGTAAATTTTATTCGATTTAATAATATTATTATTGTCCAAAATATTTGTATTATCCACCGAAATAATTATATATTAAGGACTAAACCGTATAATTAGTATTATTATCCATAAAATGTTATTATAATTATTAAATAAGCTATTGGGATATAAAAATATTTAATTTGCATATAATAATATCGATATGGGCAAATAGAAATAAATTAATAATCTATATGAAATTGACGAATTAAGTTGTTAATTATCTCATTTTTTATAATCCTGATTTTTCTATTTAAAATATTACATAAATTCCGCAGGGAAGTTTCGTAATGAGCATTCAAATAACAATAAATCAGAAAGTAAACCGAGTGAAGCTGATGTGAAGTTATATAAATGCGTAATAGATAATTTTCTGCGGATTTTAAGTATTAAATAACATCGTTTTGAAAAGAATATTGAATGCATTTATAAAGTGTTTGTATTTAGGTTTGTGGTAAAAGTTTGTTAAAAAGAAATAAAAGAAATAATTACAATTAATCAGTTTTAATAAATTATTTCATAAATTCATATTTTGAAAAAATAATTAAATGAAGCCAGAAAAAACGTTAGAAATTTATTGTGAAAACAATCAGACAAAGAAATCCTATCCATTGGGAATTACTCTTGAAGAAATCAAAGAAGATTTAAATATAAAATTACCCCATCATGTTCTTGGGGCTATTGTAAATAACAGGGTTAAAGAATTGCCATATAGTGTTGTCAAGTCCAAACGAATTTCTTTTATTGATTATTCCAGTGAAGAAGGACGCCGTTTGTATATACATTCATTGATGTTTTTGTTATATGCCGCGGTACGGGATGTGTTTCCTGAATCAAGACTAAAAATAGTTGCCGGCATCAGTAACGGTTATTATTGTAATATTAAAAGTAGAAACCTTACAGATGAGGATATAAACTCAATAAAAAAGAGAATGTTATTTTTGGTAAAAGAAAATGTTCCTTTTCAAAAAAAAGGATTTTTGACAGAGGAAGCGTATAAAATTCTTAAAGAGCAGGGACTTAGCAGTGGTGCCAGACTTATTAACCAGAGTGGACAGATGTATTCTTATCTTTATTGTCTGGAGGGATATGTAAACTATTATTTCGGACATCATGTTCCTTCATGTGGCTTTCTTACTAATTTTGGATTGTCTCCTTATTTTGACGGTTTTTTATTGCAGCTTCCTAAAAAAGATAATTTTAACGAGCTTTATCCGGTAAAGAAAGAAGAAAAATTATTCAATATTTTCAGGGAACATAAACAACGTCTTGAAATTCTTGGGATATCCAATGTAAGCAAATTAAATAAAGCCGTTTTAGATAAAAGAGGCGGGGTTATTATAAAAATAGCTGAGGCACTACACGAAAAAAAAATTATCAATATTGCCAATGAAATTGAGAAGCGTCGTGATCGAGTTAAATTGATTTTGATTGCCGGTCCTTCTTCTTCGGGAAAAACGACATTTAGTAAGCGTCTTGCCGTGCAACTTGCCGTTAACGGCTTTGTCCCTCATCCAATTTCGATGGATAATTATTTTGTGGATCGCAGAAAGAGCCCCCGGGATAGTCATGGAAATCTCGATTTTGAATCATTGCATGCAGTGGATGTGGAATTTTTTAATAAGCAGTTAAATCAATTATTTAATGGAGAAATTGTAGAATTGCCTAAATATAATTTTATTACAGGACAACGTGAACTATTAGGAAAGAAAATGCATCTGGGGCCGAGACATATTCTGGTAGTCGAAGGAATTCACGGTATGAATCCGGAGTTACTTACCAATATTGATCCATCTAAATGTTATAAGATATTTATTTCGGCTTTGACACAGATTTCCATAAATAACAGTAATCCAATCTCTTCTACAGATAACAGGTTGATCAGAAGAATTATAAGAGATAATAATTATCGTGGATATTCGGCAAAAGATACAATTAACCGCTGGCCAAGCGTTCATGAAGGAGAAGATCGTTATATTTTCCCCTATCAGGAGAATGCAGATATAATGTTTAACTCATCTCTGGTTTATGAACTGTCTGTTTTAAAAAGATATGTGGAGCCTTTGCTAAAATCTGTACCTGAAAAAGATGAAGCTTATTGTCAGGCAAGCAGACTGCTTAAATTTCTGGGATATTTTTATTATATGAATGACGAAGAAATTCCTCCTACATCTATTTTGCGGGAATTTCTGGGTGGAAGCAGCTTTACATATTAATGTTTTTCAAAAACAAAAAAATATGCACTGTTTGAAGTGCATATTTTTTAGTACTTGTTTTTTAATTCCATCAAATTTTATTGATTACAACAAGGTCTTTCTGACCTTCTTCAATAGCTTTAAGATTTAAAGGAATCAGGTCGTGATGACGTGCAGGAATAGATTTTTCCAGTCCTGTTTTTACACTTTCAACTTTAATAACAGGTCTTGCCTTTAATAAAGCTCCAAGTATTACCATGTTGAAAATTTTAACATTCCCCATTTCCGAAGCAATTCTTGTTCCTTCTACCTTATAGATATTAATATCTTTACGTGCAGGGGGATTTATAATGCCATTTGGATCATAAATTAGAGTTCCTCCCTTTTTTACCTTTGATTCAAATTTATCCAGTGACTGCTGGTTTAAAACAACAACAGTGTCGAACATATTTAAAATCGGCGAACTTATTTTTTCATCACTGATAATTACAGTAACATTGGCAGTTCCTCCTCTCATTTCAGGTCCGTAAGAAGGAAACCAGCTAACTTCTTTTTCCTGCATCATTCCGGAATATGCGAGAATCTTTCCCATTGAAAGGACTCCTTGTCCTCCAAAACCGGCTATAATAATTTCTTCCGTCATAATTTTGCTTTTAGTTTTTCTTTGAATATAGAGATGGATCTGCTTTTTCACCATCTTTTAAGTCTCCGACAGGATAAAATGGAAACATATTTTCTTCCATCCATTTATTAGCCTTAACAGGATTCATTTTCCAACCTGAGTTGCATGTGGAAACTACTTCAACAAAAGAAGTTCCTTTTTTAGCAAGAACATTTTTAAAAGCTTTTTTGATTGCTGTTTTACATTTTCTTACTGCCATTGCTGTTTCTACTGACTGTCTTGTAACATAGGAAGTTCCTGGTAACTGGGCAATCAGCTCGGTTATTTTTAAAGGATAACCGTTTCTCTCCACATTTCTGCCTTTAGGTGTTGTGGCAGTAACTTGTCCCAATAGGGTAGTAGGAGCCATCTGACCACCGGTCATCCCATAAATGGCATTATTGATGAAGATAACAGCTATGTTTTCTCCTCTGTTACAGGCATGCATAATTTCAGCAGCACCTATTGAAGCTAAATCGCCGTCTCCCTGATATGTGAAAACGAATTTGTCGGGATTTACTCTTGATATGCCTGTAGCTACCGCAGGAGCACGACCATGGGCGGCTTCCTGCCAGTCAATATCGATATATTTATATGCAAAAACACTACATCCGACAGGACTTACACCAATGGTTTTTTCCTGTATTCCAAGCTCTCCTATTATTTCAGCTATCAGGCGGTGAACTACTCCGTGACTACATCCGGGACAATAATGCATGGTATTGTTCAGTAATAATTCCGGTTTTTTATAGACCTGTTCACCCTGACGGATAATATCCTGCTGTGTTAATTTATTTGTATCCATCAATTACCTCCTATTAATTTTTTTTCCAATGTGCTTACTACTTCTTCAGGTGATGGAATAATTCCACCCATCCTTCCATAATATTTTACAGGCTTGAAAATGCCTGATTCGTAAACTGATAATTTTACGTCTTCAATCATTTGTCCTGCATTCATCTCAACAGTCATAAAGCCTTTTACTCTTTTGCACAATTCCGCAATTGGCTTTTTAGGAAAAGGGAATAAAGTTATAGGACGTAAAAGTCCCAGTTTAATCCCTTTTGCTCTGGCCATTTCAATGGATTTCATACAAATTCGGGCACATGAGCCAAAAGCTACTAAAATGTATTCGGCATCGTCACACATATATTCCTCATAGCGGACTTCCTCTTCCTCCATTTTTTTGTATTTTGCCTGAAACCGGATATTGTTTTTCTCCATTTGCTCGGAATTTAATTCCAGAGAAGTCATAACATTTCGGGAACGGTTTTTCTTTTTGCCTGTTGTAACCCAGGAGCCGTATTTATTCTCTATTTCTTCACTCGTTAATCTGGGTTTAAAATCTCCAAGTGTTACTTTTTCCATCATTTGTCCTATTGCACCGTCCGAAAGAATCATTACAGGGTTTCTGTATTTAAAGGCAAGATCGAATGATAATCCAACAAAATCGTGCATTTCCTGAACAGAATTTGGAGCCAGTACCAGAAGATTATAATCTCCGTTACCTCCGCCTTTTGTAGCCTGAAAATAATCTGCCTGAGATGGCTGGATTGTTCCCAGACCCGGTCCGCCTCTTTGTACATTAACAATAACGCACGGAATTTCTGCTCCGGCAATATAAGAAATACCTTCAGACATAAGACTTACACCGGGACTTGAAGAAGAAGTCATTACTTTTTTACCTGTTCCGCCACCACCATAAAGCATATTTATAGCAGCAACTTCACTTTCGGCCTGCAAAACAACCATACCTGTTTTATCCCATGGGGCACGAACCATTAATGTTTCCATTACCTCTGATTGCGGAGTAATTGGATACCCAAAATAACCATCACAACCACAACGAATTGCGGCCTCAGCAATGGCTTCGTTCCCCTTCATCAATTTTAATTCACCCATTCTATTTAGTATTTTAATATTTATATTTTTAAACGGTAAACTGAAATACATGCATCAGGACAAACCGTAGCACAATTTGAACAACCTATACATTTGTCGGGTTCTTTCATAAAAGAGAAATGATATCCCTTACCGTTTACATCATTGTTTAATTTCAGGACATTTTGCGGACATGCTCCGATACAAAGCCCGCAGCCTTTGCACTCTTCTGTGTCAATTACCACCGTACCTTTTATTTTTGCCATATTTTCCTTTATGTTTAAAGTTTTGTTTTCGAATATATAGAATTCATTTTAAGAATAATGATCCTTAAAAAAATCAATTACAATATTAAAAAAAAAAGTGGAAAAAGAGACCTGTTTTTTTGTCGATTCCCTGTGAGTTAATCCTAAATTAAAGAGAATCTCTTTTTTATCTTCTTTTTCTGCCTGTTTTTATATCATATTTCGTTGAAATGTTTTTTTCTTTCGAAATAATATTTAAAAACGATGCTTCGGCAAATAATTTCAGGATGCAATTTTTGTGGAGTAATTGTTTTTAGTTGTTCTCTCTTTATTTTCATTTTTGGCAGAGAACGGTAATATGCATAATGTGCTTTAACCACACTTAAAAAATTTTTTAAGTTTCCTGTAACAAGCCATTTTAAAGCACCTGCATCGTCAATTAGCAAACGGGTGATAAGTATTATTATAAATTTTTTAGAGGGAAGGTTCTTATGCAGTAACCACAGGCTGTTTCTGAAATTTAAAAACAGTTTATATGAATTATTATATGGTAGTGTCCCTCCTCCAAGATGATATACTTTGCTATCCGGAGTAAAAAGAATTTTAAATCCTCTGTTTTTTAGACGCCAGCATAGATCAATTTCTTCCATATGAGCCCAGAAATCTGAATCCAGCCCTCCTGATTCATTAAAAGATATGGCTCTTATAGCCATACATGCACCACTGGCCCAGAATATTGACGTAATATTGTCGTATTGCCCATGATCTTTTTCCATAACGTCCAGAACGCGTCCGCGACAAAGAGGAAATCCAAGATTATCAATGAAACCGCCTGCTGCTCCTGCATATTCAAATTCGTCTTTTTTCTTCCAGCTTAGAATTTTTGGTTGAACGGCGACTACTGAAGAATCTTTTTCCATCAGGGAGATCAAAGGAGTTATCCAGCCTGGAGTTACCTCTACATCAGAATTTAGCAGGATGTAATAGTCCGAATCAATTTGTTTTAAAGCCTTGTTGTATCCTTTTGCAAAACCATAATTATTTTTTAACTCAATGATTTTTACTTCAGGAAAATGTTCCCTTATAAGTGTTACTGAAGAATCGGTTGACCCATTGTCAGCCACAATAATTTTGGTATCTTCTATCCTGCTGTATTTAACTACTGAAGGTAGAAAACATTTTAACATTTTTTCTCCGTTCCAGTTTAATATGACAATTGCAATTTTCAAAATTAATTGATTGTTTTTTAATTTTTGTCCATAATTTTCGTCAAAAGAGACAGACCATGTAATAGAAAAACAACAAAGTTAAATAAATTTTAACATAGAATCAGCAGAAAATTATAGTAATGCTTATTACGTGCTTATTACGAAACTTCTCCGTAAAATTTTCTATACTCATTTATTTTTATCCAAGAAATTCCTGAATCTTTTTAGAAAATGACGGGAAATAAGCGGGATTGGCAGCAATAATCTGACCACCGAATAAATAATTACCCTGTCCTTTAAAATCACAAATTTTGCCACCTGCTTCCTGTACCAGAATTATTCCTGCTGCAATGTCCCATGAGTGCAGGGCATATTCAAAAAACCCATCAAAACGTCCGCATGCCACATAAGAAAGATCTACGGCAGCGGATCCCATTCTGCGTACTCCCTGAGTTTTAACCATAAAAAAATTAAGGGCTTTAATATAGTTATCAATAACATCAAAATTGTAATACGGGAATCCTGTGGCAATTAGTGCATCTACGTGCTCTGAAGCTTTTGAAACATGTATTTGTTTTCCGTTCATCCACGCTCCTCCGCCTTTCCATGCAGAAAACAATTCATTCTGACCAATTTCGTAAACTACCCCTGCCTGTGGGATATTGTTCTTTGTAAGCGCTATGGAAACCGAATGGGGACACACATCGTGAATAAAATTGGTGGTTCCGTCAAGCGGGTCTATTACCCATTGATATGTTTCGCCATGCTGTTGTGTTGCGGTTCCTTCTTCTGTGATGAATCCTGCATTGGGAAGTAATTTTTTTACTTCATCAACTATCATACTTTCCGATTCTTTATCTACATAAGTTACAAGACTGGCTTTCTCCTTTATTTTAACATCGCTGGGAGTGATTTTAAATTGTTGTTCCTTAATAAAGGCACCTGCCTCTTTAGCTATTTTGCCGATTTGGGCGGTTATTTCTTTTAAATTCATAGTTTTATAATTTTAAGTTCAACCCATTATTCCAGAATTTCTATTTCAAAATTTCCTTCAGAATTAATCCTTAAGAGTTTTACTTTTTTGAACTGATTAATTAATCCGGGATTACTGTTTATCTCTGCACGTATATAATTTTCGCTAAATCCTTTCATTTTTCCTTTTTCGGGTTCTTCAAACAAAACTGTGACTGTTTTCCCTGTTTGTTTTATGTAAAAATCTTTTAGCTTTATATCCGAAAGGGCTATTAATTTTTTTGTTCTTTCTTTTCTTTCATGTACAGGAATTACCGGCGTTATTGATAATGCAGCAGTATCTGGACGTTCAGAATAAGGAAAACAATGAAGTTGTGAAACATCCAGCGATTCAATAAAATTATAGCTTTCTTCAAATAATTCCTTTGTCTCACCGTTTGTGCCGGCAATAAGATCTACTCCTATAAATGCATCGGGAAGTTCCTTTTTTATTCTTTCCACTCTTTCTTTAAACAGTTCTCTTGTATAATGACGGTGCATAAGTTTTAATACTTCATTTGAACCGCACTGAAGAGGAATATGGAAATGTGGTGCAATATGATTAGAAGAACCAACAAAATCAATAATTTCATCAGTCAGCAGGTCGGGCTCAACAGAGGAGATACGAAGACGCTTGATATCTGTTTTATCCAGTGCTTTTATAAGATCAATGAATTTTTCATTGGTACTCTTTCCAAAGTCACCAATATTTACACCTGTTAGAATAATTTCTTTAATGCCGTGCTCAATGGCTCTTGAGGCCTCGTGTACTGTGTCTTCAATAGTGTCGTTACGACTGCGTCCACGTGCAATAGGGATAGTGCAGTATGTACAAAAATTATCGCATCCGTCCTGTACCTTTAAAAAGCTGCGGGTTCTGTCGCCCCATGATGTGGCATGGAAATATTCCCTGTTTTGTTTCTGATCTTTTACCAAAATAACAGGAGATGGTTGTTTGTTCATGGAGGAAATATAATCGGTCATCAAAAATTTATAATTTGTCCCGAATATAAAGTCTATTCCTTTTATTTTTTCAAGAACCCGGGGCTGAAGCTGTGCATAACATCCTGTTACCAGAATTAGCGCTTTCGGATTTCTTTTTATTGCCTGACGAATAATATTCCGGCATTTTTTGTCACTTTCTGCAGTAACAGAACAGCTTTGGACAACATAAATGTCAGCATCTGATTTGAAATCTACGCGTTCAGCACCTTTACATTCGAATTGCCGGGCGATGGTTGATGTTTCGGCAAAATTTAATTTGCAGCCTAAAGTATAAAATGCAGCCTTTTTCCCTCTGAAATCCATATTGTTTATTTCTGTTATAATTCAGATTGTAAAAGTAATAAAATAAACAAAAACGGTTACTTGTTGTCTGCTGATTATTGCATTGTGTAATACAATGACTAAGACTTTGTATCTCTTTAGATGGAAACAAAAAAGAAGTCCCTGAGGTGGCACTTCTTTCTATAAATTAAATCAAATATGTTTTCGTTTTTTGAAATTTTGACATATTTCGCAAGTTAAATGATTTACAGTAAATTACTTGCCAGTTCAGACAGAAAACTTCTTTCTCCTTTAACCATATTGACATGGGCAAATGTTTCCTGACCTCTCATTCTTTCAGTCATGTATGCCAGACCGTTAGATTTTGCATCAAGATACGGAGAATCAATTTGCTCAAGGTCTCCCGTGAATACCATCTTTGTATCTTCTCCTGCACGTGTTATGATTGTTTTTATTTCATGAGGTGTCAGGTTTTGGGCTTCATCAATAATGAAAAATGAATTTGAAAGACTTCTCCCACGTATATAGGCAAGAGGAGTGATGATCAGTTTGCCTGACTTTAACATATCGTCAATTTTCTGATATTCATTACTTTTTTCGTTGTAGTTACGTTTAATAACTGAAATATTATCGAAAAGAGGCTGCATGTAGGGATTGATTTTATCTTCGGCACTACCGGGCAAAAACCCCAGATCTTTGTCACTCAGTGCAATAATAGGCCTTGCCAGAAGAATCTGATCATATAAATCACTTTGGTCCAGAGCTGCAGCCAGTGCCATAAGAGTTTTACCTGTACCGGCCTTTCCTGTGAGGGAAACCAGATTAATATTTTTATCCATCAGTGCGTTTAAGCTGAAGGTCTGTTCTGCGTTACGTGGTTTGATCCCGTAACATGTCTTTTTGTTTATATTGATAAAACGTTTTGAGTTTTTATCATAACGCGTCAGAACGCTTGAACTATTTCCCTGTAAAACAAAATATTCATTTGCGACAGGTGTTTTTGATACTTTTACATCAGCAAGAGCAATGGAACCGTTTTTATATAATGCATCAATTTCAGTATCGCTTATTCCGCTTACCTCTGTGGCTGATTTTTTAAATACTTCAGGATTTTTTATTTTATCATTTTTGTAATCTTCGGCTAATACCCCTATTGATTTTGCCTTCAATCGTAAATTGATATCTTTTGAAACCAGTATTGTTTTACGTGTTGGGTTTTGTTTTGCATAAAATGCAGCAACAGCTAAGATTCTGTGATCGGGAATATCTTCCATGAAAGATTTTTTCATTTCCTCAGGGAATGATCTTCCGGTGGAGATAATTAATTTCCCTTTGTCTTTTCCTAAAGAAATTCCTTCACCTGGCAGGTCATCACCTATGAGTTTATCAAGTTTGCGTACAAATTCACGTGCCTGAAAATTAATCTGGTTATTCCCTTTTTTGAATTTGTCCAGTTCTTCCAGAACAGTAATGGGAAGAACGATATCATTATCCTGAAACTGATAAAGACATGTATGATCGTGCAGGAGAACATTCGTATCCAGCACAAATATTTTGGACTGTTTAGTGTTTGGCATGATTGAATTGTTTTAATTGTTTAGATGACTTATGAAAAGTAATAAAAAATAATGATTTTATCTTTTTTTGGGAAGAAAAAATAAGGGAAAGAAAGTATCATTATCTTTGCCCGATAGAATAAAAAACTGATAATAGAAAAATCAGAAAAGAGAAAAAAGACTTTTATCCGGTAATAAAAGCCGGCAAATGTTAAAGGTCCTGGAACGAATCTAAAATCTATATTTATAAGACTCATGAAAACCTATTCAGATACAATAAAATATTTAAATGACCATCTTCCAATGTTTCAGCGAATAGGACCGATCGCCTACAAAAATACGCTTGGAAATACCAACGCGCTGGATGAAATGTACGGTCATCCTCATCAAAGTTTTAAGACGGTACATGTAGCAGGAACTAACGGAAAAGGATCTGTATCTCATACAATTGCATCTATTTTGCAGGAAGCCGGATATAAGGTGGGTTTATATACTTCTCCGCATCTGGTAAGTTTCAGGGAAAGAATCCGTGTAAATGGGAAAATGATATCTGAGAATGATGTGACGTCTTTTTTAAATAATTATTTGTTGAAGAAAGAGTCAGCAACATTGCAGCCATCTTTTTTTGAGATGACAGTGGCAATGGCCTTTGATTATTTCAGAAATTGTAAGGTGGATATAGGTGTTATTGAAGTGGGACTGGGAGGAAGGTTGGATTCTACCAATATCATTACGCCTGAAGTATCTGTAATAACTAATATTAGTTTTGATCATATGGCGTTGCTTGGAAATACTATTCCAAAAATCGCAGGGGAGAAGGCAGGCATTATAAAAGAAGAAATTCCTGTAGTAATTTCTGAAAGCAATGATGAATATAATTCTGTTTTTAATAATAAAGCCGCGGAAATGAATAGTCCTGTTTTTTATGCCGACAGTGAATATCAGGTAGATCATTCATTATTGATAGCAGAGGAGGGAAAACAGCTTTTTTATTTTAAGAAAACAGGGGAACTTGGTTTCTCTACTTTAAAAAGTGATCTGATGGGGGATTACCAGAAGAAGAATATTGCAGCTGTTCTTAAAACTGTTGAACTTTTGCGTTATAAGGGATGGAAGATCAGCAAAAAAAATATTGAAGACGGAATAGAAAATGTAAAACGTAATACAGGATTGCGCGGACGCTGGGATATTCAGCAATATAATCCTATGGTAATATGCGATACCGGGCATAATGTTGCAGGACTTACCTGGGTTGCCCGGCAGCTTGAAGAGATGAAATACAATAAGTTACATTTTGTTCTGGGTATGGTGAGTGATAAGGATTTGAAGAGTGTGTTGAAACTTTTGCCTAAAGATGCTGTATATTATTTTACGCAGGCTTCAGTGCCAAGAGCGAGGAAGGTTGAGGAACTGGTTAAAATGGCAAAGGATGCAGGGTTGCATGGTAATTCGTTTGATACAGTGAAAAAGGCTGCTGCATCGGCAATAAAGGAAGCGGGGAAGGATGATGTCGTTTTTATAGGTGGAAGCAGTTACGTAGTTGCGGACTATCTTTCGTAGAAGATGAAATTTTATATGCGTGTTTATTATCTTACTAATGAAAGAGCCGTAAAAATAGCTGAAGATGCCGTCTGCTCCATTAAATATGTGTATTTTAAAGAATGATTTATATATTTTTTTCATGTAACTTCCTATGTGTTTTGCAGTAATAAAAAAAGAAGGCGTTGGGAGTGAAAAAAGTGACCCGTTTATTTGGATAGAGAAAAAAAGCCTCTTATATTTGCAACGCTTTTTAAGGAAAGTATTACAAGTAAAGGGCGTTTAGCTCAGTTGGTTTAGAGCATCTGCTTTACACGCAGAGGGTCGGCGGTTCGAATCCGTCAACGCCCACCCAAAGAAGGAATTTAGAAATAAGTTCCTTCTTTTTATTTATAAGATAAAGGGGAAAGTGGCACTGTACAGTTATATTTATTAACTCATCATAATTTGTTGTCAGTGAGTTTTCTTAAAATCATTATATGCTAAAATTTATACCGGAGCATTTGACCGGCTTGCCTTACCTGAAAAAGAGATATTAAATCCATTTCATTGATATTAAAAAAATATATATTACATACTGGATGTATAGCACATTAAATGCAATATAGTTACAATGATATTTAAAGGTTCTGATTTCCTGTTAATTCATATTATAAAAATATAAGTTGTAATTAAAAAAATCAAATAGATATGTTATTTTTACCTGTTCCTTTTTGTAGACTGGGATCAATAAATAGGAACAATTATATAAACATAGTGTTTTTTTAAACTTATTTTATTTAAATTATCATGAGGAAATCGGTATTATTTATATTTACAATTACCATGCTCTTTGTTATAACGGTGACAGCACAAAAGGATGATCAGGCTAAGTTGAAACCATTGGCAATTGATGGGAAAACTTTTCTTGCTCCACCCAAAATAATCAGAAACCTTTTGATGAATAAGACTTATATTTCTGATAGTAGAAAATTTACTGGTATTCCCAGTATTGCAGTGAGTAACGAAGGACGTTTTTGGGCTGTATGGTATGCTGGTAAAACACCCGGAGAAGATGCAAATAATTACATAGTTCTTTCTACTAGTGATGATAAAGGTAATACATGGGAAGAAAACCTTATTATTGATCCGGATGGAGAAGGACCGGTCAGGGCTTTTGACCCCGAAGTCTGGATTGATCCTGAAGGAAAACTTTGGGTGTTTTGGACGCAAGCATTTGGGCACGACGGAACAATTGCCGGGGTTTGGGCAATAACAACAAATAAATCCAATATCAAAAATCCTGACTGGTCGGATCCCAGGCGATTAACCGATGGTGTTATGATGTGTAAACCATTAGTTTTGTCATCCGGAGAATGGATTTTACCTGTTTCTACCTGGCAACAAACTGATAATAGTGCAAAAACAATAATGTCAACAGACAAAGGATCGACCTGGTATGAACGAGGTGCAGTGAATGTACCAAAAGAATTTCGTAATGCTGATGAACACATGATTGTTGAAAAAAGAGATAAGTCGCTTTGGATGTTGGTACGAACAACATACGGTATAGGGGAAAGTACCTCAATTGATAAAGGAAAGTCATGGAGCCTTTTAATACCATCGAAAATTAAACATACTACTTCACGTTTTTTTATCAGACGTTTAAGTTCAGGGAACCTTCTTTTAGTTAAGCATGGACCAATTGAAAAAAGAATAGATCGTTCAAATCTTATGGCGTTCATTTCCAAAGATGATGGGCTGTCATGGTCTAATGGCTTATTACTGGATGAAAGGAAGGGCGTTTCATATCCCGATGGGCAACAAACTAAGGATGGGAATATTTATATAATTTATGATTACCATCGGACAACTGATCAATTGATCATAATGACCAGTTTTACAGAAGAAGATATTTTAAACAGCAAAAATGATTCAAAAGATGTGAAGGTATTCAATCAAAGAAAAATCATTAGTGATGGCGGAGAGGCAGATAAAAAGTGACACATTTAGGTGATGAATTTATTAATGGGGATCTGATAAATCAATTGCGATATTATTAAATTAAAAAGAAAATATGAAAAAAATAGTATGTGTTTTTTTAGTTTTTATAACTATTTCATGTATGGCTCAGAGTAATAAGGTTCTTCAGCGTCGTCCAAATATGAAAGGTGAATCTAAATTTCAGAATCTAAATCCAGAAGAAGTAAAAAGTTATGAGACCAAAGTTATGCGTCAAATTGCTGATTTGGCTTTGATTCCACCTGAGATTAACACTTCGCCGCTTCCAAAGTATGGTTATGATACCCAGGATTACGTAATGTCCCTTACGATCGAGAGAACTACTAAAGGACGTTTATGGTCGGCCTGGATAGGAGGATGCGATGGTCCGGAGGCGTTTCTTATGGCAGCTACAAGCGACGACAATGGTGAAACCTGGTCAGCCCCCCGTCTGGTAATTGATGGACGTTCGCCTTCTTTGCCAATGTCCAGGACTGTGATTATTGGCAATTTCTGGACCGATCCATTAGGAAAACTATGGTTGTTTTTTGACCAGACTATGAACCATTTCGATGGTAGGAGCGGTCTTTGGACAATAGTTTGCAAAAATCCTGATTGCGAAAAGCCTGAATGGTCAGCACCCAAACGCATCTGGCATGGCTCGATGCTGAATAAACCGGTAGTACTCTCTTCGGGTGAATGGTTATTGCCGTCTTACTTGTTGCAACACACCAAAGGCATCGGTCCGTTTAATGATATATTTCCTGAGCTTGATCCTTATCGTGGAGTGAATATTCTTATTTCTAAAAATCAGGGTAAAAGCTGGGAATTGCGTGGTATCAGGTCATTCCCTAATCCAGATTGGCACGAGCCAATGATAGTGGAGAAAAGAGATGGTCAATTGTGGATGATGGCTCGAACAACAAAGGGTATTATGGAAAGTTTTTCTTCAGACCAGGGATATACATGGTCTAAACCTTCAGTTACTGCGGCAAATATTCAACAGCCCAATTCTCGTTTTTTCTTTCGTCGAATGAATTCCGGTCGTATTCTTTTGGTCAAGAATGGTGAGAAACTTCATTCCCAGAATGGACGTAACGGTTTAAGTGCCTGGCTTTCAGAAGATGATGGTGAAACATGGAAAGGAGGGCTTGTAATTGATGATCGTGAGAGAATCACATACCCGGATGGATGTCAATCACCTGACGGAACTATTTATATTACATATGACCATAATCGTGGCCCCGGGGAAATAACAATGGCCAGATTTTCCGAGGAAGATATACTGGCCGGTAAAATTGTCTGTTCGCAGTCGAAGCTTAAAATGGTTATCACCCGGTCAATTAAAAATAAGAAATAAATAAGGTCGGAGCTTATATAATTTGCATTAAGTCCAACTGATAATTTATTTGTTAATTTATAAGCTACACCTATTACTATTGACATCTCCCTGGGTGAAACTTCACCATCAGATATTCC
>Ga0172377_10001179_pt1 | contig 25942 bp, 17 predicted proteins | sample Pumphouse3metaG_FD_119749 | JGI IMG/M metagenome (GOLD analysis project Ga0172377, IMG submission 119749) | Leachate microbial communities from a municipal landfill in Southern Ontario, Canada - Pumphouse #3 metaG | ecosystem: Engineered > Solid waste > Landfill > Unclassified | place: Canada... | reverse complement strand
GGTCAATTGACGTTGTGCATTAAACTGGTCATTCCACTCAGTTTTCAAAGAGCGACCGTATCGTGCTTTCTTTCAAGCGCGAGTAATAATCTACCATCTTCCAAACGGAGAGTCAACAACTTTCATTCTTTTTTTGAAATATTTAAATATGCCGGGAAAAACAAAAAACACGAAAGATAAGGCAAAAACGTATTATCCATTAATGTTCTTCCTAATTATGAGCCGAGTCCAAAATATCTTTTAAAAAAAGCTGCCCGCAAGGGCAGCAAAGAATTAAGGCAACAAGTAATTAAAGATGGAGAGAGGCAGCTAACGGATTCTGATCGCCTTTTTCCGGATCATAACCATTCTCAGAAGCATATTGTTCATGCTGTTTAGCAAGACCATTCTCCTGACGGGAAGCATCGATTTCAGCCATATTATGGAAGGAAATGCCAAGTCCTCTTTCACCGGCCAAAGAATAATAACGATAGGCAACTTCAAGATTACGAGGATCAACCACCTTCTCACGGAAGCAATCGCCAAGGTAATTTAAAGCATAAGAATAACCACGACGTGCAGAGTCAAGGATTAACTGATGGCCCTTTTCATCATCTTCAAACCCAGACTTCGGATTAAGATATAATCTTCCTAATCTATATTCGCCAGAGGCTGAGCCCCTGCTAATAGCTAAATCGTAATATTTCTTAGCTTCCGAATAATCTTTTTCAACAAGAGAGTTATTACCTTCATAAAGGAATCCCATGAGAACAGAGGCCCTCATAGATCCTTCTTCAGAAGAGGCTTTAGCTAATTCCACACCATCCATCTTGTCCTGGAGGGACGAAGCAGGGTTATCCATCAACCGAATAGCCTGAATCAAAAGCTGATCCTCATCCATAGTGGGTGCCTTAGTAGCAAAAGCATCCGGATTAAGAACCGGCTTAGCAACAACCACGGTCTTGGACTGGATTTCAGGTTTTTTTTCTTCAACATAAATAACTCTTCTCTCGACAACCGTTTTAGGTTCAATAGAAGGAGCTTCACCATTAACAGGAGCAGCTGGAGCAACAGCCTCAGTCTTCTCTTCAACATTTGCTTCTTCTTTTGCTTCATCAGAAACAACGGCCTTTTTCTTTTCACTTGGAAGTACAGGAGTACCAGAAGGATTCTGGAGCTGTCTACGGATTTCATCTCCTCTTTCTTTTGCTAAACGCCCTTGATCATCTTCTTCTTGAGCGGCAATGTCATAATACTGAAGGGCTCTTTCCTTATTAGCCGGTTCAGATCCAAATCCATAATTAAAATAATCACCGAGTTCACGATTATCCATGGAATCGCAGGTTTCCCGGAAGAAATGGCTAATTGCTTCATCATAATACTTCTTACTTTCTTCAATCGAAGGTTCAAGTCCCGGTACGCCCTTACGAAGAATTTCGCCAATCTCAAAGAAAGACTTTCCTTTAGTCTCACCTTTTCTTGCTGACTTATTTATCAGCTTTAGCGCGGAATCAACCTTTTTCCCATCAACAAGAAGTTTCTGACCTGCTTCAAGATTTTTGTCAATTTTATAAGCCATAGATTTAATCCCCCGCATTTATAATCTCAATTATAGAGTTCAATATTCTTTTTTGCAAGAATTTACTATGACGTTTCGAGACGTTTTTCTTTTCCTTTTTCTAGGAAAGCCGCCATAGAAAAATAATCCTTTTCCGAAACAATTAGAGAATCCAAAAGAACTATGCCCATTTTTTCCACCATTTTACCAATTGTAGAAAAGGTTTCCCAATCAAGTTTTGAAGGAACCAAACAATTTGATGGGTGATTATGAGCTAACACAATAAATTTGCAATGGGATCCATTTATTTGGCTTTGAATTTCCTTTATCGGAATGGAGCAATAGGAGTCGAATCGGGATTCGTATCTTTTGGCAAATAAGAGTACTTTTGCCCGGGAAAGGAAGAACACCCATACATTTTCGCATGACAAATCCGCAATTTCTTTTTCCAAGTAATGAAAAACGGACGAGGAATTCGGAAAAGAAATATGTTTTTCTCTATTTATTCGCCGACATATTTCGCCGACGACTCGAATTCGTAATCGGGACATTGGGGGAAGAGAAAAACGATTTAGTGCTCCTTCCCCCAAATGAAATAGGGTTGTCAAATTTCCAGACTCGAACAGGACTCGTGCACTACGACAAAAAACATTTTCTTTGCAAGATCCGGAAGAAAGGAGCAGCGCTAACAGTTCGCTGTCCGAACAACACAAAAGACCAAAGGCTTTTGCTTTTTCTCGAGGTCCATAATCTGGTTTCGGCATCTTCTACAGCGTCCAAGAAAAAGAAAAACCGCCAGGAATAGTGGTTTTGGCCGTGTGGCTTCGGAAAAGTTTGTAGGCAATCACCGTTACGAGTCCGATTGCCATCAGTGCCATGATTGTAGCAATGGCGATCTCCCCGCCTTTCGTCTCTTCCATCTCTTCAATTGATAGTTCTCTCATAAGAAAACCTCCTCAATTGTATCTAACCGCTGAGGAGATTTTTTACGGGATTACTTCAAATATTTATTCAGCTCTTCTTTATTTGCAGCGTACTTTTCCTTTTCTTTTTCGACTTTTTCCGGGTTTGCCTTAGCCAAGAAATTTGGATTAGAAAGAATTTTCTCGGAACGCTCGATCTCAATTTTTAAGAACTGAATCCGCTTTTCAATTGCCTTACGTCCTTCTTCCGTCTGCTCATCCTCGATAGCGAGGGCAAAGGAAGGGAAGAAAAGATAATCTTTTTTCTCGGCGCAGTTATTCTGAATTTTCTTGGCAAAGCCAAAACGAATCAAGTACGGAGAAACGGAAGCAAAGTCTTCTTCGGTTCCTTGGATGGAAAGATCGACCGGAGCATTTGGCTGAAGGCCGTTTTCGCTCTTGTGCTTACGTATTTCCTTAATTGCAGAACGAAGGGACTCAGCAAGTTTGATTTTTTTCTCATCATAGGCAAAGCCGAAAACCTTCGGATAAGCTTCTTCGTAAAGAGACTTTTTTGCTAAAGGAAGATACGAATAGATTTCTTCGGTAATGAAGGGGCAGAAAGGAAAAAGAACAATAAGAATTCTCTTAAGAACGGTATACAGAACCTGAAGCTGGATTTCTTTGGCCTCTTCACTTCCGGAAGCAAACGTAACCTTTGTGTATTCCAGATAATCCGAACAGAATTCTTCGTAAACAAACTTGTAAATATAATTTGCAGCCTGACCGAGTTCGTATTTTTCCATATTCGATGTAACAGAAGAAATCATGAGGTCGGATTCTTTCAAAATCCACTGGTCAAGGAAAGACAGTTTATCAATCTTCAACTCGCGTGGTTCGAATTCCTTTGGAAGCAAAGAAAGAAGATACCTGGAGGCATTCCAAATCTTGTTAAGGAAGTTGTGGCTATCCTTAACCTTGTTCATGGAGAAATTGATGTCTAAACCCGGAGTGCCCCCTGTAGCAAGCGCATAACGAAGGGAATCCGTTCCGTATTCCTTGATTACATCAAAAGGATCAATTCCGTTTCCGAGAGATTTGCTCATCTTCCGTCCCTGGCTGTCCCGGACTAGTCCGTGGATAAGAATCTTCTTGAAAGGCATCTTACCCGTAAAATGAACTCCCTCAAAAGCCATTCTCTCAACCCAGAAGAAAATAATATCGTAGGCCGTAACCATAACATCCAAAGGATAGAATCTCTTGGTAAGAGTGTCATCTTCCGGCCATCCAAGGAAAGCAAAAGGGGCAAGGGCAGAAGAGAACCAAGTATCCAAAACATCCGGATCCTGATCCCATTCTTTGGGATCGAGTACTTCTTCTGAGCAAACAACTTCACCGGTCTTCTTATTGGTAAAGACAGGAATCCGGTGTCCCCACCAAAGCTGGCGGGAAATGCACCAATCCTGCGTGTTGGAAAGCCACTGATAGAAAATATCCCCATATCTATCCGGGAAGAAATCCGTCTTATGATCGGATTTCTGCATCTTCATAACCGCTTCGCTGAGTGGCTTCATCTGGACAAACCATTGTTTGCTTAAAAATGGTTCGACAACAGCATTGGATCTCTCCGAATGACCGACATTGTGGACAATGTCCTCAATCTTGATTAAGTCGCCTTGCTCCTGAATCTTCTTGACGACCATCTTGCGGCAGACATAACGATCCAGTCCGACATACTCCTTCGGGCAGTTTTCATTCATTGTAGCATCCGGATTCATGGTCTTAACAAGCTTGAGTTGATGTCTTTGGGCAATAGCAAAATCATTAGGATCATGAGCCGGCGTGCATTTCATAACACCGGTACCGAAGGTAGGGTCAACATACCGATCGGCAATTAAGGGAAGAAATTCTCCGTTGGCGGGATTGATTACATTCTTGCCTTCTAAACCTTTGTATCTCTTGTCTTCCGGATTGAAAACAACAGCCTGGTCACCGAACATGGTCTCCGGACGCGTAGTCGCGACTTCCAGGAAACTGGAATGATCTTCAAACCAGTATTTGAAGTAGTAGAATTTCCCGTTATCCTGTTTGTAAACAACCTCAATATCGCTAAGGGCAGTCTTTAATACCGGATCCCAGTTGATAATTCTTTCTCCACGATAGATGAGTCCCTGGTCATACAGATTCTTGAAGACTTTGTTGACTGCTTTAACCATCCCGTCATCCAAAGTGAAACGGGTCTTGGAATAATCCATGGAAAGCCCAAGAGCCTTCCACTGCTTGGAGATGTAATCCCCATGCTCTTTTTTCCATGCCCAGCAGGCAGAAAGGAAGTTTTCTCTTCCCATCTCATATTTGTTCTTGCCTTCTTCTTTCAAGGCCGCTTCTACCTTTGCCTGGGTCGCAATACCGGCATGGTCCATAGCTGGAAGGAAGAGAACATCGAATCCGCAAATTTTCTTATAACGGGCAAGAATATCCAGAACAGTCGTATTCGTAGCATGTCCGATATGTAAAATTCCGGTAACATTCGGAGGTGGAACAATCATCGAGAAAGCCGGTTTGTTCCGATTCTCCGGAAGATTTGCTTCGAAATACTTGTTATTCTCCCAGAACTCTTCTTTTCCTTCTTCAACTTCTTTAGCCTCGTAAGCTTTTGCCATTTCTTTCATAAAAAAAGGCCTCCCAATCGAAGGGACGCACATTTTTCTGTGCGCGGTACCACCCCTCTTCGGATAACCGCTCTTGAATTCCGGAAACTGTCCTAAGTCCGGTCTTAGAGATTCGCTAGGCTCCAGGACGACGGAAAGAAACCTCAAGACCCTTTTCCATCCGCAGAGGGTTCTCTAGACTAAAGTGTTTTCTTCCCCTTCCCTTCAACGCCCGACAACAGGATTATAGACCAGAAGTCCAGGAAAAGAAAGAAAAAGCGGCAAGTTAATGCCGCGAGATAACTTCATTGATAGAATGCCGGATCCTGTCTATAGACTTGTTATCATCTATTCCGCTTTCCAGGAAAGGAATGGCTCCCAGCTTTTGTTCTTGAACGGTCAAGTAATGCCGGTCACTGGCAGAAAGTTTATCTGTTTTCGTGAAAATATAACAAAAAGGTGCAGAAAGGGAAGAAAGATAATCGACGAAGGAAAGGTCTTCTTCCGTCAAAAGACGCCGGGAATCTATAAGAAGATAAATCATCTTCAGAGAAGGATTGTCTTCCAGAAAGTCTTTCATCAGTCCGGCAAAGGAATCTCTTTGGAAAGAAGCGAATCCATAACCCGGAACATCAGCAAGATAGAATTTCTGGTCCACCAAAGCATAGTTGATTAATTGCGTACGGCCAGGCGTCTTGCTTGCCTTCATGAAATTCTTCTGGCAAACCAGGAGATTCACCAAGGTGGATTTCCCCACATTGCTTCGACCAAGAAAAGTAATAACCGGATGATCCGTGAGGAATGCTTTCTTTTCAGAGGCACTCCTCACGAAACGAACATTCCGGAAATCCGTCGGCATATTAGCGTACCTTCTTTTCTTTGGAATTCTTAGCCGGGGCAGTAAGTTTTTCAATTTCTTTCTTCTTGCTGGCCAGGTCATCGAAGAATACGCCGGAGAAGAGATCCATAACCTTCTTCACCTCAACAATCTTCAGACTATCCCGGATCTCCTTCGGAAGTTCCAGAACATCTTTGTGGTTTTCTTTCGGAATGAAAACGGTTTTAATGTGTTCCCTGACAGCAGCACCGGTCTTTTCCCTCAAGCCTCCAATAGGAAGGGAATTTCCGCGGAGGTCAATTTCGCCGGTCATGGCGACATCATTCCGGACACGGATGTTGGTGATGGCAGAAAGAATAACCATTGCAGTTGCAACGCCGGCACTAGGTCCATCCTTAGGAGTTGCACTTTCCGGGAAATGGATATGGATATCATGGGAATCAAAGTAAAGGGGATTGATACCAAGGCTCGGCCCGATGGACTTGACATAGCTTAAGGCTGTCTCGCAGGCTTCCTTCATAACATTGCCAAGGTTACCGGTCATAAGAAGCTGGCCCTTGCCAGGGAATGTGTTGCACTCGATTTCGAGAACTTCGCCTCCGGCTTCCGTATAGGCCAAACCATTAATGATACCGACCTGGGAATCATCGACGTTATGTTCGTGGATGAAGATTTCAGCACCAAGGTACTTTTGGACAACGGCTTTATCCACAACCAGATGCTTGTTTTTCTCCGGGTCTCTCAGATAATCCACAGCAAACTTTCGGTCTACGGTTCCAATGGCACGGCGCAGGTTACGGACGCCAGCCTCCATGGTATAGAACTCGATGATGTAATCTAACGCTTCATCCTTCCACTCCATCATTTCTTTCTTGATGCCGTTTGCCTCTTCTTCTTCATTGATTAAATGAGTTTTGGCAATTGTCATCTTTTCAAACTTGGTGTATGTAGGAAGTTCAATCATCTCCAAACGATCCATTAAAGGGACCGGGATCTTGGAAATATCATTGGCAGTGCAGATAAAGAGAACATTAGAAAGGTCGAAAGTCTCATCCAGGTAGTTATCCGTAAACAGTTTATTCTGTTCCGGATCAAGAACTTCCAAAAGCGCAGAAGCCGGATCACCATGATAACCGCCGCCATTGATCTTATCGATTTCATCTAAGAGGAAGACAGGATTGTTAGCTCCGCATTTTTCAATCGAGGAAACAATCTTGCCAGGCATTGCACCGACGTATGTCTTCCGGTGTCCACGAATTTCGGCTTCATCGGAAACACCGCCAAGAGAAACCTTGACGAATTTCCTGCCCAAAGCCTGGGCAATAGAAACAGCAAGAGAGGTCTTTCCGACACCGGGAGCACCATAGAAGCAGAGGATAGGGGCCTTCAAGGAATTGGTCAGCTGCTTAACAGCCAAGTACTGAAGAATACGGTCTTTCTGCTTTTCCAGACCAAAATGGTTCTTATCCAGAACCTCTTTCACCTCTCCAAGGTTTTCGTTGTCTTTGGAGGAAATCTTCCAAGGAAGACTGACGAGAAGATCCAGATAGTTTTCACTAACGGAAATCTCCTGGCTACCCATAGGCATAGCTTTCAAGCGGTCGATTTCTCTCCGGATCCTTTTCTGGATGTTCTCCGGATAGGAAGCCGCATTTTCCTTGAGAGCCTTCTCATACTTGGCATTGGGATCATCCCCATCGAATTCCTTCAGCTGGTCTTTGACAACCTTCATCTTCTCACGAAGGACATATTCGCGCTGGTTCTTATCAATATCCTGGCTGACCTTCTGGTTGATATCGTATTCGACTTTGCTGTCCAAGTTAAACCGGTCCAAGTCAGAAGTGACAAGACGGAACTTTTCAAGAACATCCTTTTCTTCCAGAAGAATCTGCTTCATTAGGGGGCTGGTATTAAGGAAAGCAGCGATGTGGAACGGAATAAAAACAATGTCGCTGGAAGACTGGGTAAAATCAGGGAGCTTGGGAAGCTGGGTATAAGTCTTCTGAAGATTAGAATAGGCTTCTACGAAGCGGTTCAAAGAGGCATAAACGGCATTGGAATCCCTTGGATACTGAGGACGGGAGTTAGCCGTAGCCTGGATAGTCCGGGAAGAAGAGTCGATAACAAAGTCCTGCAAATCGACAACTTCCTCGCCCTTCACGATGACCTTGATTCCTTTGGCATCCGGAATAATATCCAGTATCTTCAAAAGGCATCCGACGGCTTTAACACCGGGGAGGATAAGATTATCGAAATCTCCGTAGGCATTGTCAGACGGAGCATAAGCCATAACAAACTCTTCGCCCTTATGGAGCGGAGAAAGAAGATTTTGATCATACTGGTTAGAAGCCAGAATAGTCATTTCTATATCTGGTAAAGCGACATCATTATGATTCGGAAGAATACGGAAACGACGGGGTCCTAAATTATCCATAGCACAACCTCCAATCGGTGATAGTTTAGCACACTGCCTCTTAGAGTGCTAACTTTTTGCACCGTTCTCTAAAAGAAACAAAGACTGAGGAACAAAAATAGCCGATTTCTCGGCTATTTGAGTCATCACGAAGAGAAACTACTTAGTCTTTTCGGCATCGGCTGCCGGGGCTTTATCAGCCTTTTCGGCAGGCTTTTCTTCCGGCTTCTTGAATCCGTTAAGCTCCAGAACACGGTCCTGAACCTTACGGGTAAGAAGTGAAGCAAAGACCTGATTGAGATAGCCGTTGACCTGATTCTTGATCTGATCATCGGACATCTTCTGTGCCTTCAGATAAGAAGTGAAGGAAGCAACGAAATCCTTAACGGAAGAGTGGAGTTCCTTTTCGATATCCGCTTCGGTCGGAGCAGCAATCTTCTCCGCTTCGGCAAGAGCATCATAGATAAGGGAAGACTTCAGTTCCCCAAGAACGCCATCCTTGAGCTGAGCCTCATAAGTCTTCTTATCCTGTCCGACGAGCTTCAGATAATCATCAAGAGAAAGACCCTGCTTTTGAACATTCTTCTCATCTTCAGCAGAACGTTCCTGGGCAAGAGAATCAAGATACTTGTCAGCAACTGCGAACTCAGAACCATCGCGGACCTGGAGAAGAAGAGTATTGATGAGGGCATTGTTGTACTTGGTTTCGTTGGCCTTGGCAAGATTAGCCTTGACCTTGTCCTTGAGTTCGGCAAGGGACTTGGAAGCATACTCACCAGTAAGGGTGGTAGCAAATTCATTGTTGATAGCCGGAACCTGCTTGACCTTAACGGAGTTAAGGGTTACCACGAAGGTAACATCCTTTCCGGTAAGAGGAGCCGGATAAGTCTCCGGCATCGTGAGCTTGACATCGAACTTCTCTCCAGCCTTGTGGCCAACGACCTGGTCTTCGAAGCCAGGGACAAACTTATTGGAACCAAGCTCGAGATCGAAAGCCTTAGCACTTCCACCCTCGAACTCCTTGCCATCCATAAGTCCGCAGAAATCAATGTTGGCAGTATCTCCCTTGACTGCAGCCTTCTCAGCCGGAACAAGTTCGGCCTGATCCTCGGCAAGCTTGCTAATGGTCTTTTCGATATCTTCAGCCTTGACCTCTTCCTTCTTGACCTTGTCCGCCTTCAGTCCCTTGTAGGAGCCGAGTTTGGAAACGACCGGACGAAGAACATAGGAAATAGTGAATTCAGCATCCTTGGATTCGAACTTGTCGAGAGAAACGGCCGGGCGGAAACCGCCGACAAGCTTGTTCTCCTTGACATACTTGGAGAAGGTTTCATCCTTCTCGAAAGTCGAATCTACAAGACGGAGAAGCTGGTTAATGGTCTCGTCGGCAACATCGTTGCCATGGAGATACTTGGCTGCGGTAGAAACCGGAGCCTTGCCTTTCCGGAAACCCGGGACAGTAACCTGACCCGCAAGGTGAATAACAGCCTTGTTCTGGGCCTTCTGGATATCGGTTTCATCAAAACTCACTTTGGCAGTGAGTACGCCCTTCTCGTCTTTGAACGCTTGCTTCATAATGTTTTTTCTCCTGTAATACGAAAAACAGCCTTATCAATTATAAAAAGAAGTAGCCCTTATTTCAAGCTAACTCCATCATTTCGAACCGAAACCAACCAACTTCTTTTCCCGCGGTTAGAAGAAGACGCAGGGAAAGAAGAATTTCCGGGATATCCTTTTCTTCCGATGAGGCAAAAACCAGGAAATGCCCGTATGAGGAAAGAAGCGCATTCCGGAAAAGAAGGAAACCCTTTTCTCCGGGAAGAAACGGGGAAAGGCTTAAACTTGGAAAACGAGGAAGAAGGAAGAGGCAAAGATCAGCCAGAAGCTTATCGGCATCTTCCTTTTTCTCCTTGCCGGAAGGAGACAACAGGGAATCAAATCCGTCCCGGACATGGGAAAAGGGAAAGGTTTCCCTTTCCCCATCCCGTTCCTTCTTTAAAACCGGAGTCAGATCGAAATACATGCTTAATGAATCTTCTTCAGATGCCAGATGTCACGGTTGTATTCGCTGATGGTACGGTCGCTAGAAAACCACCCGGAAGCAGCGATATTGGCAAGAGCCTTGCAGCCCCATCCGTTCCGATCGTCATACCAGCTTTCGATTCTCTTGCTGGCTTCCAGATAGGAAGCGAAATCCTTGAGAACCATGAACTCATCATTGTGATACATGATGTCATCATAGATGATCTGGAACTGTCCCTTATCCTTGGACCAGGTAATGCCATCGGTCAGGGAATCAATGACTGCCTTGATACGTTCATCGGAATTGTAGAGGTCCCATGGATTATAGGAATTCTGGAACTTGACCTGCTTCACTTCTTCCTCTCTCATACCGAAGATGACGGCATTGTCGGGTCCGACACGGTTAGCAATCTCGATATTTGCACCATCGAGGGTACCAAGAGTGATAGCACCGTTCATCATGAACTTCATATTGGAAGTACCGCTAGCTTCCTTACCGGCAAGAGAAATCTGCTCGGAAATATCGCTGGCAGGAATGATGATCTGGGCATTGGAAACTCCGTAATTTTCAATGAAGACAACTTTCATGTAACGGCTGATGTCGGGATCTTGGTCAATGGTCTTGCTGACGGCAAGAATCAACTCAATGATCTTCTTTGCAAGCGTATAGCTAGGAGCAGCCTTGGCGCCGAAGAGATAGACATGCGGACGAATACGGAAGGAGGAATCCGCCTTCATGCGCTGATAGAGATGGATAATACGGAAGACATTGAGAAGCTGTCTCTTATAAGCGTGAAGACGCTTGATCTGGCTGTCGAAGATTGCATCCGGAGAAAGCTCCATATCGTTATGGATCTTCACATAGTCCACAAGGCTGAGCTTGTTGGCTCTCTTAATCGCATTGATCTTTTCGTAAACAGCATTATGTTCCTTGCTGCCATCGCAATACTCGGAAAGAAGGGAGAGCTTTTCGGGATCCTTGATGAAGGAATCGCCGATAAGGCTTTCGATGTAATCCGAAAGGCGCGGGTTGGAAACAAGAAGGAAGCGGCGATGGGAAATACCATTCGTCTTATTGGAGAATTTCTCCGGATAAATCTTATAGAGATCATGGAAGGTCTGTTCCTCCAGAATCTTCGTATGAAGAGCCGCAACACCGTTCACAGAATAGGCCACATGGATAGCAAGCTGGCACATATTGACATTGCCATCTTTAAGGATGAGGCAGTTTTGTACGGCATCTTCCGGAACCTTGTCTTCACGCATTTTCTGTAGGATACGGCGGTTGATTTCTTCGATAATCATATAGACTCGCGGTGCTACGCTGGCGATATAGCGGCAAGGCCATTTTTCCAGGGCTTCCGGCATAACGGTATGGTTCGTGAAGGCAAAGCACTTGGAAACAATGGAGTAGGCATCTTCCCAGGAATAGTCATGCTCATCCATCAAAATTCTCATCAGTTCGGGAATGGAAAGAATCGGATGCGTATCGTTAAGATGGAAGTTGTAATGCTCATAAAGCTTATCGAGGGTCTTGTACAGGGCAAGTTCCTTGTTGCAGGCAAACTGCATGCCGGAAGAAACAAGGAAATACTGCTGGCGGAGACGAAGAAGTTTTCCTTCTTCGGTAGAATCATCCGGATAAAGTCCATGAGTGATGTCGCGGATAAACTTCAGATATTGAGTGAAATCAGCGTTGCTAGGAAGTTCTTCTTCGCAAGGTTCGGCATACCAAAGACGAAGAGTATTCGTAACCTTGTTGTGATATCCGATCATCGGAACATCATACGGAACGGCCAGGACGGCATAGGAATTCGCCGTTCTCCACTTAAGATTGCCATTCACGCGATAGGTTTCCGGATTTCCATAGAAACGGACGATGACTCCATCGCTCGGCTTGCGGATTTCCCACGGATATCCATTGGTAAGCCAAGTATCCGGGTATTCTTCCTGCTTTCCGTTGCGGATCTTCTGACGGAAGAAGCCATATTCATAACGGATGCAGTTTCCGTGAACAGGAAGAGAAAGGGAAGCGGCCGAATCCATAAAGCAGGCGGCAAGTCTACCAAGACCGCCATTCCCAAGTCCGGCATCCGGTTCTTCCTCTTCCAGCTTGGCATAGTCGATTCCCATTTCCTTAAGGGAAAGCTTGACATCATCGAGGATTCCGAGGTTATAGAGATTCGTCGTCAGAAGTTTTCCAAGAAGGAACTCCATGGAAAAATAGATGACCTGCTTCTGACCGGCTTCGCGGACTTCTTCCTTGTTCTTCTTTCCATTAACATTGGCATAGTCACGAACAAAGGTGCCAAGAATATCGAACTGTTCCTGGGCAGAAGAATTCTGAGGATCACGGCCGTATTTTCCTACAAAACGTTCCGTGAATTCCTTCTTGAAGCCATCTCTAAAAGCCTTACCCGTCTTTAGCGTTTGTTCCATAATGATATTGATCATCCTTTACTTATTTGCGGACGTCTCGAAAACGTTCTGTTTGTCGGGTTCCTTAGAAAGATAAGGGTGTTCTTCCTCGGAAGCCCGCGGTTTACGGTAGAGAAGATAGATTCCACCAAACGAAGGTATTTTCAGGGTAAGCTTATGCTTCTGGTTATGCAATCCGCCATTCCCATAGGTATGGATAGGCTCCGGATTAAATTGATTCCATCCACCATAGCAGTCTTTATCGGTATTGAGGATTTCTTCGTAGCTTCCTTCGTAAGGAACGCCAACATCATAGTCCCAGTAGAAATTCGGAGTCATATTGAAGATGAAGATCAAGCATTCATTCTCGTCTTCCCGTTTAAAGATGTAGACAGACTGGTTGGAGTTGTCTGCCATAATCCACGAGAATCCGGAAGGATCATACTCTCTCCGGAATAGACAAGAATGGGAACGATAGATTCGGTTCAGATCTCTGACAAGACGCTGAACACCCCTGTGCTTCGGATAATTGAGGACATCGAAGGAGAGAGACTGGAATTCCTTCCATTCGTCGAATTCCGCCATCTCATTGCCCATAAAGTTAAGCTTCTTGCCCGGATGAGCATACATATAGGCATAGAGATTCCGGACATTGGCGAATTTGTTGTCGTAGCTTCCCCACATCTTGTTGAGGATGCTCCCCTTCATATGAACAACTTCGTCATGACTAAGAGGAAGAATGAAGTTCTCACTGTAGAAGTAGGCCATCGAGAAGGTGATCTGATTGTGGCAATATTTCTTATAGACCGGGTCCTTGGCATAATACTTGAGGGTATCATTCATCCAGCCAAGATCCCACTTGTAGTCAAAGCCGAGTCCCTCTTCAAACATCCCCTTTGTGACATGTCCGTAGGCAGAAGAATCTTCAGCAATGGACATAACTCCAGGAAGAAGAGCATGAAGATATCCGTTAGCGCGCTTAACAAATTCAATAGCACCGGAGTTTTCTCCGCGCTGGCAATTGCCTTCCCAGTAAATGACATTGCTTACAGCATCCATTCGGAATCCATCTACATGGTACAGCTTCCCAAAATAAATGAGAGAAGAAATCAGGAATGAACGGACTGGATCTTTTCCAAGATCGAATCCCTTGGTTCCCCACTGAGTAAATTCATGTTCGTTGTTGTACTCGTAGACGCAGCTGCCATCGAATTTTTCAAGTCCGAAATTATCAATTGCAAAGTGGACAGGGACGAAATCTAGAATAACACCGATTCCGGCCTTGTGCATCTTTTCGACAAACTGAGCGAACTGATAGGGTGTCCCATAGCGGCTATCAATAGCAAAGAAGCCAAGCGCCTGATAGCCCCAACTGGCATCATTCGGATAAGAAGTGATAGGAAGAGATTCGATATGGGTATATCCCATCTCCTTTAAATAGGGAATAAGGAGATCCGCCATTTCATTGTAATTATATAGAGAACCATCATCTTTTTTCTTCCAGGTGCCAAAGTGGAATTCATAAATGGAAACAGGCTTATCGAAATTCCGGTCCCGGTTCCTAACCCATTCTTCGTCATCCACCGAAATCCGTGAAAGATCGACGATAGTGGAACAATTCACACGATAGGATTCATCCCGGAAAGCAAAAGGATCTTCTTTGTCTTTCCAGAAACCGTCGCATCCTAAGATATGGAATTTATATTTTTGACCTTCTGAAGCTCCGGGGACAAAGATTTCGAAGAGACCGCGATAGTCCGTTTTCTCCATCCTACCCTTAAGTGGATCCCAATTATCGAAGTCACCAATAAGGTCGACTTCTTGGGCTAAGGGAGCATAAACTCGAAAGAAGCAGCCTTTCGTTCCGTCTTTTTCTCCAAGGTGTGCCCCAAAGAAGTTATACGCTTCCGGTGCATGTCCTTCTAGATACTGGTTGAACATGGAATTTGTTTCCATAAAAACCTCCCTTGTCGCAAGTCAAATTATAGCACACAAAACCTTTGTTTTTCTCCTTGAAAGAAACATTTTCCAAGAAAAAGCAAAAAAGCCTTTTGATTCTATTTAGGGTCAAATTCCAACTATATACATTTTTGAAATAGGCAAATTAAAATGTGAACTATCATTTCCCCTTTTGTATAAAATCCAAACGCCCTAAAAAAGAAACATCAAAAACACACTATTCTGAGAATTACCCATAAAACAAAAAAACGCAAAACCAAATATCAAAAGAAACAGGGACAGTACTCCTTTCAAAAAAAGTAAGAAACCCAAAAATTGATCCCGTCGATAAAAGTAATTATATTTTATATTTTCACGAAAATAAGAAGGACTTTCATTGTTATCAAGACACGCTTATAGCCAACAAAATTGTTCTGAATTTATTTCCGCAATCGTTTTCCTAATAGTCTATCACGTTTTCGATGACTGTTTTTCAAGGAAGTCATTTTTTACGAAAACGTGGAATTTTTGTTACTTGGTTTGGATTAATTGAAGGTCTTTAAATAAGTCACTTTTTATCTTGCAAAAAGATAAGAATTGTTTGCAAGCAACTATAGTACAAACAATAGGCCTCTTTTTAAAACACTTGTTTTTACCGGAAAGTTTCCATATCCTAAATGAAAGCAAAAACGTATGTAAATAAAGGAGTTTTTCGGATAGTAGAAACACCCATTTTCTATAGACTTTTTTTAGCTTGATTATTTTTGAGTTATTTATTTTTTTCTCTTTAGCTTAACTTTGCTTCGGCTTTTACTTAATTTTAGTTTATTTTTTACCTCTTTTTTAAATCAAACTTTTCCTTTTCGAAAAATGCATTACAAAAACTCTTTACTTTTTCCCAAATTGAGTTAGAATGTAAGCGGTTTTAGAGAACCAGAAGGTAAAAATCACTTATTAGCTTCCTATCTAAAAGGAGCTTCTCCCAATCGGGATGTAAGCAGATTAAGGATAGAAAATACTAAAAGGGATTCTTCTTGGGATCTAAGCCATATCCTTGAGTCGTTTCCGAAAAGTACCTATTTGGGGCCCCTTCCTAATAGGTACCTTCCGGAATTCTTCCAAAAAGGATATCTCTTATCTTCTAATTTGACTTCAAGATTCTGAATGGACCACCCCAAGCTTATTAGTCCAATTAAAAACTTGGGATTTGGTTCAAGATTACTTCATCGAAGTCGTGAAATCGTTTACCTCATCTAAGCCGTCTCTTTTTATTTTGATTCTATTGAAACCGTTGGGGTTCATAGGATATTAGGTTCGAAAGCGGGTACCTCCCTAAGGCAACTGCTATTTCCGGGACGGGAAGTCAACACAAAGGAGGATACTTTTCATGAAAAGTACCAAGAAAATTGTTTCGTTACTGGGCGTTGCTGTTCTTGCTTTAGTTGGCTGCAAGGGTGCTGGAACTTCTTCTGTTGATGATTCCACTTCTTCTGCTGCTGTTTCCTCTACCACCGTCGACAATACTAAGTACACTTATGAGTTCAAGGTTGCTTCTCCGAATGACCAGACTGCTTGGGTCAAGACTCAGGTTCAGGCTTACTTAAAGGACAATGGATATACCAATTGCACCGTTAAGTCTTCTGTTCTTGAGGAAGGCGATGCAGGAAGCGTGTCTGATTGGACCAGTGGACCGGATATCTTTGCTTATGCTTCTGACCAGGTTCTTGCTTTATCGAAGGCTGGTGCCATTGGCAAGGTTCCGACCAAGATTGTCAACCAGATGGTTGCTGATATGGGTCAGGCCCCGGTCGATGCTTGCAAGCTTGGTGATGATGTCTATGGACTTCCTTTCACTACCAATTCCTATTTCCTTTATTACAATACTGATTTCGTTTCTGCCGAACAGGCCAAGACTGTTGATGGGCTTATTGCTGCTAACAAGGCCAAGGGTGCTAAGACCAACTACAAGTTCAGCGATGGCTGGTATGGAATCCCGTCCCTTATGACCTTCGGTGCAAAGTGGCAGATCAATCTTAATGAAGATGGAACCGCCATCACCTCTGTTGATGCCGACTTCGATTCCGATGCCGGTGTCAAGGCTGCCAAGGGAATCATTTCTATGATTCAGAATCCGGATGTCATCAGCAACGATGGCGATCAGGCTGCCCCGACTGCTACTGCCGGTTATGGCTCGATTGCTACTGGAAACTGGAACCAGAAGAAGTATGCGGACGCCGTTGGAGCAGACAAACTCAAGGCCACTATTCTTCCTTCCATGACTGTTGATGGAGTGACTAAGCCGATGAAGAACTTCACTGGTTTCAAGCAGTATGGTGTCAACCCGCTTGGATATGGAACTGATACTGCTAAGGCTGCCATCGAATTCAACATCGCCGCTTACCTTGTTTCCGAACAGGAACAGCTTCTCCGTTATGAAATGTTCGGTGCTTCCCCGCTGAACAAGGTTGCTGCCGCTGATAAGGAAGTCGCAGATGACCAGACTGTTGCTGCTGTCAACGGAATGACTTCGTACACTGTTCCGCAGTCCATCCTTCCTAGCGGAGTTTGGAAGGCTTGGGAATCCTTCTACAAGACTGTCTCTGATGTTGACTTTTCTGCAACTGATGAAAACATCAAGACTACTCTTACCGTCTTCAATAATGCTGTCAAGGACATCACGGCCTAGTCTAATTCGGTAAGTTCTTTCCTAGGCAGGTCTTGAGAAATCAGGACCTGCCTTGTTGTCTTTGTAGGGTCTTTCTGTTTTCTTTCGAAATCCGCGCATCGTAACTGACCGAAAGGAGGAATATATGGCTAGCAATAATGCTGTCCTGGAAACCAAAACCAGCGCTACACCGGTATCGCAAGACGCCGATGGTTTTTCTAATTCAGAGGCCGGTTTAACTTTGGATTCTAATTTAGAGTACTTGTCTTTAACCAAACCGAAGCAGATTCTTTATAAGTTCGCCCATTTCTTCACGGCAATCCCGAAGAAGTTGGGTCGTTTTTTCCATTCTGTTCCTCGGAAAGCCAGGGATAGATGGCATAAGGGTCAAGGAGTCGTAAGGGGAATCTATGATGCCGGAGCAAACGGAGACGTTTTCACTCGTTTGTCCTTCATTTTCATGGGCCTTGGACTTGTTACCCGCCACCAAATTATCCGTGGAATCCTTTATTTCCTTTATGAGGTCTTCTTCTTTGTTTTCTTTGGAATTGTTGGAGTCCCGAATCTTGCCCGTTTAGGTTCCTTGGGTCAGATTGGTTCTGTGCAATATGAAATTATCGATGAAACCGGCCTGAACGTAACTGCAAAAGCTGTTCATGATAATTCGTTCACAGTAATGCTTTATTCTATTATTACGATTGTATTCATCCTGCTTTTCTTGTTCTTATGGTATAACCAGCTTAAAGATTCTCTTAAACTCCAGCGTTATGGAGCCATTGGAAAAGCTGCTTCTGACAAAGACACCATCGAGGATGTCTTCAACAAGCACTATGATAGAACGCTCCTTTTTATTCCGATTCTTGGCTTAACTTGCTTTACCATCATTCCAATCATCATGATGATTCTTATTGCTTTCACTAACTATAACAGCTCCCATATCACACCGGATCACTTGATTGACTGGGTCGGATGGTATAATTTCTCTTCTGTTTTCTCCACTTCTGCATCTTCAACTTCTGGTAATTTCTTCAAGATTTTCATGCAGGTTCTCCTTTGGACTCTGATTTGGGCTTTCTTTGCTACTTTCTCGAACTATTTCCTCGGTATGATCATGGCTATGATCATCAACATCAAGGGAATCCGTCTGAAGAAGCTTTGGAGAACTGTTCTGATTTCAACCATTGCAGTTCCCCAATTCATCTCCCTTCTTCTTCTTTCCAAAATATTTGCAGATACCGGCCTCGTCAACGGTGTTCTCCGCTCTTGGGGATGGATTGGTTCCGCCAATATCCCATGGCTAACTGATCCGATGCTTGCCAAGATCATGATTATTGTCCTCAACACTTGGATCGGTATTCCTTATACCATGTTAATTTGCACCGGTCTTTTGATGAACATCCCTAACGACCTCTATGAATCCGCGAAGATCGATGGTGCATCCCCCGTCAAGATGTATTTCAAGATTACTCTCCCTTATATGCTATTCGTCACTACTCCTTACCTTATCTCACAGTTTGTCGGAAACATCAATAACTTCAACGTCATCTATCTCTTAAGCACTGGTGGACCGGCATATACATTAGGCGGAGATGTCCCTCTCTCGGTTACGGTACAGGGACTTGGAAGAACCGACTTGCTAATCACCTGGATCTACAAGATTTCTATTTCTTCGACTAACCCGGATTATGCAACTGCTTCTGTTATCGGCATCTTGGTCTTCGTACTTGTCGCATTCTTCTCTCTTATCTTCTACAACAATAGTAATTCCGTTAAGGATGAGGAGGAATTCCAGTAATGACACCAATGTTACAGGCAAATGCCAAAAGCAAATACCGTTCTCACAAACGGGCAGTGATGACCAGGAATATCGGCATCTATGCCTTCCTTATCATCCTCTGTGTATTTTGGGTGTTACCATTCCTGTATATGTTCTTCACTTCCTTCTCTTCCGTTTATGCCCCGACTTACTTCATGCCTCTCATCAATCCTCAGAAGGGACAACCCGGATGGACAGGTGCTAACTATGTGATGCTTTTCAAAGATGAAACCCTGCCTTTCTGGAAATGGTATCTGAACACTTTGGCTATTTCTGCAATTACTGCAATTGTTGAAACGGTCATGGTTCTTGGTACTTCCTATGCTTTCTCCCGTCTTCGCTTCAAGCTCCGTAAGCCCCTTATGAAGCTGATCCTTGTTCTTGGTATGTTCCCTGGATTCCTGTCCATGCTTATCATCTATTTCATCCTCAAGCTAGCAAACCTAACCACCAGTATCTATTCCTTGCTTTTAATCTATGTTGCGGGATCGGCTATGCAGTACTACATCGCCAAGGGCTTCTTCGATACGATTCCTAAGTCTTTGGATGAGGCTGCCATGATCGATGGTGCCAACAAGAACACCATCTTCTTCAAGGTTATCATGCCTCTGTCCAAGCCGATTGTCGTCTATACTGCCTTAATTACCTTTATCGCCCCTTGGGGTGACTTCATGCTCGGCTCCATCCTTGCTAACGGACAGCCGGATATGATGACCGTTGCAGTCGGTATGCAGCGTATGATTGCAAAGGAATACATTGTTACATATTTCAATGCTTTCTGCGCCGGAGGTGTCTTCATCTCCATCCCGATTGTTGCCTTGTTCTTCTGGCTTCAGAAGTACTACGTCGAAGGTATTACCGGCGGCGCTGTCAAAGGCTAAATTCCATGAAAAAACTAGTACCCCTGGTTCTCCTCTTACCTGTTTCCCTTTCTTCCTGCAAAGGAAGTACTCCTACCTCTTCTTCATCTTCAACCCCGGAAGTTTCGACCTCCTCTTCCGTAGATACGGGAATTACGGAGCACCTCATCGATGCTCCGCTCGAGGACAATTATCGAAACTGGTATGAGATCTTCCCTTACAGCTATTGCGATTCCAACAACGACAAAATAGGAGACCTTCTTGGAATTGATTCCAAGCTGGGTTACCTCCGGGGTCTAGGCTACACCGGCATCTGGCTCACCCCGATATTCAAGACTTCCACGTACCATGGCTATGATATCAACGATTACTTCCAAATCCGCAAAGATTTCGGAACGATGGATGACCTTAAGAAGTTGGTCAAAGATGCCCATGCGCTTGGGATCAAGGTCATCCTCGATGGTGTCTTCAATCATACCGGTCTCTATAATCCATGGTATGCGAGTGCTGTAGCGGCATACAAAAAGAAGCTTGCGAGGACGGCGATGACGGAAGAGGAAGAGAATTACTCTTCTCTTTACTCCTTCTTCCCCGATAAAGCCAGTGCAGATGCGGCAATAAGTTCTCATGAAATAAACCGGTATTCTGCAGCCGGCGCAAACGGGTTCTACTACGAGTGCAACTTCGATACTGAGATGCCGGAATTGAATTTCGACTCGGAATTCACATACGGGAAAATCAAATCCGTAATCGACTACTACATGGCAGACGATATCGGAATTGATGGATTCCGTCTTGATGCAACTTCCTATTACTACTACGGAAATACAGTTAAGAATGTTCCAGTCCTTACAAGGATTGCCAAGATGATTAAGGACAACAATCCAAACGGTTATTCCGTAGGCGAATGCTGGGAAAGCAGTGGAACCATTAGCGAATACTACAAGAGCGGTATTGATAGTTTCTTCTATTTCCCGGGGTCCTCTACAGATAGTGATAGCTTCCTTCTGAGGTCCTTTGCCAATCCAGTCTACAAAACCTCCTATAGCAGCGGAGAGAAAAAGCTTCTTTCTGTCTCCGGTTCCCACATTCCGGCGCCTTTCTTGGATAACCATGATATGGGAAGGGCAACTGCCTCAAAGTATATCTCCTTCTCCAAATTCCAGCTGGGGCTTCTCGCAATGACTACCGGTGCATCCTTCCATTACTATGGCGATGAAATCGGCATGTCCAGTTCCGAGAATTCCCCGAAAAATGATGCCAACTATCGTACCCATTACTACTGGAACGATACAACCCATGAAGGAGAATGCCGAGATCCTAGCGGTGCTACGGAACAGGTGGAATACTACCCGTCAAGCGCTGACCAGGAAAAAGACAGTTCTTCCATTCTGAACTACGTCAAGAAAGCCAATCTTATCCGGAATGCAATTCCTGGAATAAGCCGGGGCGAAATACAGGATTCCGATGATACGGATACGCAGAACCTTGCCGTAAAGGGTTCTTCTCCGCTTCTAGCTGTGAACAAATCCTACAATGGTTCATCCCTCAAGATTATCTTCAATTTCTCTGGAACTGAAACTGGGACATATGACTATTCTTCGACGGACTATGAGGTCAAAACTGTTCTTGAAGATACAGCCGAAAAGGTTATCAACAAGAATAAGGTTCTGACTCTCCCTCCGTATTCGATTGCCGTCTTAGGAAAATAAAAAGGAGCCTATAATTATGGCAAGTGTAAAACTAGAACATATCTACAAGGTTTATCCGAATGGAACCAAGGCCGTAAACGATATCTCCCTGGACATCAAGGATGGGGAGTTCATCGTTTTCGTCGGACCTTCCGGCTGCGGAAAGTCTACGACTTTAAGAATGATTGCTGGCCTTGAAGACATCACCGCTGGCGAACTTTACATCAACAACATGATCGTCAATGACGTAGAACCGAAGGACCGTGATATTGCCATGGTCTTCCAGAACTATGCCCTTTATCCGCATATGACCGTCTATGAAAACCTCGCTTTCGGACTCAAGCTCAGACATGTTCCGAACGAAGTCATCCAGGAGAAGGTTCTCGAGGCTGCAAACATTCTCGGAATCAAGGATTACCTCGACCGTAAGCCGAAGGCAATGTCGGGAGGCCAGAGACAGCGTGTCGCCCTCGGAAGAGCCATTCTAAGAGATCCTAAGGTCATGCTTCTCGATGAACCTCTTTCCAACCTCGATGCCAAGCTCAGAGCCCAGATGCGTACCGAAATCGCCAAGCTTCATCAGAAGCTGAAGACCACTTTCATCTATGTCACCCACGACCAGGTCGAAGCTATGACTCTCGGCGACAGAGTTGTCGTTATGAAGCAGGGAAGAATCAAGCAGGTCGATTCCCCGAAGAACCTTTATGATTATCCTTCCAACAAGTTCGTCGCCGGTTTCATCGGCACTCCGCAGATGAATTTCTTCGACTGCACTTTACTCCGCAAGGGAGAGAAGGTCGAAGTATCCCTCAAGGAAAACAAGGAAAAGCTTGTTGTCCCTTACAACCAGCTTATCAAGGTTCTTCCGGACTATTTCGATGGTGCCCACCCGATTACGATGGGTATCCGCTGCGAACACATCAACTTAGTCGATGAGGCGGTTGAGAATTCCGTCAAGGTCAAGGTTTCTCATTTCGAGGAACTTGGTTCCAACTGCCTGATCTACGGAAACATCAATTTGAAGAATGATTCCATCACTTCCGAAGGTTCCGGAAACATCACCATCCAGGTGAAGAATGTCTCCGGCATCAAGCCTGGGGATATCATCTATGTCCAGTTTGATATGTCCTATGCCTATTTCTTCGATTCCAAATCCGAGGAAACGATTGTTCCTCGTATTCCGGTCTACAATTCCTTCGAAGCCAGCGTCCGCGATAACCAGCTCTGCTTCCTCGGTTCCGAAATCCGTCTTCCGAAGGCTCTTTACAGAGCCGATGCAGAAGGCATCGAACTTCGGATTCCGACGGATGGTTTCGTCTTCGGAAGGCCTGGATTCAAGGCCAAGGTAATCAAAACCGAGGTTATCGGAAAGCAGAACCTTGTGCATGTTTCGGCAAATGGCAGAACTTTCTTTGCCGTCTGCGATAAGCCGCACCAGGAAGACGAGAATGTAAGCCTCGGAATAGATTTCACGAAGATCAGCATCTTCGTGGATGGCAAGCAGGTCGTTACCCCTGTTTCCCATTCGGATCCGTTCACCTGCACTTTCTACAATTTCCAGACTGTAATTGCCAAGAAGAGCGAGCCGGAATTCATCCAGTTCCGTAAGGACAAGATTGATTCCGCTACTAAGTTCATGGATGCCAAGATCCTTCTCGAGAACCAGAAGTACGAAAAGGCTAAGCTGGATGCTGAGAACATGGCAAAGACGGTCAACGAAGCAGAGGAAACCGCTTCTTACAACGCCGCCAAGGCTACTATCACTTCTGCCATCAAGGTCCTGGATGACGAGGAGAAGAAGTCCCTCAAGCTTTTGAAGAAGGACTTCAACGATACCAAGAAGAAGATCAAGAAGCAGAACGACTACAATTTCGCAGAAAAGAGAATCAAGGAAGAGAACGAATACCGTGCCTTCCGTGCAAGCAACAAGGATAAGGAAACCAGAAGCAGAAGATTGGATGAATACCATATCTTCTCCGATAATTTCCAGACCGATAAGGAAAATACCTTGGCTACAGCCCTCAATAGTGCCACCATCGACTACGAATCCAAGGTCTCCCAGGTCAAGTCCTTCGCTAAGCGTAAGAAGGGCGGACTGGAAAAGGAACTTTCCGACAAGACTGCTGATTTCCGTTCCAAGGTATGCCCTGGAAAGTACATCGAGAAGGACCACAAAGCTGCCCTTAAGGAACTGATCCGCGAAAAGAACGCCGCTGTCAGCCGTGCAAGCTTGGTCTTCTTCCTCCGTTTCCCGGAGGACTACTATACCCTCACTACCGATATCATCTCCAACAAGCTTGTACAGGGTCTTGGCACACGTGTCTTCTCCAAGGAATTCCTTGTCGAGATGCCGCATGATGCCTACAAGATCGTAGACAAGAAGAACAGTTTCCATGTTACCGTCAAGGAAACCCTGGATTACGGAAGCGATGTCTATTTCGCCCGTGTTTCCTACAAGCCGCAGGGTGGAAAGGAAACGTTCCTTCTCGTCCGCGTCGCTGAACCGCTTCCGGAAGGAAAGCAGATCAACGTCGAGTTTGATATCGCCAAGTCTCAGATTACCGAAACCGGAATGAACATCCGTCTCTACTAGAAAGGAGGAGAATCATGAAGAAAAGAAAACTAATAATCGCCTTGCTCCCTGTTCTCCTTCTCTCTTCCTGCAATCGGACGGACACAAGTAAGGTCCTCTCCGATGCCAAGGAGGCGGTAAGTGCCATCACGGCTTATACGGAAACTTCCTATACTGTTGCTGTTACCGGCAATATCTCGAAATTCACTTCCTTTGCGGAAATGGCTGTTTCTTCCGTTCCAAACCCTGGTCTTGGAAACAGCAGCAAGAACCGCAGCTTCATTTTGAGGAACCCTCTGATAATCACTACTGATAATTTCTACCCTGCCGATGATCTTCCGAAAGGATCCGATACTTCCACTTACAGTTACAATCGTATCATCACCAGACTCGAAAGCCCTGAGGATGCCATCCACAGTCTGGAGTTCCGGAAAGACGGTGATGACCTTGTCTTCTACATCTGCGGAGTCAGCAAGAATTTGAAGTTCTACAACGTTTACTGCGATTCCAAAAACCCGGATATTGCTTCCGATGTCATTGTCAATTCCCGCTTCGATATCACCCTTACTTACAGCAAGACTGGCCTTCTGAAGACCGAGAAGATTGTTTCTCCGAAGTCTCCTAACGGCAACGCTGATTCCTATGTCGATCTGCTTTCGACCTTCACTTATACGGAATGAAAAAGAAACTCGCGGTCCTCTTCCTCATCCCTGCTCTAGTCTCCTGTTCATCAAAGGTCAATGCTCCCCAAGAAATTGTGGATTTCCTTACTGGCTGCACAATAGATAATGCTCTCAGCGGGGTAAAAGCAATTTCTTCAGTACAGACCAATGTCATCAGGGACAGCATGGACGAGGAGAAGGTCTACGGGACATACCGGAATACCGTCCAAGTCGATAGAAACGACATGGACGACTATTACGCCTACTCCGAGACCTCCTCTACCGGAGAGCTTGTAACACAAGATGCTTTCTCTAGCCTTTATGTGACGAAAGCCACATCGGTTTTCTATTATTCGAAAGACGACCAGCTTTTCCATAATGACATCCATCAGGATGGATACGTTTCTGCTGATATGACCGGTGAACTCAAAAGCTTTGATAAGAATGTACAGTACCAACCAAGCCAGGTTGAAGATGAAAGCAAGAAAATCTTCTATACGACGACAAGCAGTTCCGGATACCTGACGGGTGGATTCTTCTTCGGGGACTTCTTCCGCTCCAGAATCAAATACTACGATTTCATGAAGCTGGAAGACAATATCCTTTCCTACACTTTGGATCATTTCGGTTATGATGAAGATACGGAAAAAGGATATGTAGACGAATGCATAAAGATGAATAACGTTGGAATGATTCTCTCCCTTGTGGAGCTGAGTCACAATATCACGCTTAGGAAAATCAGTGATGCCAATCTTCAGGTGACTTATAACAATCCGATTACTAGGAAGTAGTTTTGTTTCTATTTATTATTGATGCAGGTTTTCTTTCATTCGTTATCAGTTAGCGGTAAACTTAAGTTTCCTGCTAGGAAGGCAAAATAGAATGAATCAAGATGAAAGAGTATCCGGAATCCTCCTCCCCCTCTCTTCTCTGCCGGGAAGCTACGGAATCGGTTCG
>Ga0172377_10001178_pt1 | contig 25960 bp, 20 predicted proteins | sample Pumphouse3metaG_FD_119749 | JGI IMG/M metagenome (GOLD analysis project Ga0172377, IMG submission 119749) | Leachate microbial communities from a municipal landfill in Southern Ontario, Canada - Pumphouse #3 metaG | ecosystem: Engineered > Solid waste > Landfill > Unclassified | place: Canada... | reverse complement strand
TTTTTATAATATTTAAAGCTTTTTCTAAATTTTTTTCTTTGTTTCCATGAAAGGACTCCACTTGGGCTAATGCTAATTTTATTTTTTTCATAATTACTCCTTTATTTCACTGGAGTATCTATAACTAGTGTTACAGGTCCATCATTTATTAATAAAACTTTCATATCTGCACCAAATTCACCTGTTTCTACTTTATTTATTCCAAAGGATTTAAACTTATCTACAAATTCTTCGTATAGTGGGATTGCTATATCTGGTCTAGCTGCATTTATAAAACTAGGCCTTTTTCCCTTTAGACAATTTCCATATAATGTAAATTGAGAAACTATTAATACCTCTCCATTTATTTCATCTAAACCTAAATTCATTTTTCCCTCTTCATCTTCAAAAACTCTTAGTCCTTTGATTTTATTAGAAAGCCATTCAACCTCCTTTGAAGTATCATTATGAGTTACTCCTAAAAGAATTAAAAAACCATTTTTTATTTTTCCAACTGATTTTCCTTGTATTTTAACTTCAGCTTCACTTACTCTTTGAACAACAGCTCTCATTTTAATCTCCTTTTTTTATATTTTTATTAAATTATATCATAATTATAAAAAAAGAAAGTCTTTTTTTCAGACTTTCTTTTTTTAATATATTTATAAGTCATCCTTCTAATTTTTAACTTTTATTTTTAAAAATCCCCATTTAATAAACAACCCCTTTTTTTTTATATGAAAAAATGGTATCCTTAATATAAGATATTATTTATTATTTTTATAAATAAAAGGAGTTACTATGAAATTAAATCCAAATGATAATTCAGAATTTAGGAAAAGAAAAGAACATATTTATAGACTATCCCTATTTATTGGAGAACTGCTCTTGAAAAATGGTGCAGATACAGATAATGTTGAATTTTTATGCAGAAACCTTTGTAAATCAAAGGGTTTTAAATATATTAGTCTATTTATAACTCCAACTGTTATGATTATTGGAGATGATAGAGATGATGGGATCACTTTTATGAAAACTATTAAGGATAGAACCATCAATCTTCAAAAATGCTCTCTTTTAAATAGTCTAACTCTAAGATTAATATCCCAAGAAAAAGTTAATATTGATAAAACTGTTAATACATTAAAAAAAATAGAAAAAAAAGAAACTTATTCTTTCTTTATTAAGGCTGTGGCAGCAGGATTAGGTTCTGCTACTTTTACACTTTTATTTAAAACAAATTATTTAGAGTTTATTTTTACTTTTATAATAGTGATTATATCCCTTTATATATTCAAGAAGATTATCGAGTTCTCTATGACTTCAATGCTTGGAATAATTATTTCAACTTTTTTTATAGGGATTTCTGCTCAATTTTTAAATATTTTAGGGCTAGCTCCTAATAGTAATTTTATAATTGTTGGTGGAATTATTCCATTTTTACCAGGAATAGCCATAACAAAAAGTGTTTCTGATTTAGTATCTGGACATTTACTATCTGGAAATGCTAGAACTACAGAAGCTTTTTTAACAGCTTTATCAATTGGAATAGGAATTGGTGGAGCTATGAAACTTTGGATTAAATTAGGAGGTTATATCTAATGGAAAATGTTTCTCTTTTTGAAAACTTTATTATTTTAGGTATCACTTCCCTATGCTTTGGAGTTTTTCTTTCTGTTCCAAAAATTGATTTAATAGTTGGAGGAATTATAGGAGGAATTAGTTGGGCTTTATATGTATTTTTAATGGAAATTAGTGGGGAAATAATTCTCCCTTATTTTATAAGTACTTTAACTATTGGTATTTTAGGAAACCTTAGTTCCAAAATAACTAAACGTCCTATATTCTTGTACATGTTGCCAGGAATTATTCCCTTAGTTCCAGGCTATTCTCTATATTATACAATGCTTTATATTGTTAATGAAAATTATTCTTCAGCTTTACATAAGGGAATTGAAACTTTATTTATTGCCTTTGCTATTTCAAGTGGCTTAATAGTTTCTGAATCATTAAAAAAAATCTTAAATAATATTTTAAAAAAATTAAAAATATAAGGTATACTGTATTATATATTGTTAAGGAGGAAATTATGGATATTAAAGAAGTTAAAAAAAATGCTAGAGAAAAAATGAAGGGTTTTTGTAATGTTTGCAATGAATGTAACGGCATTTGGTGTGCTGGTAAAGTTCCAGGTATGGGTGGTTGTGGAACTGGAGATTCATTTAAAAGAAATTATAATAAATTAAAAAGAATTAGACTAATTCTAAAAACTATACATTCAGCAAAAAATCCTAATTTAGAAACATCACTTTGGGGTGAAAAATTATCTTTTCCTGGAATTGTAGCTCCTATAACAGGTGCTAGTTATAATTTTGGAAACGCTGTAAATGAAGAAGAATATGCAAATAATATAATTAATGGGGCTATTGATGCTGGAACTATTGGAATGGTAGGAGATGGCGGTGATCCAACATATCTTGAACTTGGTTTAAAGGCTATAAAAAAAGCTGGTGGAAAGGGTGTTGCAATTATCAAACCTAGAGATAATGAAGAAATTATAAAAAGAATTAAAATAGCTGAAGAAGCTGGAGCTATTGCTGTTGGAATAGACATTGATGGAGCTGGACTTTTAACTATGGCCCTATACAATCAACCTGTTGGTCCAAAATCTTTTAAAGATTTAAAAACTTTAGTTGATTCCACTGATCTTCCTTTTATAGTTAAAGGAATCTTAAGCGTTGAAGAAGCTAAACTTTGTCAAAAAGCTGGAGTTGATACTATTGTTGTTTCTAACCACGGTGGAAGAATTTTAGACGATACCCTTGCTCCTTGTGAAGTATTAAATGAAATAGTTAGAGAAGTTGGATACAAAGTAAATATTCTTGTTGATGGTGCTGCTAGAAATGGAGGAGATATATTAAAATATCTTGCTCTTGGAGCTAAAGGTGTTTTAATTGGAAGACCTATTATTTGGGGATCTGTTGGAGGTGGACAAGAAGGAGTTAAAATTATCTTAGAACAATTTAAAAATGAACTTTATAAAAATATGATTTTAACTGGTTGCGAAGAAACTACAAATATTTCTCCTAGAATAATCCATGAATTTATATTAGAATAATGCAAAAGACAGTTAACTACTGTCTTTTTTTATTATTAAAAGCTGAAACTAACAAAACTGCAGAAGTAATAAAAGCAATCCCTATAATATCAGTTTTTACGAATATAGTTCCTAGCCATAAAAATGCAAATAAAGAAGCAGAAACTGGCTCAATACTTGCTATCATACTAGCTTTAGAAGGTCCTATCTCTAAAACACCTTGCAAATATAATACAAATGCCCCTATTGTACCTATAAGAACAATACCTAAAATTGCTAGATAACCATTTACATCTAACATTAAATTCATAGGTCCATTATAAATAAATCCTTTCATTATAAAACCATTAAATATCATAGCATACCCTACCACTATTTTTGATCCATATTTTTCAGTTAAATTTCCTGGTAATATTGAATAAAGAAAAAATCCAACTGCAGATAATAATCCATAAAACAATGCTTTTTTAGAAAGAACTAGATTACCTAAATCTCCCCCAGTAGCAAGCATTATTGTCCCTATTACAACACATAAAAGTGCTAAGAATTCACATTTTGTAGGTTTTCTTCTATCTTTACAACATACATAAATCATAATCAATACTGGCCCTATGTATTGTAAAACTGTAGCTGTTCCTGCATTAGAATAAGAAATTGCTAATAAATAAAATAACTGAGCTGGTAAAAGCCCAAAAACAGCAAATAAAATTAGTCTAAATAAATCTTTTTTATTTTTTAAAATATTTAAAATTTCGCCTCTTTCATTAAACAAATTAAACATTAATAAAATTATTCCTGCTGATAACATCCTTACTGTAGTAAGCCAATAGGCATCAACATTATAGTTTTCAAACAAATATTGCCCACAAGCTCCTGAAAATCCCCAACCACAGGCCCCAATTATTGTAATAACAACCCCTTTAAAATTAGTGTTCATGATTCCTCCCAATATAATTGTAGTTACTTGAATTATAACATTTTATATCAAATAAAACCATCTCATTATAAGTTTTTTTAAAATAAATAGAACCAAGAGAAAAACTCTTGATTCTACTATGTTATACTCGTTGTTTAAATATTTTTTTAGCTAATACTAATCTTTCTTCTGATAGAGGTTCAGTACCTAAAAGGGGATACTCTTTTTTTAATTCCTTATACTTAAAAACTCCTAAGGTATGATATGGTAATAACTCTATTTTCTCTATATTCTTAAATTTTTCCAAATACCTTGCTAATTTAGTTAATAGCTTTTCATCATCTGTTATTCCTGGAACAATAACATGTCTTATCCATACAGCTTTATTTATTTCTTCTAAGTAGTCTAGAAATTTTAAGGTATTATCTAATTCCACACCTGTTAAATCTTTATAAACTTTTTTATCTATACATTTTATATCCAAAAGAACTAAATCTGTATATTTTAAAATTTCTTTTACTTTATCGTTGAATATATATCCTGAGGTATCTAAAGCTGTATTTATATTATTTTCCTTGCATATTTTAAAAAGTTCCAAAACAAAATCACTTTGTAATAGAGGCTCTCCTCCACTTACTGTAAGACCACCAGTTTTTTTAAAAAAGTTTTTATATTTTAATAATTCATCAAATACTTCCATGGGACTAACTAATTTATTATTTCCTTTAATGCCCCAAGTATCTGGATTATGACAAAATTTGCATCTCAATGGACATCCTTGTAAAAAAACAACATACCTTATTCCTGGCCCATCAACAGTTCCAAAACTTTCATAAGAATGAATATTTCCTAAAATTTCCATAATCCTCCACCTAGCTTTATATTCTACTATTTATTGTTCTTGATAAAACATCAAGTTGTTGTTCTCTTGTTAATTTATTAAAATTAACTGCATATCCTGAAATTCTTATTGTTAGTTGAGGATATTTTTCTGGATGCTCCATTGCATCTTCTAATAATTCTCTATCAAATACATTTACATTTAAATGTTGACCGCCCTCTGGAGTAAAGTATCCATCTAATAATCCAACTAAATTTTCAATTCTTCCATCTTTTTCTTTTCCTAAAGCTCCTGGTGCAATTGCAAAGGTATAAGAAATTCCATCTTCTGAATTATGGAATGGTAATTTAGCAACTGATAGTAATGAGGCTAATGCTCCATTAGTATCTCTTCCATTCATTGGATTTGCTCCTGGTGCAAATGGTGTTCCACCTCTTCTTCCATCTGGAGTATTACCTGTTTTCTTTCCATAAACAACATTTGATGTTATTGTTAACATTGATTGAGTTGGTTTTGAATTTCTATAAGTTTCATGACTTCTTAAATGATTCATAAACTTTTCCATAACCATTACTGCTAACTTGTCACTTTCATCATTATTATTTCCATAAGGGATGTAGTCACCTTCTCTTTCAAAGTCAACAATCAATCCTGTTTCATCTCTTATCACTTTAACTTTACAGTCTCTAATTGCAGCTAGTGAATCAGCAACAATTGATAAACCTGCGATTCCTGTTGCTTGAGTTCTTTCAATATTTAAATCATGAAGTCCCATTGCAAAAGCTTCATAGGCATATTTATCATGCATATAGTGAATTATTTTTAAAGCATTTACATATACTCCTGATAACCATTCCATAATTCTATCAAATCTCATCATTACATCATCATAATCTAAATAATCCCCTTTAACTGCTTCAAATCTAGGAGTTATTTGTTTTCCACTTTTTTCATCTCTTCCACCATTTAAAGCATAAAGTAAAGCCTTTGCAAGATTTGCTCTTGCTCCAAAGAATTCCATTCCTTTTCCAATTTTCATAGGAGAAACACAACAAGCTATTCCATAATCGTCTCCAAATTCAGGTCTCATTAAATCATCATTTTCATATTGAATAGCTGATGTTTTTATAGAAACCTCTGCACAGAATTTTTTCCAATTTTCAGGTAATTTTTCTGCCCATAGTACTGTTAAGTTTGGTTCTGGAGCTGCTCCTAAATTATATAATGTGTTTAAATATCTAAATGAATTTTTTGTAACTAGTGATCTTCCATCTGAACCAATACCACCAATAGATTCTGTTACCCAAGTTGGATCTCCAGAAAATAATTCATTATATTCTGGGGCTCTTAAAAATCTAATAATCCTTAATTTAATTATAAATTGATCAATTAACTCTTGAGCTTCTTCCTCTGTTATAACTCCATTTTTTAAATCTCTTTCAATATAAATATCTAAAAAAGTTGATGTTCTACCAAGAGAAGTTGCTGCTCCATCTTGATCCTTTGTAACTGCTAAATAACCAAAGTATACAAATTGTACAGCTTCCTTTGCATCTTTTGCTGGCTTAGTTACGTCATAACCATAAGAGTCACACATTTTAACAAAATCTTTCATAGATTTAATTTGATCTGAAATTTCTTCTCTTCTTCTAATTGTCTCATCGTCTAATTCTGCAATTTCCAATACTTGCATTTGAGCTTTTTTATCTTCTATTAATCTATCCATACCATAAAGAGCAACTCTTCTATAGTCTCCTATAATTCTTCCTCTTCCATAGGCATCTGGTAATCCAGTTATAATTCCCACACTTCTACAAGCTTTCATTTCGTCAGTATAAACTGAGAAAACTCCTTCATTATGAGATTTTCTATATTTTGTAAATACTTCTTCAACAAATGGATCAATTTCATATCCATAAGCTTTTAAAGATTTTTCAACTACTCTCAAACCACCCTTTGGATAAATACCTCTTTTTAAAGGTTCATCTGTTTGCATTCCAACTATTACTTCCATGTCTTTATCTATATATCCTGGTTTATAGGCTGTTATTGATTGAGGTATTTTTGTTTCTGCATCTAATACACCTTTTTTTCCCTCTTCTTTTAATAATTCTGTTAATTTATTCCAAACTTTTTTAGTTTTTTCTGAACTATCCTTTAAAAAAGTATCGTCTCCATCATAAGGATTGTAATTACTTTGAATAAAACTTCTTACATCTATTTCACCTTGCCAACGTGCTTTTTTAAATCCTTCCCATGCTTTATTTGTCATTAAATCCCCCTTTATTTTTATAAAAATTTATAACAAAAAATCGACCGACTAGGCTTAGATTTTGCCCAGACGGTCGACTAATTTAAAACTATATTCCTTGTGGTTATTTCCACTGATCCGTCAGTTATATAGCTATTTATTTACTTGTTTTTTCTCTCATCTTGCATAGATACTACTATAATTTTCTATTCTTGTCAATAATTTTATAAAAATATTTTTTTCAAATATCTAGCTTCACTATCTTCATCAGAAGTTCCTATTACTTCATTGTTAGGTAAAGCTTTTTTTAATTTTTCACTAGCATTCCCCATAATTAAACCTTTTCCAACAAGTTCTAACATTTCTTTATCATTTAATCCATCTCCAAAAGCTATAGTTTCTTCTAAAGATATTCCTTCCTTTTCCAATATTTTTGAAATGGATTTTCCCTTTGAAACACCTTTTTTCATAATTTCAAGACAAATATCCAAGGAAGCTGTAATATTTATTTTATTTGCAATTGTATTATCATTTTTTAATTTAGTTTCTAACTCTTCTAAAACATTGCTATCTCTACATATATAGGCAAACTTAGAAATATTATCTTTTTTTAATTTAGTTAAATTTACTATATCTGGAGCAAATCCAGATTCCTTATGATATTCATTTACCTCTGGTACATCTATATTCACATACCATTTATCAAAGGTATACACATTTTGCATAATATTTTCTTCTAAGGTCAAATTCAAAAAATATTCTGCGTAATCCTTTGGTATTGTATAATTTATAATAACTTCGTTTTTATAATCGTGAACAACTGCTCCATTTGCAGATACTAAAAAAGAGTCTGCCCCTAGTTGATTTTTAAAACACATAGCATCTTTATGATGCCTTCCAGTTGCAATTATAAATTTTACACCTTTTTTTATTATCTTCCCTATTATTTCTTTACTATAATCTGAAATTTCATGATTTGAATTTAATAAAGTTCCATCTAAATCTGAAATTACTGCTTTATACATAGGTATCCCCTCACTATTTTTTGTTTTTCTTATTCTTTCTCATTCTAAAAATAAACCAAATTATTATCCCTATGCTCACTGGTGCCATGGCCAAATTAGCTATTACTGCGTATTTCATCATTAAAATCAACCCCTTTATACAAATAAAATATTTTAACTTTCTATTAATTATACCATAAATTTCTAAAAATATAAAATATCAAAAATTTTGTTGACATTTTTTTTAAAAAGTTATAAAATTAAAATTGATGAAAATAAGCACTCACATATATAGAGTGCTAACAAAAAGGAGGCTATAAAATGAATATTAAACCAATAGGTGAAAGAATCTTAGTTGAGAAACTAAAAAAAGAAGAAAAAACAGTGAGTGGGATTATTTTAGCAGCTTCTGCTGCTGGAAATAATCAAAATATTATGGAAATTGTAAGTATTGGAAATGGTGAAAAAGTGTCCCGTGAGTTTAAAATAGGAGACAAAATTATTTCTTCTGGATACTCTGGAACTACAATTAAACATGATAATAAAGAATATAGTATTTTAAACTTTGATGATATTTTAGGTATTGTTGAATAATTTTAATTATATAATAAGATTTTAGGAGGAGTAAAATGTCAAAAATTATATTATTTAATGAAGATGCTAGAAAAAAATTAGAAAAAGGAGTTGATACTTTAGCTAATACTGTTAAAGTAACTTTGGGACCTAGAGGTAGAAATGTAATTCTTGAAAAATCCTTTGGATCTCCTTTAATTACAAATGATGGAGTTTCAATAGCTAAAGAAATTGAACTTGAAGATCCCTTTGAAAATTTAGGAGCTAAATTAATTAAAGAAGTTGCCACAAAGGCAAATGATATTGCAGGGGATGGAACTACAACTGCTACAATTCTTGCACAAAAAATAGTAAAAGAAGGATTAAAAATTGTAAGTGCAGGAGCCAATCCTATCTTTGTAAAAAAAGGAATTGATAAAACTATTGTTGAAATTATAAAGAAATTAAAGTCAAATTCTAAAAAAGTTAAATCTAATTCTGAGATAGAACAAGTTGCATCTATTTCTGCAGGGGATAAGGAAATTGGTAAACTTATTGCCCAAGCTATGGAAAAAGTTGGAGAATCTGGAATTATAACTGTTGAAGAAGCTAAATCCTTTGAGACTTCCCTTGAGGTAGTTGAAGGAATGCAATTTGAAAAAGGTTATGTGTCTCCTTATATGGCAAATGATTCTTCTAGAATGGAAGCTGACCTTGAAAATCCTTATGTTCTTATAACTGATAAAAAAATAACTAATATTCAAGATCTTCTTCCTATATTAGAAAAAGTAATAAAAACTTCTAAACCACTTTTAATTATTGCTGATGATATTGAAGGGGAAGCTCTTACTACTTTAGTATTAAATTCTTTACGTGGAACTCTTAATGTTGTTGCTGTTAAAGCTCCTTCCTTTGGAGATAAAAGAAAAGAAATGCTAGAAGATATTGCTGTGCTTACTAATGCAACTGTAATCAGTGAAGATAAGATGATGAAACTTGAAGATGTTCAACTGGATATGTTAGGTTCTGCTAAAAAAATTAAAATTAATAAAGATAACACTACTATAATATCTGGAAATGGTTCTAAAAATTCTTTAGAAGAAAGAATTAATTTAATAAAATCACAAATTGAAAAAACAACATCTACATATGATATTGATAAATTAAAAGAAAGAATCGGTAAACTTTCTGGAGGTGTAGCAGTTATTAAAGTTGGAGCTGTTACTGAAACTGAAATGAAAGAAAAAAAATTAAGAATAGAAGACGCCCTTAATGCTACAAAGGCAGCTATTGAAGAAGGTATAGTCCCTGGTGGAGGTATTGCTTTCTTAGAAATTTTCAAGTCCCTTGAAAACTTTAAATTAGAGGGAGAAGAAGAAATGGGTGTTAATATTATAAAGAAGGCTCTTCTTGCACCTTTAAAACAAATAGCTTCAAATGCTGGAATAAACGAAGGAGTTGTTGTTGAAAAAATAAAATCTTTACCTGAAGGATATGGATTTAATGCAGCTACAGAGGAATACATACATATGATTGATAATGGAATCATTGATCCTGCAAAGGTAACTAGATCTGCTATTCAAAATGCTGCTTCAATAGCTTCTCTTATATTAACTACTGAATCTTTAGTTGTTGAGAAAAAAGAGGATAAAAATAATTTACCTAATACACCTATGCAAAATATAATGTAATTAATCTAGCAAAGATACTAATAGTATCTTTGCTTTTTTTTATTTATTGACTTTTTTTATTTATTTTGATATAATTCAAAAGCAGCATTGCAAATTGGGATGTCGCCAAGCGGTAAGGCATCGGACTTTGACTCCGTTATGCGTTGGTTCGAATCCAGCCATCCCAGCCATATATGAAATTATAAACCACTAATATAGTGGTTTTTTTATGTAAATAAAAAACTAGTTAGTATTATTATATACTAACTAGTTTTCTACCAATCTTAAAGCTCAATTAAATTAAGCTCAGCCATTTCTCTAAAAATAACATCAATTTTTTTCAATTGAGATAATCTATTCATTTTTATTTCTTCATTTTTATCATTAACCATTACATTATTAAAATATTCATTAATTATATCCTCACTACTTAGGACAACCTCTAAATATCCTCTATAATCTTTATCTGATAATTTTCTCTCTAAAGAAATTGTTAATCCATTTACAAAATTATACAATTCTGTTTCAACTTTTTCTTTAAACAATTCTTCATTAACCTCTGTATCCATGTGAGATTTTGTAATATTTCCTACTCTTTTTATTATAGAAATTATATTTTTAAATTTAGAATCTTTCATTTCTTCAGTTATAATTTTTATTCTTTCTTCTGTGTCAACTACATTGTTCCAAGATGTTTTTACAACTGCTAATACAACATCTCTCCTGTAACCTAAATCAGAAAAAACATTTATAACTCTTTGTTTTAAAAAGTCTAAAACTTCCTTTTCCAAGTCTTTTTTATCTTTCTTTAAAATTCCTGCTTCATCTAAAATTTCAATGGATATTTCCACTAAATCCTTTAGAGAAACATTTAATTTAGAATTTAGAATTATATTAACTATTGCTAAAGATGCTCTTCTTAGAGCAAATGGATCCTTTGAACCTGTTACAACAACTCCAACTCCTAAACATCCTACTAAAGTATCTAGTCTATCGCATATTCCTGTAACAATTCCTTCTTTAGTTGTTGGTAATTTATCTCCTTTAAATTTAGGAAAATAATGTTCTTCTATACCCTTTGCAACTGTTTCTTTTTCTCCATTTTTTAGAGCGTAGTCAGCTCCCATAAATCCTTGAAGTTCTGTAAATTCTTTTTCATTTATCATATTTGAAACAAGGTCTGCTTTACATAGACTTATTGTTCTTTTAATATTTTTTGCATCTTCAGCATATCCTAATTTTTCAATTAATAAATCTGCTATTTTAGAAACTCTTTCCATCTTAGAATATATAGTTCCTAAATCTTTTTGGAAAACAACTGTTTTTAATTTTTCTATATTGTCTTCAAATGGTTTCTTTAAATCCTCTTGATAGAAAAATTTTGCATCTGCAAGTCTTGCTGATAAAACTTTTTCATTTCCTAGTTTTACTTTTTCTGAATATGAAATACCATTTCTAACTACTACAAACTTAGGTAATAATTTCCCATTTTTATCTAGAATTGGGAAATATCTTTGATGAACTTCCATTGATATTATTAAAACTTCTTGTGGAACTTCTAAGAAATCTTTATTAAATGTTCCAACTATAGGATAAGGATACTCAACTAAATTTGCAACTTCATTTAGTAAATTTTCATGAACTAAAACTTGCTCATCTTCTTTAGTGCAATTTTGATTTATCATATCTCTAATCATTTTTTTTCTTTCTTCAATATCAATAATTACATTGTTTTCTCTAATTTTTTTCAAATAATCATCAACACTGGAAATTTGGAATTTTTCACCAAAAAATCTATGTCCTCTTGATTCTAAAGAACTTTTTATTCCTTCAATTTCAAATTCCACAAGTTCATTTTCACAGATAGCCAAAAACCATTGGATAGGTCTTGCAAATCTAAAGTTTTTATCTCCCCATTTCATTGATTTTGGAAATTCTAATTCACATACTAATTCTTTTAAAAGAGTTGGTAATATTTTTTTTGTTTCAATTCCCTTTGAAAATTTTCTTGCTGCTATATATTCGCCTTTTTTTGTTTCAATTATTTCTAAATCTTTTGGATCTACACCTTGAGATTTTGCAAATCCCATTCCTGCTCTAGAGATTTCCCCAGATTCATCATAAGCAACTCTTTTAGCTGGCCCCATATTTAAGACATCTAAATCCTCTTGCTTTTCTGATAAATCTTCAACTAATACAATTAGTCTTCTAGGTGTTCCATATATTTTAACTTCTTTATATTTTATTCTTTGCTCTTTTAATTTTTTTTCTAAATTTAGTTTTAAACTATTTAATGCATTTACTAGAAATCTAGCTGGATTTTCTTCCATACCTATTTCAAACAATAGTCTCATTTTATTCCTCCAATACAAATTATTTATTTTTCTTCAACAAAGGATATCCTAATTTTTTTCTATTTTCCACATAGATTTCTGCACATTTTTTAGCTAAGTCTCTAACTCTTAAAATATATGCCATTCTTTCTGTTGTTGAAATAGCCCCTCTTGAATCTAAAACATTAAATGTGTGAGAACATTTTAAAACAAAATCATATGCAGGTAAGACTAACCCTTCATCTAAAATTCTCTTTGCCTCTAATTCATATTCATCAAACCATTTAAAGTATGAATCTAAATTAGCCAATTCAAACGAATATTTTGAATTTTCAAATTCATATTGATATCTCATATCTCCGTATTTAACATCTTCTGTCCAATCTAAATCATAAACATTTGATTTATCTTGAATATATAGTGCTATTCTTTCTAGTCCATAAGTAATTTCAACTGGAACTATCTCAAGTTCTAGCCCTCCAACTTGTTGAAAATAAGTAAATTGAGTGATTTCCATTCCATCTAACCATACTTCCCAACCAAGTCCCCAAGCTCCTAAAGTTGGTGATTCCCAATCATCTTCTACAAATCTTATGTCATGTTCTTCAGGTATTATTCCTAAAAGTCTCAAACTTTCTAAATATAACTCTTGTATATCTCCTGGAGAAGGTTTCATTATAACTTGAAATTGATGATGTTGATAAACTCTATTTGGATTTTCACCATATCTTCCATCTTTAGGTCTTCTTGATGGCTCCACATAAGCAGTTTTCCATGGTTCTGGTCCCAAAGACATTAAAAATGTGTTTGGATTAAATGTTCCTGCTCCTGTTTCAATGTCATAAGGATTTCCCAAAACACACCCCTTAGCTCCCCAATAATCTTGAAGAGTTCTTATTATCTCTTGAAATGTCATTTTTTTGCCTCCATTTTATATTTTTATTTTTCAGATTTACGATCTTTTTTTAAAAACATATCTAAAATTATTAAAGCAACTCCTATATTAATATAAACATCTGACATGTTAAATACAAAGCTCCAAATTCCACGAAAATCAATCATATCAACTACGTATCCTCTGAAAACCCTATCTATCATATTTCCAATAGCACCACTAACAATTAATAAATAAGATACATTTTCAATTTTTTTATTTTCTTTAAAAGTTCTAATAAAATAAATCAAAAGTAATATGATTGCTAAAACTGTAATTATACTGATTATATTTATCTTCCCTTGAAACACACCAAAGGCTATACCCCTATTTTGAACATAGGTTATATGAAAAAAATTTGGTATTATTTCTAATGTATCACCTATAAACATATTATTATCAACTAAAAATTTAGTTAGTTGGTCTATTAAGACCAACATAACTATTCCAATCATATATATATACATATTTTATTCTCCTAAAACTGAAGCACATCTAGGACAAAGAGTTGGATGATTTGGATTTTTACCTATTTCTTGAGAATATTTCCAACATCTTTCACATTTTTCTCCATCTGCATGAAGAACTTTTACAAATAATTCAATTTCATCATCTTTAACAAATGTTTCATCTGTTTCATCTGTATATTCTAGTTGAGAAACAATAAATACCATTTCTAATAATTCTTGATTTTCTTTAATAAATTTTTTTAAATTTTCATCAGAAGTTGAAATTACTACCTTAGCATCTAAAGCATTTCCAATTATTCTATCTTGCCCTTGTCTTGCTTTTTCAAGATATTTGTTTACTGCTTTTCTTAATTTTATTACAGTTTCCCATTTACTTGCTAACTCTTCATTTAAATATTCATCATTATTTTTAAACCATTTAGTTAAATGAACAGATTCTTGATCTTTATCGTGTTCTGGTAATTTAGTCCAAATTTCCTCTGCTGTGAAAGAAAGGATTGGTGAAACCATTTTAACTAAACAAACTAAGATTTCATTCATTACTGTTTGAGCTGCTCTTCTGCCAACTGAGTTTGCATTTTCTGTGTATAGTCTATCTTTAATTATATCTAAATAGAAAGCAGACATATCTATTCCTGCAAAATAATGAATTGCTTGAAATAAGTTATAGAATTCATATTTTTCATAATTTTCTGTAACTTGTCTTTTTAATACTTCTAACTTATGCAATGCCCATTTATCAACTTCGTCTAATTTATCATAAGGAACTGTATCTACACTTGGATCAAAATCAGAAGTGTTTCCTAAAATATATCTTGCTGTATTTCTAACTCTTCTATAAGCTTCAGCCATTTGTTTTAAAATATTATCTGAAATTTTAATGTCGTCTCTGTAATCTACAGAAGCACACCAAAGTCTTAAAATATCTGCTCCATATACTTTAATTACATCATCTGGAGATACTGTATTACCAACTGATTTAGACATTTTTCTTCCGTCTCCATCATTAACAAACCCATGAGTTAATATCTTTTTAAAAGGAGCATCAAAAGTTGATCCTGCAGATGTTAAAAGAGATGTTTGAAACCATCCTCTATGTTGATCTGAGCCTTCTAAATATAAGTCAGCTGGTCTACGCAACATCTTTCCTCTTGTTTCTAAAACTGATCTATGAGAAACACCTGAATCAAACCAAACATCCATAATATTTGTTTCTTTTATAATTTCTTTTCCTACTAAATCATACTTAGCAAGCAATTCTTCACCTATTAATTCTTCTGCAGAATATTTAACCCAAGCTGCTGAACCTTCTTCTTTAACAATTCCAACAACTCTAGCTAATATTTCTTGATTAAATAATACTTCTTCATCAACATAGAACACTGGAATATGAACTCCCCAAGTTCTTTGTCTTGAAATACACCAGTCAGGTCTTGACTCAAGCATTGATCCAATTCTATTTCTTCCCCAAGCTGGTAAAAATTCCACTTTATCTAATAAATCTAAAGCTCTTTGTCTTAGATCTGAATCTCCCTCTGTTTTTACAAACCATTGAGGTGTTGCTCTAACAATTATAGGAGTTTTTGATCTCCAATCATGTGGATATGAATGGACAAATTCACTGTATGATAACATAATTCCTTTTTCTAATAAATCTTCAGAAATAACTTTATTTGCTTCACTATATAATAATCCTGCGTAAGGTCCTGCTTCTTCAGTTAATATACCCTTATGGTTAATTGGTGAAAGAATAGGAAGTTTAAATCTAACCCCTACAACATAGTCATCTTGACCATGTCCTGGAGCTGTATGTACACATCCAGTTCCTGCATCTGCAGTTACATGTTCCCCTGTAATTATTGTACCTATTCTATCCATAAATGGATGTTCATAAGTTAATTTTTCTAAATCTATACCTTTAAATTCTTTTATTAATTTTGAACTTGTAATTCCTATTTCTTTTATTGCTTTTTCTGCTAACTCTTTAGCAAATATAAAATCTCCTTTTTCTGTTTCGTAAACTCCATAATCAAATTCTGGATTTAAACAGATTCCTACATTTGCAGGTAATGTCCAAGGAGTTGTAGTCCAAATAACTAAAAAAGTTTCCTTTGCTAATCCTAATTTATCCAAAACATCTTGACAAGCTTTCATTTTAACATAAACTGATGGAGATTTTATATCTTTATATTCAATTTCAGCTTCAGCAAGAGCTGTTTCTGTAACTGGAGACCAATAAATTGGTTTAGAACCTTTGAATATATATCCATTTTTATATAATTCTCCAAATACTTCTAATTCTTTAGCTTCATATTCTGAAGCTAAAGTTAAATATGGATTATCCCATTCTCCTAAAATTCCAAGTCTTATAAATTGTTCTTTTTGAATATTAACCCATTTTTTAGCATATTTTGTACATTTTTCTCTAATTTTTAAAGGAGACATTGTCTTCATTTTATCTCCAAGTTCTTCACTTACCTTTAATTCTATTGGAAGCCCATGTGTATCCCATCCAGGAACGTATGGTGCATTATATCCAGAAAGTCTTTTATATTTTAATATAATATCTTTTAAAACCTTATTTAAAGCATGACCAATATGAATATTTCCATTTGCATATGGAGGTCCATCATGTAATATAAAGCTTGGTTTATCAAAATCTAATCCCTTCTCATATATATTTTTTTTAGACCAATCTCTAACCATTAATGGTTCTTTATTTGGTAAATTTGCTTTCATTTGAAAGTTTGTTTTTGGTAGATTTAATGTTTTACCATAATCCTTTTTTTCCATTTAATTCTCCTCCTTGAGTATATTTAAAGTTATTTTAACGGTTGTTCCAATTTCTGGTTTAGAGTAAATTTTAACTACTCCTTTACAATCCTTTATTACCCTTTTTACAAGAGAAAGTCCAAGTCCTGGAGCATCCTTCTTATGGGTGATAAATGGTTGGAAAACTAAATCTAAGTCTTCCTCTAATATCCCTATTCCATTATCCTTTATATCTATTTTAAGTTTATTTGAATGTTTATCTCTAATTACTACAATATCAATTTTTTTAATAACCCTATTATTTTCCATAACTGCATCATAGGCATTTTTCAATAATTCCATAAATACTCTTCTAAGCCTTTTATTATTACCTAAAATATCCCCAGTATAACTTATAAAGGAAGATATTAAAACCTTATTATTTTCAGGTAAAGACAATTTAAATTCAGATATTACTTCAGGAATTAAATGTTCTATATTAACCTTTTCTATTTTTTCTCTATCCAAAGGATTTGAGTACTCTATTAAAATTTTATTAATTTGTTTCATTTGTTCCACTCTTCCTTCAAGAGTTTTAATGTTTTCTGCTATATTTTTGTAATCTCTATTTTTAGTGTCTTCTAATATTTTCAATAAATTATTAAGAGCCTCTTCCCTGTTATTTAGGAATCTTTCTGCTACTTTACTTATTGTCATATTTCGTTCTAATTCTATCTTTTCTTCTTCTTCCACTTTACTTCTAAATTTTATGGAAATATTCATTAAAAGCAACTTCAATAATTCCATATCTTCTTCTGATATCTTTTTTTCCTTTATATAATAATCAAATACCATAACCCCAGTATAATAATCTATATTATATACTGGAAATATTAGAAAGTTACTTAATCCTAAACTATTAAATAAATCATTTCCCAAATTATGTTTATAACCTTTACTATTATAATATTTTATTTCTCTGTCCTTTAAGGCATCAGAAATTATATTATCCTCTGAAAAAGGTATTTTTATAAGTTGAATTATTTCTTCTAGCTCTTCTATTTGAAAATTAAATCCAGATTTTTTTTCCTTTAAGATATCATTATTTATATCTAAAATATGAGAATTTATTTTTGCTTTTTCCCCAATAAGAGCATCTCTTTCTCTGCTATATCTGAAAAACATCCCCCTACTAAAACCAAGACCTAATTCTGATATAAATGCAGTCATTACTTTTTGTACAATTTTAGTTACATCTTCTTCTGTTTGAACTTCCAGTATTAACTGTTCTATAGTGTTCATTTTTCTTAAATTTTCTTTTAACTTTATATTTCTTTGCTTTAATGTTCTCTGATTATCTTCTAATTTCCTAAGCATTTTTTTTATGGCCACTGCTAAAGTTTTTATTTCTCCATTAGTATTTTCTAGTTTTATTCTAGTTGAATAATTTCCATCACTAATTCTTTCTGCAGACTCTGTAATATCCTTTAATGGAAGCAATAGTTTCTTTAACATTTTCCCAAATATTGTTGTACTTAAAGTTACCAAAGTTATTACAATAATCGTTATAAATAGTCCTATTATAAATTTTGTAGTGAATAATTTTTCCCTTGAAATAGCAACTCCAAAACATCCTATATTTTCATTATTATAATCTTTCAAGGATAAAATTCCCATATAATAAGGTGTTTTTCCAATTTTCTTTTTACTATAATAATATTTATATTTATTTTCCTTTAAAGTTTTTAAGTTTTGTGGATTTATTATTTCCTTATCTAAAGTTTCTTTAAAATCTCCAGTTATATATGAGTCTCCAATAAAAGCAAAAATTTTATCTGATGATCCTAATTCAATATATTGTTTAATATATTGAAGGATATTTAATTCAAAAGGAATAGATGCTAAAATATATTCTTTTCTTTTATTTATATTATTTTTATAAGAATATAATATTCTAGAATAAACCTGTTTATCTTTTTTTACAATATAACTCTCTTGAGCTCTATATCCTTTTAGTCTTTTTCCAGAAAAAATTATATTTTTATCAAATATTTTTTTTTCACCAGTAAAGCCTAATATTTCTCCTTTGTCATTTAGTATGGCTATTTCTATTTTATAATATTTTTGAAAATTTTCTTTTACAAGCTCATTTTTTAAAATATAAGACAGTATTTTATAATTATTGCTATTTTGTTTTAAACGAGTAAAATCATCTTCTCTAGAAATTTTGTTAATATCTTCCTTAACACTAGTTATATAATTGTTATAGGCTTTCTCCACTATATATATCTTTTCACGGGACATATCAACTAACCTTGATTCCATATCTTCATAGGTTATGAAGGTTGTTATCATGGCTACCACTAAAGATGTTATTATTATTGCTATATTATTGTAAAATACTATTTTTACAAGAAGAGAATCTCTATTTATTTTCATAATTATTCCTCTTAAATATAATTATTTTGTCTTCCTTGTTAACCCAACTCTTTGTCTACTCATATCAATGTCTTTTACTTTTACTTTTATTATTTGACCAACTGAAAGTACTTTGCTTGGATCACTTATAAATTTATCTGAAATTTCAGAAATATGAAGTAATGCATCATTTTTTAAGCCTATATCAACAAAAGCTCCAAACTTAACTACATTTCTTACTGTTCCTTCTAGTTCCATGCCAGCTTTTAAATTATCTATTTTTAATATATCTGATTTTAAAAGAGGTCTAGCTATTTCATCTCTAGGATCTCTTCTATCCTTAATTAAAGCATCATAAATATCTTTTACAGTTTCATTTCCATATTCTTTTTCTTTAGAAAAATTTTCTATATTAAATGCTTTTAATTTCTCTCTACTTTCATCTAAAGTTTCTCTATATTCCTTTAGAGAGATACTATTATTTTCTAGTATTTCTTCTGCTATTTTATAAGACTCTGGATGTATTATAGTACTATCTAAAATATTTTTCCCATTTTCAATTATTAAAAATCCAGCCATTTGTTCATAGGCTTTTTTTCCAACACCTTTTACTTTTAATAACTGTTTTCTATTTTCAAAATTTCCAAATTCTTTTCTATATTCAACAATATTTTTAGCCATATTCTTTTTTATTCCTGATACATGTTCTAGCAATGCCCAAGAAGCTGTATTTAAATTTATTCCTACATTATTAACAACAGATTCTATTACTTCGTTTAAAGATTCTGTTAATCTTTTTTGATCAACATCATGTTGATACATTCCAACACCTATTGATTTAGGATCTATTTTAACTAATTCTCCTAAAGGATCTTGTATTCTTCTAGCTATTGAAATAGCTCCTCTTACTGTTACATCTAAATCTGGAAATTCTTCATTGGCAAGCTTTGAAGCTGAATATACTGAAGCTCCTGCTTCATTTGTAATTATATATTTTGTATCCTTTTTAGCTTCACCTATAACCTTTGCTACAAAACTTTCTGTTTCTCTAGAAGCTGTTCCATTTCCTATTGAAATAATGTCTATATCATATTTTTCTATGTATTTTAAAATTTTATTTTTTGTTATTTCTAAATTTTTAGGAGAATCCATTGCTTCTACTAAACGGAAAACATCATTGGCAACATAAAATCCATTTTTATCAACTATAGCTACTTTACAACCTGTTCTATATCCAGGATCTAGCCCTAAAATATTCTTTTCTTTTAATGGTGGTTGAAGAAGAAGATTTTTTAAATTTTCTTTAAAAATATCTATAGCCTCTATCTCACTTTTTTCTGTTAAAATATTTCTTACTTCTCTTTCTATTGAAGGAAGAATCAGTCTATCTAAAGCATCTTTAACTATTGATTCTTGAATTTCTTTAAGTTCTTTATTTGAAAATCCAGCTAAAAGTATATCTTCTATTTTAGTTCTTATGTTATCTTCTATTTTTATATTAACTTTTAATATGTTTTCTTTTTCCCCTCTATTAAGTGCTAATACTCTGTGAGATAATATAGTTTTTATTACTTCTGAATATTCATAATAATCTGCATAAACTTTTTTTTCATCTAATTCTTCTGCTTTTTTAGTTTTTTTAGAATATACTATCCCTTCTTTCAATAAAATACTTCTGATTCTTTCTCTATACTCAGCTTGCTCAGATATTCCTTGAGCTATTATAAGTTTTGCTCCATCCACAGCTTCTTCAACTGTTGAAACTTCTTCATTAATATAAATTTTTGCATTGTTGAAAAAATCATCCAAATCCTTTGCTAAATATATATATTGAGATAATGGCTCTAATCCTTTTTCTATAGCTATATCTGCCTTTGTTTTTCTTCTTTTTTTATAAGGTAAGTATAGATCTTCAACCTCTTGTAATTTTCCAGATGATATAATTTTATTTTTTAAATCCTCTGTTAATTTACCTTGTTCTTCTATTGAAGACAGAACTTCTTGTTTTCTTTTTTCTAAATTTCTCAAATATGTTACTAATTTTAAAATATCCCCTATTTGATTTTCATCAAGGTTTCCAGTAACTTCTTTTCTATATCTAGATATAAAGGGAATTGTTGATCCTTCATCTAAAAGTTTAATTGTGCTTTCTATTTGAGAACTTTTAATTCCTAATTCTTTGCTAATAATTAAAAAAAGATTATCCATATTTACTCCTTCACCAAACTATAACTGATATTTAATAAAACTATATTATTATATCATATTTTGATTTCTATTTCTATTTATAACATTTATCAAAAAAGACAACCTATAAAGGCTGTCTTATTCTTATTTATAGTATTTTGTTACTATTTTTTTAATTCTTCAAATTTAGCCCAAATTCCAGCTTTAGTTAGTAAAGATTTTACTGTTCTTGTTGGTTGCGCTCCATTTTTTAAGTGTTTTAAAATTTCTTCTTCTTTTAATTCAACTCTAGAATCTTCTAAAGGAAAATAATTTCCTAAATATGCTATTGCTTTACCGTCTCTTTTTGATAAATTTTCCATAGCAACCACTCTGTATATTGGATTTTTGTTGCTCCCTAATCTTGTTAATCTTATTTTTAACATTTTCTCACTCCTTAGTTTTTATTTATTTTAATACTTTTTGTTAGTTATTTAAAAAATTTATTTTTGCCTCTACCTATTCCCATTGGCATTTTTGGCATTCCTCCACCTAAATTAGGCATCTTACCTGAGCTTAACATTTTCATCATATTTTTCATTTGTGAAAATTGTTTTAATAGTTTATTAATATCAGAAACATCTGTTCCACTACCTTTGGCAATTCTAATCTTTCTACTAGCTTTTAATATATCTGGTTTCTTTCTTTCTTGTAATGTCATAGATTGTATAATTGCTTCTGTTTTCTTCATCTCTTTTTCTGCTGGAGCTAAATCTCCTAAATCAGCATTCATTCCTGGAATCATTTTTAATATACTTCCCAATGGTCCCATCTTTTTTATTGTTTGTAGTTGTTTCAAAAAATCATTTAAATCAAATTGTTGAGTTTTCATTTTTTCTTCTAAAGATTTTATGTCATTTTCATCTACAACTTCTTGAGCTTTTTCAACAAGAGAAACAACGTCTCCCATACCTAAAATTCTCGAAGCTAATCTTTCAGGATAAAATAACTCTAAATCTGCTATTTTTTCCCCAACCCCTACGAATTTTATAGGTTTTCCTACAACTGATTTAATGGAAAGAGCAGCTCCTCCCCTTGTATCTCCATCAAATTTTGTAAGTACTACTCCATCTATATTTAATTTATCATTAAAATTTTTAGCTAAATTAACTGCATCTTGACCTATCATAGCATCAACCACCAATAATATTTCCTGTGGTCTTACTGCTTTTTTTATATTTCCAAGTTCGTCCATTAGATGTTCATCTATATGAAGTCTCCCTGCAGTATCTATTATCATATATGAATAATTATTTGCTCTTGCTTGTCCAAATGCTTTTTTAGATATATCAATTGGATCTTTATTTCCTTCATCTATATAAGCTGGTATATTTATTTGTTTAGCTAAAACTTCTAGTTGTTTCATAGCAGCTGGTCTATATACATCAGCAGCTACTAAATAAGGAGTTTCTCCTTCTTTCCTAAGTCTAGCTGCAAGCTTTGCTGCAAAAGTAGTTTTACCAGCACCTTGCAATCCTGCAAGCATTATTACAGTTGGATTCTTAACTCCCTTAGTTAATCTTGAATTTGTCCCTCCAAGGAGTTCCACCAATTCATCATTTACAATTTTTATAAATTGTTGACCTGGATTTATTCCTTTTAAAACTTCTACGCCTATTGCCTTTTCTTGAATTTTTTTTATAAAATCTTTAACAACTTTATAGTTTACATCTGCTTCAAGTAATGACATTTTAACTTCTTTTAAAGCTTCTTTTATATTTTCTTCACTTAATTTCCCGTGACCTCTTACTTTTTTAAAAATATCTTGAAATCTATTTCCTAAATTCTCTAACATATTTTCTCCTAATTTAATTTAATTCCTCAATGATTTTTTCTAAATTGTCCTTTTCAAAGTTTTCTCTTAAATTTAAAAGTTTTTTATAAATTATTCTATCCTTTTTATAAAAACCTAGTTTTTCTTCATATGTTTTTAAAATCTTAATCCCTCTTTTTATATTATCATGGACAGCTTGTCTTGTTATCCCGTTTTCTTCTGCTATCTCTGTAAAAGATAAATCTTTATCAAAATATTTAATTAGATATTCTTTTTGTTTTTCACTTAATAAGGGTTTGTAATACTCTAAAAGTATTCCCATTTCAATAACTTCATTTAATTCCATATAATCACCAAGACATTATAATAATTTTTCCATCCTTTGTCAAGCCTTTTATGTTTACAATCCAATTATTGTTTTTATATTTTTACAAATGCTATCTATAATTTCCCCTGTAATTCCCCAAATCATTTCTCCATCATAGGGATATAAAAATATTCTTCTAGCTTTTCCCCAAGGTTTACAATACATTATTGGAAGTCCTAATTCCTTTGCTGGAAAATTTATATTTTTACCGTCCCTATTAAAAGAGGGGACATTTTCCACCATAAGTTCTTTTATTATTGGCTTATTTTTTAAAAAATAATTTAAAGGAACCAAAAAAACCTTTTCAACTTCATCTCTATTTATATTTAATTCATCTAATGAAAAATCCTTTATAAATCCAATATTAACTTGGACAATTACTCCTGTTGGGATAACTAAAGTCCCATATTTCCTTCTTTTTGTAATCCTATGACTTTTTATTCCTATCTCTTCAAAAGTTTCTCTTAGGGCTGTTTCCATAGAAACTTTATCTTTTTTATCCTTCACTCCCCCAGGAAAAGATATTTCTCCCCCTTGGCTTATTTCCTTTGCTCGTTTTTCAAATAAAATATTTATCTCTCCATTGACCTCACAAAATAAAACTAAAACTGAAGAATTAACATTTCTTTCGCTTCCTATTATTATATTTTCTGACTCCTCATTATTAAAAAATTTTTCAATTATAATTTTGTTTAACATAAATTAGATCACTTCCTTGCATTATATATTATAAATATAATTTTACCATCTTGAAAGCATAATATCCATATATTTTAAAAAAGAAATCTCCATTTTTAAATGGAGATTTCTTTTTAATTTTTTTCTAATTCATTTTGAATAATTTTTTGAATTTTATCACTAAATTCTTCATATGTAGATTTCTTTTGTGGATAAACTTTTTCTAAAAATTTAATCTTAACTTCCCCTGATTTTGGATATTTTACATTTCTAGGATATAATTCATAGGCTCCACCTATTACAAATGGTTGAATAGGAATATTTAACTCAATTGACAAAATTGCAAAGAATTTCTTAAATTTATTTAATTTACCGTCATTAGTTCTAGTTCCCTCTGGAAATATAACAATATTTTTACCATTTTTTAATGCCTTTGCTAACATTTGCATTGATCCTATAAGGTTTTTATTAATATCTACTAAAATAACATTGGAATTTTCCCCTATAACTTTCATATATTTTTTCTCAAAATGTTTTAATTTTGCAAAATAATAGGTTTTATCTAAAACTTTATTTGGTAAAGCTTGATTTAAAATAAATGCATCTAAAAAGCTTTGATGATTACCTGAAAAAATAACTGATTTATTTTTTTCTAATTTATCTAAACCTTCTTTATTTAATTTTATATAAAATGTGAAAAAAGCTTTTAGTATATATTTAAATATTTTTCCAATTTTATTAGATTTAGGTAACTCTTCTAGAGGCAAATTATTTAATCTATCACCCCAATTAAGTTCTATATCTAAAATTTCATTTGAATGCTTTGCTACATATTTAGATAATGTTTCAACTGTACAATGTTCTATAAATATTTTTTCATCTACAATTACTCCAAAATTAGCTTCTATATAGGATACAAATTCAACTATATCAAGGGAATCCATTCCTAAATCTAACTCAAAATGTGCACAAGGGGTTACCTTCTTATTTTTTAACTCCCTTATATAATTTGAAATTTTTAAATACTCTTCAAAAGTTGGTTCTTCTAAACTTGTTATTATATCTTCTTTTTTATCAATTAAATCCTTTAACATAAATCTTCTTACTTTACCTATTTTTGTTTTTGGGAATTCTTCCTTACTTATTTTAATATCTAATATTTTTTTATATTTAGGAGCCATCTTGTTATATTTTTCTATTATTCCTAGTTTAAAAGTTTCAACAATGTTTGTAATCTCATTCTCATGTAACTTATAGAAATCAGGATGAATTAAAGCTGTTAATTTCCCTTCATAATCCATTATTGCTATTTCCTTTATTAAATCACTTTCATTTATAATTTTTTGTTCTATTTCTATTGGATTTATATTTTTCCCATTGGAAAGAACTATCATCTCTTTCTTTCTTCCTGTTACATATAATTGTTTCCCTCTAACTTCTCCTAAATCGCCTGTATGAAACCATCCTTCCCTATCTATAGCTAAGGCTGTTTCTTTAGGTTTATTATAGTAACCTTTCATTACATTTCTTCCTCTAACAACAATTTCATTATCATCTAAAATTTTAACTTTAATTCCTGATAATAACACACCAGCTGATCCTGGAACTATTCTCCCAACAGGTGTGAAACTTATCATTGGAGCTGTTTCTGTTAAACCATAACCTTCGCATATATCAATCCCTAAAGTCAGAAAATCTC
>Ga0172377_10001177_pt1 | contig 25962 bp, 22 predicted proteins | sample Pumphouse3metaG_FD_119749 | JGI IMG/M metagenome (GOLD analysis project Ga0172377, IMG submission 119749) | Leachate microbial communities from a municipal landfill in Southern Ontario, Canada - Pumphouse #3 metaG | ecosystem: Engineered > Solid waste > Landfill > Unclassified | place: Canada... | reverse complement strand
TGATTTATATGTTCATTTTAAGATGTATGATCCATTTTTTATAATAGCATATGATGATGGATATTGTAAGCAACAAAAAGTTATTGATAGTTCATATAAATCAGGCCGAATAACTCAAAATTTAATTGTAGATCATAATGCAGAAATTGAATTATTTAGACAAATAAAACAATATTATTATCATGAAATAGAAAAATTATTTACGAAACCGAATTTATCTCAAGTTTTTTATCTTAGAGAATATGAATCTGATGTTATTCCATATTATTGTATTGTAAATGGATTATTTGATAGCGATCAAAAAGATGTTTTAAATGTAATTCTATCAGTTGATAAAGATTTGCTACAAACTTGTAAATTTAGCAATACTATACAATGTGTAACTTCATTTAAACAACGAAAAGATAAAGGAGGTTTTCAAATACAATTTGATACATTTGATAAAGATAACGCAATTTGTTATATTAATAAAAAATTTAAAAGAGGAATTTTAACAGCTGAATTCATTCCTATGATTTTATCTATAGGTGGAGATAAAGCAGATGAAATTCCGGGCATTTCTGGAATTGGTCCAGTTAAATCAACAGAATTAATTATTAATCATTCAATACCAGCTACTATCGATGAATTAAAAAGAAATAAACAAAGTATGCCAAAAATTATAATAGATCATTTTGATAAAATTAGTAGAAATTATTCAATGATTTCATTTGATGAACAGTTAAAGCGGATGCCTGGTCAAATTTTCAAACGGTAAGATGGAGGTGAAATGAATATTGAAACAGTTAATTCAGTTGTTCGTAATATGTTACAAGATTTAGTTAATGATGGTTATAAGAAGAGACACATTTGTAGCTTAACATTAGGATTACAAAGTGAACCTCAATTTGATAATTTTTTAAAAGGAAATGATTTAGGATTTAAACCCCTTCAACGAATAATTAATAATTTAGGTTATGATATTAATATTGCAATTATACCTAAAGAAGAAAATGAAATAGAAAAATTTATAAAAGATACAAATTATAATTTTCTATCAGAATCTAAACAACCTCTTGTTGACTACTTAAATAATAAAACGACATTAAATGATGCGTTAGCATTAAAAACTGGAACAATTTCAGACGTTGCAGATAAATTATTCGAACAAATTATCAATAGTTAATTTTTCATTTTAATACGAGGAATATATGGACGCTCAACATTGGAATGATGTATTAGAATATATAAAATTAAATGTTGGTGTACCTATTAACTTATTAGAAATTCCAGATGATGAATTAATAGGATTTCTAAGAAGACAAGTACTATCATCATTTTCTCAATTTGCACCTTCAAAAGTATTTACTACAATATCGAGTGCAAATTTAATTCATGGTGGTCCAGGTTATCCACAGTATGCATATAAAATACCTGTTTCAGATGATACGTATATTATCGATATATTAGAAGTTATGCCATCTAATGATACTTCAATAGTAGATTCATTTGGATCGGCAATAATTAATGCTTCTCAAGCAATGGATTTAGTTATGGCAAATACATATATCGATATTGTTAAATCTTTACAAATTCGACAAACTTGGGAATTTATATCACCAAATATTCTAATATTTGATTCGGCAATAACTGTATGTGTAGTCGTTTATAACATTCCACATACAGTCTTAAATACTATTCGACCAGATTTATATCATCGAGCATTTAAACCGATGTGTCTAGGTTATACTAAAATTTGGCTAGCATCAATGAGATCGAAATTTGAAAACCTATCAACCCCATTCGGTCCTATCAATTTGAATTTTGTGGAATTAAGAAATGAAGGGCAAACATTAATTGACAATGCCCAAGTTATATTAGATACAATTCCACCAGATATTTTAGTTGAAGTATCTTAAACCTATTTTAAATAATATGGAGGCGCTTTTAATATGGCATATGAACAAAAATCTAAATTAGAAAGTCTTTTTTCTTATAGTTTTGCAGCTAATCATTTATTTCAAATTTCATTAGTAAAACAACCAGTTGAACAATCTTATAAGAAAGAACATTTTTGTTTTCTAACGGTAATTCCAGGTGTAACTCAACAAGGTAATAGAACTTTCGAATTTGCAAATAGAATTACTTTAAAAGTTGATGGACATCAAATAGATGCATTGGCGGAAGCTATAAAATATTATGTTGATGGTAAAGAACAACTAATTGGACCATATTCAATATATGTCGATTCGAGTAAATCTCAATATAGTCAAGGAGTTGGTGGAGGAAAATCATTTGCAATTCAAAGAACGATGACTAAAAATAAAAAGAATCAAGATGTTCCAATGATAACAATTTTTGTTAAATCTGGAAATAATCCAACATTGGCAATTTCAATTCCGCCAGCTGGAGCTCTTGCAATGGCAAATGTATTATCTTTTATTGCTAAAAAATGTTTAGAATTAGAATTTTTAAGAGGTCCGAGTTATGCACAAACTGGAAGTTATGAAAATCCAAGTTTTAATACACCTCAACCTCAAGCAACTCCACAAACAACTCGACAAGCAGATGTAACGAATAATTTTTCAAATGCTTTCGAAGGTTTTGTTGATCCTAATAATCCGTTTTAAGTAATCTTTGTAATAGATGGATTGTTATATTAGCAGTCCATCTATTACAAATTACAACAATATGGAGATTTTTTATGTTAATAAATGAACAGTTATTATATGATAACAAAACAGCTGATGAGATTTTAACTGAAATTGTTAAAACCCTTATTCCAAAAAAAATAAAAGTTAAATTATCTAGTAAAAAAAATAGACAATTAATGTTAGAAAAATTTGGCGAAGATGCATTTTTATTACCTGATAAATTAAAATTTCCTGTTATGGATCCATTTACAGGAAAATATGATTGTTCATTAATTTATGCAGCTCGAATAAGAGCAAAACAATATGCTGGAATTAAACCAGGTTATAAAGAAGTTGCAACAAAAGCTGAAGAATTATACAGAAGTAATTCTTGTTCTACTAAACTTAACGTTCAAATTCATGATGGTACTGATAGTTTTGATATTGATCTTCATCAATTAGTCGAAATATTATTTTAAAAATATTAATTGAACTTAAAGTTTTAAAAAATAAGAAAAGAGTAAAAATGGCCCAATATGTTCATACAACTGGAGACATTATTGCTCCAAATCAATTAAAATTAATAGATAGTTATGTTACTAATTATTTATTTAGTTTAATTAAGGGTTTGCGGCAAAATAATTTTGGATATAATACATTACATACTGTTAGTCAAGAAATAATCGAATATCGTAAAATATTAGGATCTGATCGTAAATTTTTTATAGATTCTGGAGGTTATTCAATTATTGCTGGGCAAGTATCTCCAAGAGATACTTCAAAGTTCATTGAATGTTATAATACATTTTTAGAAAAAGATGCAATGGATAATTGTGATTACATTTTTAGTTTAGATATTCCAATTTTTTTGAAATATCCAGAAAGTAATAATATTAAAACAATTTATACCGCAAATGCAAAATCAGTTTCTGAATCTGTAAAGATTTTAAAGAAAAATCCAGAATTGTATAAAAAATTTGTTTTTGTTTGGCAATTTAAAATTCTTAAACAGTATAATATTTGGAAACAAATTTATAAAGAATTTCTTGAAAATGATGCAAATTTACAAAACTTTGCAATTGGTGGATTAGTTTCTCTTAGAGGAATCACAGGGATCAAATTTAGTCCTTTTATTGCTTTAACTTATAAAATTTTAAAAATATTATATGAAAAAAATTTAGAAGTGAATAGCATATTACATATCTTAGGTGTATATCATTTACATGATAGAGTAATTATGCCATTTTTAAATAAATTATTTAATAATTATTATTTAAAAGATCGAAAAAATTCAGTTCAAATTACATATGATACTGTAAATTATGCTTTATCTGGATTATATAAACTTAAAGAACAACTTATGTTTATTCCTATTGAAAATTCATCTGGATCTTCATATATAAGTGGATATGCACATGATTTAATAGATAAGATGCATGTAGTAATTCCAGATGAATCAGTATTAGAAGTAGTCAAACGTGATCTTAATTGTGTTCTTGCCGGTAAAAATGTTGAAAATACAACGGTGACTAGTTTATTAAATGTAATAACACAAACAACAATTGATAAAATAATTAATGAAGAATTAGATAGAAATAATATAGTTGAATTATTTGTTACTTGTGAAAATTTTAATAAATTTAAAAATCAAATCATGCCAATTTTATTAAATTTAGAACAAAAATATCCTTTAATATTCGGAAATCGAACTAAGAAAAATCTTCTAAACTTTCAATACTGCTTTGCATTTCATCAATGGTGGTTAAACGGACGAAATGAACAAGAATTGGAAAAATTAATTGAAAAATTTATATCATTAATTAATTTTCCATTTGATCTTAATAATTGATTGTAGAAAAAAGGAAAATTTATCAAATATGGATATGCATGATGTTCTTCGTGGAACTTTTGGATTTGATGAATTTCGAATGAATCAAGAAAATATTATTAAAGCTGTATTAGATAAAAATATTTATGGAATATTAGCAATTCTTCCAACAGGTGGAGGAAAAAGTTTATTATTTCAAATTCCAGCTTTAATGATGGAAGGACTTACTATAGTAATAAGTCCACTTATTAGTTTAATGAAAGATCAAGTCGATTTTCTTAAATCTAAAAACATCTCAGCTGAATTTTATAATTCAAGTTTATCCTCAGCAACTAAACGGGATATTGAGATGAAATTAGTAAAAAAACAATTAAAAATTTTATATATAGCACCAGAAAGATTTAACGATTCTAATTTTTTTACAGCATTAAGAATTACAAATAAAATTAGTTTACTTGCAATTGACGAGTGTCATTGTATAAGTACGATAGGTCATGATTTTAGACCATCATATCGTACTTTACAAGAAATTATTAACTTTCTAAAACCCCAACAAGTAATTGCATTAACTGCAACTGCAACTAAACGGGTACAACATGACATTTGTAAACAATTAAATATTCCTAACGCTACAAAATTTATTCAAGGTTTTTATCGTCCAGATCTTAGATTATTAGTAAAAACATGTACATTTGCTACTATATTTGATAAAATTATTAATCGGCTTACAGATTATATTAATAAAGGATTTAAGACTGGAATTATATATGTTCCAACAAGACAAAAAGCTGAAAACCTTGTAGATGAATTACAAAATTGGAATATTCCATCTATTCTTTATCATGCTGGTTTGCCCGATAAAGTTCGTGAAAAAACTCAAAATGATTGGTTTTTAAATGGTGGAATAGTAGTAGCTACTATTGCTTTTGGAATGGGTATTAATAAATCTGATGTTCGTTTTGTAATTCATGCTGGCATACCATCAAGTGTTGAAAATTATTATCAAGAAATTGGAAGAGCTTCACGAGATGGACTTGGAGCAGAATGTGTAGTTTATTATGATCCATTCAAAGATGAAGATTTACAAAGATTTTTTATTGATATGTCGTATCCTTCCAATAGTAATATTATAAAATTTTGGCACTGGTGTTGTGGCCACGCGTCAGACGCTAACTTAATTGAAATGACTCAAAAAGAAATGGGAAATCAAAACCATTCAGTTAATAGTTGTTTTATTTCTGGATGTATAACTAAATTAAAAGAAAATAAATTTATTGAAACTATTGCAACTGCTAAATATAAAATTAATACAAATAAAGACATTAATAATGATTTTGATTTTACTAGTTTAAATATTCGTCGTATGGCTAAACTTAATATTTTATCAGATTTAATTGAATTTTTAAAGAATAAATCTGAATGTAGAATGTTAAATATTTTACATTATTTTGATGATTATTCTCATAAGATTCCTTGTGGTAAATGTGATGTTTGTCGAATTAAACTATTAAAAACACGGCCAGTATAAAAAAGGAAAAGAATCTAAAAATGCCTAAAATTTGGACAATAAATTGTTTAAAACGTTTTTACGAAAGTGATATTCAATTAATTGTTACACCATCAGACATTAGTGGTATAGTCGAATATCAGCCTGGGTATAACCGATTTTTCATAAATGAAGAATTAGGATTACCAATTGGATCTTATATTGATTATATTCATGAAAAATCTAATAAGTTATTTCATATTATATCAAATGCGGATACGATGAAAAGTCGTATTAAAATTCATTCTCATAAACCTATTCGCTTACAAAATTTAAATAGAAAAACTGGGAATGCATTAGTTAGTATTGATATACCAAATTTTAATTCATATATAGATCTTCCCGATTCTAAAATTATTAAAGAAAAAGTACGGTATCCTAATCATAAACATACATTTACAGCATGTTTATCAGTATTTCATTATAAAATTAATGAAAAATGGAAACCTACTACTAGACGAGGAATTACAATAGATTTAAATTCTTTAAAAGTTAATAAAGATAATTTTTAATGAGGAAAAATATAATATGAAAACAATTGTTACTCAAGTAATACCAACTGTTCAAGGAGAAGGTTTTTCTATAGGAACATTAGTTCTTTTAGTCCGATTAGGAAATTGTAATTTAGAATGTAATTTTTGTGATTCCAAATGGTCAAATAATTTAAATTCATCATGGATTGAATCATTTGATCCAAATAAAAATACAACACCACCCGTTGTAATTACAGATGATAATTTTGATTTATTTATACAATATTTAAGTTCATTTGTTGATAAATTTAAATTACAAACATTATTAATAACTGGTGGAGAACCATTTTGTAATAAACCTTTTCTTGATAGACTTATTGAAACGATACCTGAAAAAATACCAAATTTAGTTAATATTGAAATTGAAACAAATGGAACATTAATTCGAACTCTTGAAGATATTGATATTTTAATAAATCATAGTAAACATACTCCAATACAATTAAATATTTCTCCAAAATTAAATCCAGATTATTATAGAAGTGTTAATATTAAATCAATACATGATATTATATATTTATTTGATACTAATCTTAGAAATACTGCATTGATGACTAATAAATTAATAGTATCTCAATTTAAATTTGTTTATTTTAAAGAATCAGAAGAAGATATTATAAAATTTACAAGTTATTTTTTGGAAAAATATAAGACATTATATATAAATATTATGCCTTTAACTCCGGCAAGATCTGATTTTGAAAAAGAAATAGATTTTCTTACAGCAGTCAAAACTAATTGTTTAGATACTTTGACATTTTGTTTTAAGAATGAATTTCCATTTTCACCAAGATTACATGTATGGTTATTTGATCAATTAAAAAAAGATGAAAATTTTGGTTTAGAAAATTCTATTAAATTATAATATATTATTAATTGAAGGAGATTATAATGTCTAATTATGCTCAAATTTTAAAAAATGCACAAATTTTAAAAAATGCTCAATTAATTGAAGAGAAATTAAAGAAATTAGAAGAAGAAACGGCGAAGAAGTTAGCTGAAGAAAAAAGATTAGAAGAAGAAAAGGCGAAGAAGTTAGCTGAAGAAAAAAAATTAGCTGAAGAAAAAGCAAAAGCGAAGAAATTAGCTGAAGAAAAAGCGAAAGCGAAGAAGTTAACTGAAGAGAAATCGGAAGATTAAAATAATAATATGAAATATTATACTGGTATTGGATCTCGTAAAACACCAAAACAAATATTAGATTTAATGACAAGTATTGCGATAAAATTATCAACATTAAATTATATTCTTCGATCAGGTGGAGCTATAGGTGCAGATATTGCATTTGAAAATGGTGCAGATCCTACTAAATGTAAAATATATAAAGCTAATGATGCAACAATTGAAACTTTTCAAATAGCACAAAAATTTCATCCTGCTTGGGAAAAATGTAGTAATTATGTACAAAAATTACATGCTCGTAATGTATTTCAAATTTTAGGAGATGATCTTAAAACTCCTTCAAATTTTGTAATTTGTTGGACACCTGATGGTGCAATTAATCATATACAACGCAGCATTAAAACTGGAGGTACTGGACTCGCAATTTCAATTGCATATTCATATAATATTCCAGTTTTTAATTTACAAAGATTAGATCATAGAAATAAATTAATTAATTTTTGTCAAAAAAATTCAAATAAAAAATAGGATAATTATAATATGGAAATAGAAGACTTGACGACAGAAGATATTAAAGTACAATTAGTTAAAAGAATGTTTGAAAAACAGGATGAATTAAACATTCAAACAAATGGTTCTGATTGGAAAAGAAATTCTAATCTTAAATGGTATCGAGCAATTTGGACTGAATGTGCTGAATTAATAGATTATACCAATTGGAAATGGTGGAAAAAAGAAAATGAATCTATTCGAGACGCTCAAATGGAAGCTATTGATATTTGGCATTTTCTCATGTCTACATTATTAGTTTCACATAATTATGATTATAACAATATAATTAATCTTTTTGAAATGAGTGTTCCAAATTTTGAAACTGTAGAAAAACATTTAGATAAAATTAGAAATGAAACAGAAGAATTAGTTGAAACTACATTATTGCGTAATTATCATTTAAGTATATATCACTTTGTAGTGTTATGTAAATTATTAAACTTGAATTTAGAGGATGTATATAAATTATATATCGGCAAAAACGTTTTAAATAAATTTCGTCAAAATAACGGTTATAAACAAAAAACTTATAAGAAAATTTGGGATGGTGAAGAAGATAATGTCTATTTAATGAATAAAATAGATCAATTACAAATCACTGATAAGTTTGAAAATGAAGTATATGAACTTTTAGAAAAGAAATATACAACAATTTAAATATAAATTTAGTTAGAAACATATTCATAGTAATATGTTTCTAACTAAAATTTTTTTATTTATACAAGGAGTTAAAAACATGTCAACTGCAAATGAGATCATAACGCAAATGATAGCAGATGCTCCTGAAGAAATTGAAAACTTACAAAATGCTATCGATCAAATAGATGTTCAAATTAATGATCTTCAAAATAAAATGGAAGCATTAGATATTTCAATTGGAAATCCTATTGAAAGTAAATTAGAAAATTATTTAACTGAAATTAAATGTTCTCCTAATTCAGAATATTATATTCGAAAAACTGGTAATCAATATGGTAATATGTTAAATGTAGATGGGCAGATAACTGATTGGGAATTATATAGTTTATATAGTTTTCAACCTATGTATAATGTATGGTCAATTATTTTTCCAGCAACATCTAATACTTCTGCAGCTATAGGAATTGGTATTAAAACATTTAATACTTCTCCAGCTAATATTCATCGAAAAATTGGAATGGTAGTTCGAATCGTACAATCAACAGCATCTATGCAAGGTATTATTACTAATTTCACTTCTGATACTACAACAATTAATGTAACTAGTATAATTGGTTCTGGATTTTTTTCATCTTGGAATCTTGAATTTTTAAACAGTTCAACTACAAATCAATTTATTAATAATGATCTTAAAAAATTTATTATAGATCAAAATTTATCATCTGATATTGGCAATCCAATCATTATAAAATATAATGATATAACATATATACAAGGAACAACTACAGAATATATATCAGAAACTGGAGAAATAACTGTAAATGTTACTGATATGAATTCTCTTAATACTATGTTTCAATTAGATTATGAGATTGAAATGAAACTTGGCGATCTTATTATTAAGATTCCAACAGATCTCAATAATATAATAATTAATTCTGTAATTTATATAATATATAATATTGAAAATAGATTAGAAGGTAAAATAAGTTCATATAATTCAATAACAGGTGATTTAAAAATTAATATTATTAATATGATTGGGTCGGGTACTTATAATTCTTGGAATATTATAGTACCAAGATTTAATTCAATTACAGAAATGGAAATTTCATTAGGTTCTAAATCATTTGAATTATCATTTCATGAGTTAATTTTTTATATAATAGATCGACAGATAGTTTTAAAACATAATGAAACTAATTATATGTCAGGATCTATAGTATCATATAATACTAATACTAATAGATTAACAATAAATATAACTGAAATTGAAGGTTCTGGAACATATGATACTTGGGAAGTTAATTTATTTTCAACAATTAATGAAACATTATCATTTAGTACAGGAATTAAAACTTTAACTGTTGAACCTGGATTATTATATTATATAAATCAAAACATTCAATTAAAATATGATGATAATAATTATATTAATGGAATAATATCTAATATTAATCCTAGTACACAACAAATAATATTAGACATTTCAGAAAGTAATAATTCGAATACATATTCTAGTTTTTCAGTTAATATATTAACAAATTCAACATCTAGTTTAACTATTAATGAAGAATATAAAGAACTTATAATAGAACCAAATTTAATAAATGAATTTAATATTCCAATATTAATAAAATATGATGATGATAATTATATAGAGGGATTTGTTTATTCATATACTTCTAATAATTTTTATATAAATTCAGTTAATGTTATAGGTTCCGGTACATATAGTTCATGGGTAATAACAATGTTTTCAGATACATTATCTGAATTAGAATTAAGTACAACATCCCAAACTATACAAATTAAACGTGGTCCAATAATATACGAAGATATGTCTGTATTATTAAAAAATACAAATAATAGTATAATATGTGATGTATTATCATATGATGTAAATACTAATTTACTCACACTATCAGCACCTACAACTATTGAAACTACTACAAGTTTTAATAGTTGGTCTATTATTTTTCCTACTAGTTCATCACAGTCCGTAGAATTTGGAACAGGATCCAAAACATTCATATTAGATTCTTTAAACATCTTTCAAAAAGAAGGAATGTATGTTAAAATAATAAAAACTTCGGATCCTTTATCTTATATGTATGGAACATTAAATACATATGAAGATAATCAAATAACTGTAAATATAACAGAATCTACTGGAACAGGATTTAATTCCTCTTGGACTATAGAACTTTATAGTAATTCAGTTTCCGAAATATTTGTTGGTACTGGAAATAAAACACTATATATTGATAGTGAACTAATTGGAAGTGTTTCTTCTCCTATTATTGTTAAACACTCTGAAATAATTTATATACAAGGAACAATTTCTACATATGATAATGAAACAGGATTAACTACAATTAATATTACAGATGTTATAAATACTGAAACATCTTCTGAGTGGGATATAGAATTTTATTTTTCAAGTAGTGAATCTATCGAATTAGAAACTGGAATTATAAATTTTCAACATTCAATAACACCTATTTATACTAGTGGATTTTTTATAGAATTAATTAATCAAGTAGATAAAAATATGATTGGACAAATAAGTAAATATGATCCAATAACAGGTACTCTTATTTTTAATCCTACTAGTATTACAGGATCCGATACTTGTGATTCATGGGATGTTAGATTATATACAAATAATATAACTATTTCATATAATCATCAAACAGGTATATATTATTTTACAATACCAAAAAATTTACCATTAATAGAAGGAAATTTATTAACTTTACAATACTCAGATTCAATTTCAATGTCTGGAATTATAAATTCATATAATGAAAATTCTGGATATATGGAAATAAATATAAATTCTATATCAACTACAGAATCTAAAAGTGTGTGGGATGCAACTTATATAACTTCATTAAATACACATTTAGATTTATCTATTGATAGAAAACTTATACCACTTCCTCAAATATATATTTTTCCTAAAAATCAAATCGTTATTGCAAAAGATTCATTTAATAAAATGCAAGGAATAATAACATCATATAATGCAATAACTAAAGAAATAACTGCCGATATTTCAGAATCTATAGGAACTGGAACTTATAATTTGTGGAATATTGCTATTGGTAAACTTGTAAAATATGTTTCACCTACAATATTCAAATGTGATGGAGATCAAACACAAATATTTAGGTCAGGTATATTAATTTCATATTTATTAGATAATAATGTAAGAGGATTTGCAACTATTGAATCTTCATATTATTTAAATAGTTATACATTTGTTACTATAACAACCCAAAGTATTTCTTTAAATTCTTATTTAACATCAGTATGGTTACAAACTAACATTTCAAATGATAATAATTTAACTGAATTTTATAATAATTGGAATTTTACCCATGATTATATTTGGAAAACTATGGATGAAACAGGAACATATGGTATTTATGAATTAAAATCAAATCTTGAAATTGGAAAAAATATTTTAGCATATAATAAAAATAAATTAGAAGATTCACTTAATGTATTTTCAAAATATACTGAGGATTAAAAATGCGAAATTGTGCTAGATTAACAGATATATTTTATGGAAAATGTATAAGTCATTCCCCAGTTCGAAATAAAGTAACTGGTATAATTATAAGTGGAAGTGCAAATGTAACAACAAATCAATTATGTACTGCTAGATTGACAGATGTTGTACTTAGTACTTGTAAACATATCGGTGTTATAGTAACTGCATCTTCATCTATAAGTATAAATAATTTGGGCATGGCAAGAATAGGTGATACTGTATATGGTCAACTTCGAGGAACAATAATAACTGGTAGTAGTAATATGCTAGGTACTTAATTGCTAAAGGAGTAAATGTCTTAATATGAAATTAGAATTATTAGATATTGACAATTATATAAAAATTCATAAATTAAAACAAGTTACAACAATTAAACTATATGAAAAAATTGAAAAAATTGATCCAAATAGCCTTTTTTCAGAACAAATTTTTGGTAAATTTGGTTCAGTAGAGCGGCGAAAAACATTTGCATATGTTGATCTTAAAATTAAAGTTATTCACCCCGAAATTTATAATATTTTTACCGGCATAAATTCAGATATTGCTAAACTAATTACAAATAAAGAAAAATATATTGTACGAAATGGTGAATTAATACAAAATAATATAAAAGGATCTGCAGGTGTTAATTATTTTATATCTATTTTTAATTCAATTGATTTTAAAAAATTAAAGCATGTAAATCCTAAAAATTTATCATTTATTTTAAAAAATAAAGAAAAGGTATTTATAGATAAATTTTTAATTATACCTGCTGGAATTCGAGATATATCTGTATCAAAAACAACTAAACAAACACTTGTAAACCTTTCTGAAATTTCAAATTTATATACAAATTTAATTCGTCATACTCATACTCTTGGTTCAAATCCTACATCAATTCCTGAAGATATTAAAATATTAATATGTGATCAAATTCAAAAAACCTTATTAGAAATAAATAGTTGGCTTAAAAGTAAATTAAGTGGAAAAACTGGATTAATTAGAGGTGGATTATTAAAGAAAGTTGTTGATTATTGTGGTCGATTAATTATTACAACAGATCATACTTTACCTTTAGGTACAGTAGGAATTGCATGGCATGTTATATTAAAATTATTTGAACCTTTTGCTATTAATATGATAATGAAAAAAGACATGACCATGTTATCAGCAATTCAATATTTTTTAAAATCTAATAATGAAATTAGTGTTGAAGATTTAAGAAAATTATTTACAACCATTAATAATAATCCAAATATAATTCCTAAAGAAATGTTAGATTATTTTATAAATATTGCAAAAGAAATTTCAAAAGATAAAGTTGTTATTTATAAAAGAGATCCAGTAAATAATCGTGAATCATGGATTGCAGCAAATATTAGAATAGATGGAAATGGAAACGATATAAAATTAAATCCTCTTGATCTTCCAAGATTAGATGCTGATCATGATGGAGATCAAGTAGCAGTGGTAGCATTATTTACAAAAGAGGCTCAAGAAGAAGCTAAATTAAAAATGTTACCAACCCAAACTAAATCAAATTGGTTTTCTGCCGTTTCCGCAAATAAAAATAATTATCAATTAACATTAGATGCGATGACTGCTATATATGCTGCAACAAAATAATTATTTCTAAAAGGATTTTTATTTATGGGACTTTTTGATGAAATAGATTGGACTAAAGCAGGTTCAGATATTTTTAGAAATCCGAGAGCAGATGTTGTTATAAATCCAAATAATAACGTTAATACTCCAGATATACCTAAATCAAAAAATGAAACTGATAATCCAAATAGTTGGAAGATTGATATTGAACATATGTCAAGTTTGCGATCTTGGCAAAGTGATATATTAAATACATTAAAAAGAAATCAGAATACTAAAGATACATATATTCTTTCTCGACCAGGTAGTGGTAAAACTAGTCCAGTAATTATACATTGGTTATGTAATATATTAAATATAAATGATAGTCAAATAAAACAAAAAGAAATTATTACACAACCAGAACAAAATCCACAAATATTATGGTTAGTTCCAATTAAAGCATTAAGTGGAAATATTGAATATGAAATGCAAGAAAGAATGACTTTAATTCTTCTTCAAATTATAGAAAGTATGTATTGTTTTGATAGTATTAATAAGCGTATTAAAATTTTTAGATATTATTTTTTCACTCAATTATTAGATAGTTTTAAAAGATATGATGATAAATTAGTTGACGAATTAATGAAATGTATTACATTTAACGATTCAACTCAAAAAGATATAACTATAGATTTTAAATACTTAGATTATTTTAAAAATATTATAGGACAACTTATACGAAATTATGTTAGTAAAGCATTTATTGGTAAAATTGAACAAGGTACATATACTATTGAAAGTGAACCTAAATCAAATAGGAAATTTATTAAACCAATAATTATTGCTATTTATGAAAGTGCATCTACAATTATTCATAGAATGAATAATCTTAAATTAATAATATTTGATGAAGCACAAAGTTTACAAAGAACAGATGATAATAAATTTTCAAGATCTGAACAAATTGGAAATAGTATTTATAAATTATTAATACATAATAATAGTAAATCTGCACAAATCGTTATGTTAAGTGGTTCAGAAAGTAAAGAAAGTGCACAGCATTTAGTAACATATTTTAATACGGTTTTTCATAGACGATTTGATAAGCAAGGAATTCATGTTACTCCAAAATCAGCATCAAATCCATCCATGTTTACAGTGACGGCAAGATCTGGATTAAGTTCTCAAAATGTACAATTGCAAATTATAAATAATATTATATCTAAAAATGGATTAATTCAAGATAGTACAATTTTAATTTTACTTAGTAAAAAACAAATTAATGAAATAATAAATAAAATAGCACCACAAGAAAAGACTATAATATCAAAACCACACAGATTACAATATGAAAAAAATAAACGAATATTTTCACCAACTGATGTGGAAACAATTATAGATCCTGGAGGAATTGCTCAAATTTCAGATCCTATACTGCGTCGAGCAGTTTCAAATAATATTGGATTTTTATATCGACCTGAAATAGTTTCTTCACAAAGTATATCTGATATGAAAATTGTACAAAAATTATTTAAATCAAAATTTATTAAAGTTTTATTAGCTACGGATGCTATTCAAGAAGGAATAAATGTAAGTTGTAGAAATATTTTTATTCCAAATATTTTAGATTATAAAGGAAATCCAATTACTATAGATTCTCTTGCTCAATTACTTAATAGAGCAGGTCGAAAAGAAAATGTAACAGCAACAATATATACAGAACCTAAATTTGTAGATTATATAAATAAAGCCCTACAAGCAGATTTAAAAGATTTTGGAGAAAATCCACCTATTTTACCTTCTGATACTGGTAAGAAAATAGGTGTTGGAGTTAGAACTGTAATAAATTCAACTAAAGATCTTGGTCAATTTTTATTAGATAGGATTAAATAAATGAAAAAAGAAAATATGGTTATATCTTTTAGTGGTAGCCATGGAACAGGAAAAACGACAGAAGCTTTTAAAACTTGTTATGAAATGAAATTATCCCATCCTGATAAAAAAGTTGGAATTTTATATGATTTTAATAGATTTGCTCCAAAATTCAATTTAAATGGGGATGAAGATTCACAACGATGGATATTTCAAAATCGTTTAATTGAAGAAGATAAAATGATTAAAAGGTATCCTATTTTAGTATGTGATAGAACTATTTTTGATTCTATCGCATATTCTTATTATCTTACATTATATGCATTAGCTAAAGAACAAACAGAAATTGCAAAAACTCGATTAAATTTTTATGATACAATTATTTTTAAAACTATAAAAAATAATGATTATTTATTTGATAATAAATGTAGAGATACTAAAAATTTAACATTTAGAAGTGATATTGAAGAAATTTTATTAAAAGTTTATAAAGATCTTAATTTATTTAACTCCAAAAAATTAATTATAATATAAAAATTTTTCAAAAAATATATAGAAATAATTTTTTTAGTTTAAAAAAGTAAGTGACTCGATATTCTAAAGTATCGAGTCACTATAAAAAATAAAACATTTTGGAGGAGGATGGATTTGAATAACAACCCATATGAACATATAGAATTTGAAAAGAAACATATACAAATTCTAAATAATTCAAATGAAATTATATTTGATGAATTTATAGAATTTCCAGTTGATTTCGATGAAAATGCAGCTACAATTGTTGCTAGTAGATATTTGACTACTAATTCTAATAAAAAAGAACATTCTCTAAAAGATATGATAAATAGAGTAAGTGATACAATTACTCAATGGTGTGAAGATCAACATTATTTTATTTATCAATTTGATGAAGGAAAAGATCCAAAACAATATGAAACATTAATAAAATTTAATTATAAACTTAAACTATATCAAATTCATCGTTTATTTGCTTTTAATTCACCTGTATATTTCAATGTGGGAATTAATAAACCAGCACAAACTAGTGCATGTTTTATTTTAAGTATTGAAGATAATATGGATTCAATAACTGAATTCAGTAAAACAGAAGCTAAAATTTTTAAAAATGGTTCTGGTTCCGGAGCAAATTTAAGTACTCTTCGAAGTTCAAAAGAAAGTGTAAGTGGAGGAGGGTTTGCGAGCGGCCCTGTCTCATTCTTAAAATCCCAGGACATACTCGGCGGGATTATTAAATCTGGAGGAACTCTTCGAAGATCTGCAAAACTCGCTTGCTTAAATATAGATCATCCCGACATTGAAGATTTTATTAATTGTAAAACATTCGAAGAAGAAAAATTAAATATATTAAGAGCAAATAATATAAAAAATCGACCAGGTTATGATCTTTCAGATGAAGTATTTTTTCAAAATACTAATTTATCTGTTAGAGTTACAGATGAATTTATGAAAGCTGTAATTGAGGATTCTACATGGGATACTAAATTTGTTAAAACCGGAAAGATTTATAAAACTTATAAAGCTAGAGATTTACTAAAACAAATTGCTAGAACTTCTTGGAGAATCGCAGAACCTGGTATTCAATTTCATGATACTATTAATAATTGGAATACTTTAAAAGACAGTGGAGAGATAGTATCGAGTAATCCTTGTTTACCAGCATGGGCTCCTGTTTTAACGCCATCTGGATATAAATATTTTAAAGATATAAATAATAAAATAGTTATAAATGGAAATGAATATAAATGTTCAGATCTTATTAAAACTAGTGAAAAATCAGAAGTTTTTGAAGTTCAGTTAAGTAGTGGAATATCAATTTATGTAACTAAAAATCATCAAATTACAACTACTCGTGGAGATATTGAATTAGGTAATTTAAAAATTGATGATAAAATTAAAATGGATTATACCCCTTTAAAATTTGAATATAATCAAGAAGATTATGAAAAAGGTTTTATTGCTGGTTATTTATTTTCAGAAGGTTCTATAATTTGTCCTGCTAGAGGACAAAAATTTATTTCATTTTCACTAGGCATTAAAGAATTTGATTTAGAAACTAATCTATTAAATCTTTTACAAAAATATATTCCAAATTCACAAAATGATACATTTGTACCCCACTATCAAAAACCTAATACTTGTAAAGTATTGACATTTAATAAAACATCAAAATCAAAGGCAATTTTTGATCTTTTTGGAACAACAACAAAAGATGATTTTACATTATTTAATAAATCATTATCATACCAAAAAGGTTTTATTGAAGCGTTTATTACCTTCGATGGTCACACAGTAAATAGACAATATGAAAAAGTTATTAAAGCTAGTCAATCTGGTGATAGAGGCTATAAAATTTTAAAAGAAATGCAATTAAGTTTAGCATCATTTGGTATATATTCTTCTATAACTATCAATAATCATGCTAAAAAAGTTGAACGAGATGGAAAAATTTATAATTATAAAACTAGTTATAATTTATTAATTAATGATGTTTGGGAATTTTCAAAACGGTTTTCTTTATTTAGTCAAGAAAAACAAAAACGAATTAATGATATAGTTATTTTACCAAAAAAACATCCATCTCGAATTACGAACTTAAAAGAATTTCAGGCAATTAAATGCATTTCAAAATTTTCAGAAGAAGAAGTATTTGATATAAATGTACCTGAAATTAGACATTTTGTAACAAGTGCATCAATTGTTCATAATTGTTCTGAGTTCATGTCATTAGACAATACTAGTTGTAATTTAGCATCAATCAATTTATTAAACTTTTTTAATTTTGATAATCATTCATTTAGTTTTCATACTAAATTATTTGAAGATGTTATAAAAACAGTAATAACTGCCCAAGATGCAATTATAGACATTTCTAAATATCCTAATTCCATTATTGCGGAAAATACGAAAAAATATAGAAATATTGGATTAGGATTTACTAATCTTGGAGGATTATTAATATGGTTAGGAATACCATATGATAGTAAAATAGGAAGATACATTGCAAGTGTATTAACAGCTACAATGACTGGCATTGCATATACTGCAAGTGCTGATTTAGCTGATAATATAGGACCTTTTGAAGAATTTGAAAACAATAAATCGTCATTTAAAAAGGTTTTATTACAACACTATGATAATGTTGTAATGTTAACTGATGATCTTAATATTAATGATTTTGATTTTAAATATAATTTTATTAAACTTATTGCAAATTATTGTTTAGATATTTGGAATAAATTAATAAAACGTAATAATTTTCGTAATGCTCAAATTAGTCTTTTAGCACCAACTGGTACTATCAGTTCTATTATGAATGCAGTTACTACTGGTATAGAACCTGAATATTCATTAGTTAGATATAAAAGATTATCAGGTTCAGATGGTGCAATTCTTAAATATACAAATCCAATTATTGAAAAATCTTTAGAAAATCTTGGATATGATAAACAATATATACCATCAATAATTAATGAATTAATAGATCCAAATAAATCTGAAAAGACTCTTATTAAACCAGAACATTTAGATATATATTTATCAGCATCTGAATTACCAGGTACAGATAAATATATTAATTATATGGCACATCTTAAAATGTGTGCAGCAGTTCAACCATTTATTAGCGGAGCCATTAGTAAAACTATTAATCTTCCAAAAAATTGCACAGTCGATGACATTTATAATTTATATATAGATGCTTGGAAAATGGGATTAAAATGTGTAATAATTTATCGAGATGGAAGTAAAAATTTTCAACCATTATCAACTCAAAATTTAGAAATTAAGAAATTAATTCGTAAAAAATTACCAACTGAACGTAAAGCTTTCACACATAAATTTTCCGTTGGAGAAAGCGAAGGTTATATAACTTGTGGATTATATGAAGATACAAATGAATTAGGTGAAATTTTTATAAACGTATCAAAAGAAGGAAGTACATTATCAGGTTTTGCTGATGCATTAGCGACAATTATAAGTATTTCTTTACAATATGGAGTTCCATTAGAAGACATTGTAAGGAAATTATCATATTTGAAGTTTGAGCCGAATGGATTTACAGCTCATAAAGATATTAAAATTGCATATAGTATTGTTGATTATATTGCAAGATATATTGGATTAAAATTTTTATCATCTGATATACAAAAGAAATTAGGATTAATTATTGATGATTCTAATCATCAACGTATTTCAAAAAGTACAGAAGGTGCGCCATGTCCTAATTGTGGAAGTTTAATGAGAAAATTAGGTAGTTGTTATTTATGTACTAATTGTGGATTTAATGGCGGATCTTGCGGATAATTTATTATACAGCAATAATTCTTATTTATGGAATTATTGCTGTATAATCTTATTTTAAAACAATTTCTATGATTGGAGATTTTATAACATGCTATCAATTCAAAAGTTATTTGAAAATAAATTAATTACATTTAAATTTACTACTCCATTTAGAAAAGTTAGTAATAGAATTAAAACGTTAACTGGAAAATTAACAAAATTTAAACCAAAAAAAATTATTAAAGATGCAATTATAAATCAATAGTGAATTTTTTAATTTGAGGTGCATAAATGTCTATTTCAACATTAGATAATGTATATGAACAACTTAAAAAAGGTGAAGATTTAAATACTTCTAAATTTCCATATTCACATACAAAAAAGACTAATAATAGAACGATTAATTTATCACTCGGCAGAATCTGGTTTAATCTTCTTTTACCAGATAGTTATCCATTAGTTAATGAACCAATAACTAAACAAAAAATGAATAAAATCATTTTTGATATATGTGAAAAATATAAAACTGAAGAAACTTCTGAGTTTTTACAGAAAATTCAGTCTGAAGCATTTAAATTAGCTACTCTTTCACCAAATACATTTGATATTAATATGTTTATTCCTCCTAAGGAATGGGTACGTAAAAAAGAAGAATTTAAAAAGAAAATTGATAAATTAACACCAAATGAATTTAGACGTGAAGCTGAAAAATTAACTAAAGAATTATTAGATTATTTCAAAGATAAAAATTTTCGTGGCGCAGATATTATGTTTTCTGGTGCAAAAGGAAATCCTATTACTGACTGGGGATTTTTATTAGTATCAAAAGGATATGTATTAGATATTGAAGGACAATTGCTTGGACCAATTACATCAAGTTTAAATGATGGATTTGGAAAAATTGATTATTATCATGCTGCGGCTGAAGCTAGAAAGAATTTTTATATTCGATCAGTTTTATCATTTCTGCCAGGTTATTTAACTCGTAAATTAGCAAATGCTAATGCTGGGTTATGTATAGATCATACAACTAAAGATTGTGGTTCAACAAAAACATTTTCAGTTACAGTAAATTCAGACATTGCAAAATTATTATATAAAAGAAATTATATATCACAATCAAATACTATAAAAATGATTGAAGATACTGATCGTATAATTGGAAGGACAATTAAATTAAGAAGTCCATTATACTGTAAATCAAAACATGGTATTTGTGAAACATGTTATGGTGATTTAGCAAAAATTTTAAATACAAAAAATATTGGATTATTAGCGGCTGGTGCTATTAATAAAGTTGGTATTAATACTATGATGAAAATGCGGCACATATCTGAATCAGTTGTTGTAACTGAAGTAGATTTTATTGATATGATAAAACGGTCTGGTATAGATATTAAAAATTTTTCTGAAGTTTTAGATATTCAAAAAAATAAAATTATTGCAAAAACAGACTGTTCAATTACAATTGATTCTACAGAATATACTGATGTTACATTAATAGATTGTGGTAATAAATATCAGATAATTGGAATTTTACAAGTTCAAGCCGGAGTATCTAATGATATAATTAAAATTTTACATTTACCATTCACAATTATGGTAGATTGTTTTAAAACTCAAAATATAGATTATGATGGTTCAATTATTACAATAAATTATAGTCCTGGAGATGTTATAATTGAACAAAAATATTTTGAAGATAGATTTAATGAACGAATAGTTGATAAATTGTTTGAAGGTGGATTAAAATATATTACTAATCCAGAAATTTTAACTCTTTGTATTAAAGATAAATTACAAGGAATTGATTTGGTTCATATTGAAACAATAGTATCAAACATGTTTAGAGACAGTAAAGACTTATCAAAACCTGCTAGACTTAATGATTATAAATCACCAATTATAGTTGGGCAGAAAAAATTATCATATTTAATTTCTTGGTTGTCCGGCATTAATCTAGAAAATATTAATAAAGCTATTAAAAATGCTTTAATAGATGGTAAAGAAGCAAATCTTGATCCTTTAGAACAAATAGTTTTAGAAAAATATGCCGGGTTAGAATAAAAGGATTTAGTTATATGCTTAATGGTAAACGAAAAGGTAATAAAATGGAATCTGATATTGCTAAAGAATTATCAATATGGATGTTTAATGATAAGGATGCTCTTAAACGAGAACCAACATCTGGCGCTACAAAACAGGTTTATTGTGGTGATATCTTTCCAATGAAACAAATTGATTGGAGTCATTTTCCATTTCTAATAGAAACTAAAACTGGATATGAACAACATACTCCAACTTTATGGAATTATTCAAAAGTTATTAATTGGTTTAATAAATCAGTAAGTGAATCTCAAAAACATAATCAAAATATTGTTTTATTAATTTGTCGATTTAAAAATAAACCAATATTATTATTTACAAATTTTCAAATTAAATTAAATGAGATTGTTCCATTATCTATAATTCCAAATATTGTAAATGATGTATTTTTAAATTGGATAAATATTTATTCATATAAACAATTATTACAAATAAATTTTTTTGATATATTTGGAGAAAAAATTGAATACCGATCAACCAAAAGTTAAAATATTAACAAAAGAAGAAAAAGAAGAAATTTCAAAGTGTTGTAAAAAAATTATGTTAAATTTATTAGACACTATTGAAATAGCAAATAAATTAGAATGTGAAGCTCTTCATAACATTTTATTAACAGTATTTCATTTACTTAATCAGAATGCACAAACAGAATTAAATGAGATTGAAGAAATATGTAGAAAACAATATATGAAATTTTATCCCTCTCATTTATCTGAATGTGTAATTCACTAAAAAGGTTCAATAATTCATGAATTATACTAATTTAAAACCAAATATTTTAACACAACAAAAGATTTTTGTAAATCAAAAATCAATCATCATATTATTTTCAGATACTAATGTTAATATTGCAAAAGATATTTATAATTTAACATTCTTATTATCAAATTGTAAGGGAATTATTTGTCCAAATAAAATCATTTCTCTTGGTCATAAAAAATTTAATGGTAAAGAATATTATTTCGATATTAAAAAACAAATGCTTCAAAAAGCGTCAGAAAAAAATATAACTAAACAATTACGGGTTTATAATAGTTTAATACTTGAAAAAGATAAGAAAAGTACAGTAACTACACAAAATACTGCTAATTTTTATTTTTATGATGCTACAATTTGGAGTAAAGGATTTGATTTTCTTAGTCAATCATTTTCAGAACGGTATGTTTTTGCATTATTAATAAATGAATTTGAAAGATTATATAAACAAATTAAAGAAAAGAATTCTGATTATAATATTGATTTTGTATTTCTAATTAAAAATCAATCAGGTAGATTATTAAATATAGTTACAAATATTCGAAGATTAATTAAACCAGATGAACTTGCGGATATTCAATTTTTTGATAATTATGCGTTAATTCATGATTGTCAATCTACTATAATTCCTCTTTTACATAGAGAAAAAGGAGAAACAAAAATAATAACTCCAAATCTCTCTAAACTATCTACACATTTTAACACTACTGAACTTGCAAATGATATAGATACTTTAAAAGAACCAGCTATTGCAGATACTGAAAAAGAAACTGAATTACCATTTTCAGTATCTGCAAATGTTCCAGAACAAACTGAAGATGTTAAACCAAAAAATGATTTAATAACAAATATTGTTCAATCTTTAAAAAGTTCAACATTAGTTGCTACATCAGATGGAGATGATTATTCTAATAATGTTAAAATAGAATTAAATCAACAAGATTTAAAAAGAGCTTTAAAACATTATAAAATAACCGATCCAGATATTGTAGCTAATGTTCAAATTGCATTAAATAATTATATTAAAACAAATAATGTCAAACCTTCTCAAGAAAAAGCTGAAGAATTAGTTTTAAAAGCTATTAATTTTACAATTAATGGTACTAATATTTTAACAGATGATCAATTAATGCGGCCAGATCTTCTATTTGAGAAATTAAAACAGTTAAGTACTTATAAAGTTCCATTAAATATTTATGAAACTAAGAATACTATTATTAATCCAAAAGAATTAATTGATTTAAAATATACCACTGGTCAACATAGGCAAAAATTTGAATTTGAAACTGCTATTCATGAAAATATTGAAAAATTATTTAGCTCATTAGAATCAGTTGGTACTGAATTTCCTATAAAAGTTAAAAAAATAACACATGAAATTATAGATAATAATAAAGATAGATATATTAATTATAAAATTACATTACATAATATTAATGGTGGAAAAAAAGAGCCATATGTTGTAGAACTGTATGTTCCATCTCCAGTTAATGAAAAATATTTTAAATTACATAATAATTCATATGTTATGTCAAATCAACAATTTCTTCGACCAATAACAAAAACAGATAAAAATAAAACACGATTAATTTCAAACTATGCAATTGTTCATGTTGGATTAGAAAATTCTAAATATACACCAATTGAAGTTAATGAAGTTTTAAAATATATTGAACTTAAATATTCAAAACTTATTAAAAAACTAACTGATGAATGCTGTGAATTTGCAGATGGAAGTATTTTATATCTTATTGGAGAAAAAGTATATCAATCAAATAATCAAAATGTAACAACAGATCCTAATACTGGTAAATTAATAGATTTAAATAGTAATGAAATTCTTAAACAAAATAAATTTGAATTTATTTTTGATATGATTTTAGATAAGATTCATAGTGTTAATCCACAAGATAATCTATCTAAAACTAAAAAATCTCTTCCATATTTATGGATTCATATTGGTGGTATAAAAATGCCATTAATATTATATCTTTGGAGTCAAAAGGGATTATTAAATACTCTTAATGATTTTGAAATTGATTATGAAATAGTAGATTCAATATCTAATAAAAAAGAAGCATTTTTTATTGAACTTGCAAATGGAAAATATTTGCAAATGTTTCCAGATGGATTAAAACAACATTTTCTTTTAAATGCTTTTTTAACTAATATAAAATTAAAAGAACCAATTAATAATCTTACAGATCCTACAGAAATATATGAATATATTTCTCAAGTATACGGATCTAAAGCAATTATTCGAATTAGATTATTAACTGAAAATTTTGTTGATCCAATAACTAAAGAACTTTTGCAATTTGAAAATCAACCTACTAATTTAGTTGATCTTTCATCAAAAGTAGCAGTAGACAAATTATTAAATGGTGAAATTGAATCTCTATCAGATTTAAGAATTTATCGAGCAAGATTAAGTGAAATTATATTAAATTTAATTTATAAACAGATTAAATTATCACATAATTATTATCGTAAAAAAGTTATTGGTGGTGAAGAAAATGCATCATTGTTTTTAGTTCCAGAAAGTGTTATTAATATTCTATTAACAACTGCTGGAATTTTACAAAATGCAGAACCAGTTACTCCTATTAGTGAAATAATGTTAGCAAGTCGAATCACAAAAGGTGGAAAAGGTGGAGTTCCATCTCGAAAAGCTTTTAAGAAAGAACATAGAAATATTCATCCATCTCAATATGGAAATATCAGTGCAATTAGTACTCCAGAATATGTAGATGTTGGTTTAACAATATAGACCAATCTATCAGTAATGATAGAAAATAAAACTCCGTGAATTCGGTGAAACTCCTACCAAGTAAAGTTGGGGACAATACCGAGCCAAGCTTTCAGATGCTGATAACATCTGATTGAAGGTGTAACGACTAGTCGAAAGACGTAGGGTTCAAGCGAACTCGAAGCGCGGAGCATCCAATATTTATATTAAAATA
>Ga0172377_10001176_pt1 | contig 25970 bp, 20 predicted proteins | sample Pumphouse3metaG_FD_119749 | JGI IMG/M metagenome (GOLD analysis project Ga0172377, IMG submission 119749) | Leachate microbial communities from a municipal landfill in Southern Ontario, Canada - Pumphouse #3 metaG | ecosystem: Engineered > Solid waste > Landfill > Unclassified | place: Canada... | reverse complement strand
AATAAAAAACACTTAATTCAAAATTAAACTATTTAAAAATATCCCAATCTTTCTTGAATAGTTTAACCTAAACTATAAGATATTTTTTAGAAAGCTTATAGCACAGCCAGATAACCATAGTATATGATATACTATAGTTAAAAACTATTGTCTTAGATAATAATATTCAGAAAAAATCCATTGCTAAAATTTAATATTGTATGAAAAAAAAGATAGAAATAGCTAAAGAAGTAATTTATAATAATTCAAGTATTTTCAGGTGCCCAATTTGTAAACAGAAAATGATTCTTCAAGAGAATTCCCTGCTCTGTAGAAATGCTCATTGTTTTGATTTGTCAAAAAATGGTTATATAAATCTGTTAAGAAATCCAGGCTATTCAAAATATAATAAGGATTTATTTAATGCCAGGAAAAAAATTTTACAGAATGATTTTTTCAAAAAACTGATAGTGGAGATTGGCAATTTTATTGTAAAGGTTATAAAAAATAAACAATTACCAGATTTAAGGATATTAGACACTGGTTGTGGGGAAGGAACTAATTTAGTAAGTATATCCAAATTTATTAGAGAAAAATCAGAAATTAATCCTGTCGGAGTAGGTATTGATATTTCCAGAGAGGGTATTTATATTGCTGCCAGGGAATATCCTGGGTATATCTGGTGTATTGCTGATCTTGCCGATAGTCCGTTAAATGACAAGCAGTTCAACTTCATTTTAAATATCCTGTCTCCGGCTAATTACTCTGAATTTGGCAGACTCCTGAATGATGATGGATTTTTAATAAAAATTATTCCAGGAACTTTTTATCTGCAGGAAATTAGAAAAATATTTTATCCAAAAAATGAAAAAAAATATCCATCCAGCGAAGAAACTATTAAACTTTTTCGAAAAAATTTTACTATAATAAAGCAACAAAGAATAACCTATCAGCAGAAAATAGAGAACAATAATATCCCGTGTCTTATTGAAATGACCCCCCTTTCCTGGAAATTTAAAAGAAATAACGAGGAAATTGAAGGACTTAAATTTCCAAAAATAAACGTTATAACGATAGATTTAATTATTTTAATCGGGAAGAAATAATATTTAATTGATTCTCTTTGGAAATTGCCTTAATTGCTTGCTATAATATAAATATCTGCAAATATCCGTAAAATAGTTTTCGAAGGATTCAAAATGGCCGAAGAAAGAAAAGGAAACGATAAAAAATTTGACTTAAACGAGAAACAAATAGTAAGTGCACTTATGGATTATTGTACAGATAGTATATATTTTAAGGATCTCCAGAGTAGATTTATATCAGCAAACAAGGCATTGCTTAAGAAGCTTGGCATAAACAATGTAAGCGAGTTGGTGGGAAAGACAGATTATGATTTGTTTACTGAGGAACATGCCAAAGAGGCGTATGATATTGAACAGAAAATAATTAAAACAGGCATCCCGGTAGTTGATATTGAGGAAAAAGAGACCTGGCACGAGAAAGGTATTAGATGGGTTTTAACAACCAAAATGCCTTTTTATGATAAAGAAGGCAATATTATTGGAATTTTTGGAATCTCCAGGGATATAACTGATAGAAAGAAGGTAGAGAAAGAATTAGAAAAGCAAATATCTTTCATGAATGCTCTCATGGAAGGGGTAACTGACTCAATATATTTTAAAGACCTTCAAAGCAGATTTTTGCTGGCCAATAATGGATTAGCAAGAAAACTTGGTGTAAAAGACCCAGAAGAGTTAATTGGAAAAACAGACTTTGATTTTTTTACCAGAGAACATGCTGAACCAGCATATATTGATGAACAAAACATAATTAAGACTGGAAAGCCCGTTGTAAATATCGAAGAAAAGGAAACCTGGCATGGTAGAGAGAATGAGTGGGTTTTGACCACGAAAATGCCTTTTTATGATAAGGAAGGTAATATAGTGGGAACCTTTGGGATTTCCAGAGATATCACTGACCGAAAAAAATCAGAAGAAAAGATACATTACTTATATTATCATGATCGGCTTACAGGACTTTATAATAGAGCCTTTTTTGATGAGAGTTTAAATAGATTAGATACAGATAGACAGCTTCCCCTTACTATAGTAATGGGTGATATAGATAAACTTAAATTAATTAATGATACATTTGGACATTTAGAAGGAGATATTCTCCTTAAAACTATTGCAGATATATTTAAAAAATGTTTTAGAAAGGAAGATATTGTTTCCAGATGGGGAGGGGATGAATTTATTGCCATACTGCCTAATACCGGTAAAGAGGAAGCGTTAAGTATTATCAAGAGAATAAAATCTGCATGTAAGAAAAAAAGTATAAATGGAGTGCCTATCAGTATCTCTCTTGGAATTTCTACAAAGGAATCCACATCCGAGAATATCCTTGATGTATTAAAAGAAGCAGAAGATAAAATGTATAAGAAAAAAACAAAATGCAGAACATCAATAATATCTTTATATGCTAATTTTCATAAAAATAAAAAATAAATCCTCATATATATTGACTTAAATTTGATATAAGTGTATTATTCAAATAGTAAATATAATACTTATTTTAAGTATTAAAAAAAGTATAGCTTTCTTCCGAAGAAAAAAACACACTACAAAAATACACCATTATATTCTGCAAAATCACAGTTCCTATAAAATATTTTACTATTTAGTAAGCCAATTAAAAAAAGGAGGGATGTGTATTTAAATAATTCTTATCAAAAACAAATTAATGAAATTCGAAAAAAGAATATTATTTTACCTGACAATATCAAAAATTTTATTCAATTTTTAGGAGGTCTTAAAATGAGAAAAAATATTTCTATTAAGGTTTTAACTGTGCTGATACTGGTTGGCAGTCTATGTTTTTCTTTATCTGCTTTAGCGCAAAATGAACCTGTGACTATAAGCTGGTGGCATATTCAGACTGAAACAGAACACAGGGAATTATGGCAAGATCTGGCAGATGAATATATGGCTGAAAACCCTAATGTAAATATTGAAATTACAGTCATGGAAAACGAGAATTTCAAAGCTAAGATGACCACAGTTATGCAATCAGGAGAGGTACCTGATCTTTTCCAAAGCTGGGGTGGGGGTACTATGAATGATCAGGCCGAAGCCGGTTTGCTCAAGGATATTACTGAATATCTGGATAAAGACGGCTGGCGTGAAACATTTTCAGAGGGAGCATTAGGAGTATATGCATACAAAGGAAGAAATTATGGTGTACCACGCGATATGGGCATGGTTGGTTTTTGGTATAATAAAGAATTGTTTGCCCGGGCGGGCATTGATAGTCCCCCTGAAACCTGGTCTGAGTTGTTTGATGCTATTCAAAAATTAAAAGATGCCGATATTATTCCTATTGCTTTAGGTGAAGGAGACAAATGGACAGGTGCCTTCTACTGGGAATATCTGGCAGCACGTATCGGTGGAGAAGAAGCATTTGTAAAAGCGGCTACCAGGGAAGGTTCTTTTACTGATCCTGCATTTATAGAAGCAGGAGAAAAATTGTTGGAGTTAGTAGATGCTGAACCTTTCCAGTTTGGTTTCCTGGGAGCTACCTGGGCTGATGAAGCTACTCTTATGGGTAATAGCGAAGCAGCTATGGACCTTATGGGACAATGGGCTCCCGGATCATTCAAAGAAAACAGTATTGATGGATTAGGATTAGGTGATAAAGTAGGATGGTTTAAATTCCCAATGGTTGAAGGAGGAGCAGGTCACGCTGATGATGCGTTAGGTGGAGGCAATGGATTTGTCGTTGGAAAGGATGCACCTGAAGAAGCTATTGACTTTTTAAGGTTTATCAGTAGTGTGGAATCACAGATTGAACAGGCCAAAATTGGTCTTTCAGTACCGGTAGTAAAAGGTGCTGAAGCAGGGCTGACTGATCCGACTCTAAAGCTTGTTCAACAGGGTGCGGCAGATGCCAAATATTTCCAGCTGTACTATGATCAATATCTACCTCCGGCAACAGGTTCTGTGGTTAATGATGCTGTTCAGGGATTATTTGCAGGAACAATGACTCCAGAAGAAACAGCTCAGATGGTTGAAGATTCAGCGGATAGAGAAATAAAATAGTTTTTCCTTAGTAATAAATGTGTGGGGATGAGAGCTATAAACCTGATTCCCACACATCATGATATTTAAGAAGGAAATCCTTTATGAATACAAAAGGCTCAAAAGAAGATAAAAACATAAAGCTATTACCACAGACCAATACCTTTACCTGGCAACTTCAAAATAATATGACTATTATATTGTTCTTACTACCAGCATTTATATTATTATTCATCTTCCTTGTTTATCCAATATTTCGCTCTGCTTATTATAGTTTGTTTAATTGGAAAGGTTTTGGCCCGGCAGTTGATTATATAGGGATAGAGAACTATACACGTTTACTGACTGATAAAATATTTTTAAAAGCAGTTAAAAATGGAATATTAATTGTAATATTTTCTTTGGTAATCCAGCTTCCAATAGCGATGGGGCTTGCTCTTATTGTTGGAAGAGATATCCCGGGAAAGGCTTTTTTCCGGGCAATTTTTTTTATGCCCTATATTCTATCGGAAGTTATTACCGCAATTATGTGGTTAATTCTTTATAATCCTAATCCAAGGCGAGGATTTCTGAATGCAATTATTAATATTATTCCTGTCTTGGAACCCCAGGCCTGGTTGGCAGACACCAGGCTGGTGCTGCCCGCAATCTTCGTTGTATTAACCTGGAAATATGTTGGATTTCATATGCTTTTATATATAACAGGTTTGCAAAATATTCCAAGAGACATTGAAGAAGCTGCTTTGATTGACGGTGTAAATAGCCGTCAGATGGTCACTCATATCACTTTACCATTATTAGCCGGAACGATAAAGACCTCTATATATCTATCGATTATTGGTTCATTACAGGTGTATGCTTTAGTCTGGATTATGACCAGAGGAGGTCCGGTTAATGCCAGTGAGGTGATGTCCACATATATGTATCGTTATAGTTTTGTTCGATTTGAGCTGGGGTATGGTTCCGCAGTAGCAATCATTATGCTGCTTATTTCTTTAACTTTTTCCATAATTTATTTAAGACTTACCAGAAACACGGAAAACGTATCTTAAAAAAAGGATCTTGATGAATAATGAAACATAACTCAAAAAATAAAAAGAATAAATCACCGATGATTTTTAAATATATCATCCTTACAATTGCCGCAATATTTATATTATTTCCCATTGTAATGATTATATTTGGAACTTTAAAGACCCGTGGTGAGTTTATGACAGTTCCCTATACACTACCAATTCCACCTAATTGGGGCAATATAAAAAGAGTTTTAACAATGCCGATATTTTGGTATATGATGCGTAACAGCATATTAGTGATGATTGTAACTACTGTTGGAGTCGTTGTTGTCGCCAGCTTGTCGGCTTTTGTATTTTCCCGGATAGAATTCCGAATGAAGAATATGTTGTTTAACTTTTTTACACTTGGCTTAATGTTTCCAGTAACTGTAGCAATTTTACCAATATACCTGATAATACGACAGTTGAATTTAATCAATAGTCTTACAGGTGTGATTTTAGTACAGACAGCATTCCAGCTTTCTATTTCTATTGTGATACTGCGGAATTTCTTTATGTCTGTCCCGTTTGAACTTCAGGATGCTGCCAGCATAGACGGATGCAATAATCTTGGGTTTTTTTGGTGTGTACTATTGCCTCTTGCCAGACCTTCTCTTGCAACAGTTGCAGCTTTAACCATAGTGACCAGCTGGAATGATCTTTTAGTGCCACTGGTTTTAATAGACCAGGAAAAGTTGTGGACTCTTCCCTTAGGGACAATGCAATTTCAGGGTCAATATGGAATGGATTTATCACTGGTATCTGCCTTTCTGCTATTGTCCGCTATTCCTGCGATAATCTTTTATATATTTGCAGAACGGCAGTTAGTTTCAGGTTTAACTGCGGGGGCTTTAAAAGGATAGATATTACTATAAATTAAAGTCAAAGAATTTTTAAATTTTATTTAAAAGGGTTATAAAAATGACTGAGGGATTTAAAAAGTATAATAATGACATTCACCCCAGGACATACCTTGATAAGGATAAACCGGTTTCTAAGAGAGTAAAAAGTCTTTTATCGCTTATGAATCTGGATGAAAAAATAGCCCAACTTGGTAGTTTGTGGATATATGAGATTTTAGAAAAAAAAGAATTTTCTGAAAAAAAAGCAGATACCCTGATGAAAAGTGGTATTGGACAGATTACAAGGCTTGGCGGAGCAAGTAATTTTAGTCCTGAAGAGTCCGCCAGAACAGCAAATCGGATACAAAAATATTTACTTGAGAAAACACGTCTGGGAATACCTGCGATTATTCATGAAGAATCATGCAGTGGTTATATGGCTAAAGGAGCAACCTGTTTTCCTCAGATTATAGGAGTAGCGAGTACCTGGGAGCCGGATTTGGTTGAAAAGATGAGTAGAGTTATTAAGGAACAAATGAGAGCAGTTGGTGCACATCAGGCACTTGCACCGGTTTTAGATATAGCCAGAGATGCAAGATGGGGCAGAACAGAGGAAACTTTTGGAGAAGACCCATACCTTACTTCGATAATGGGATTGTCCTATATCAGGGGAATTCAGGATAACAACTGGAAGACAGGGGTAATGGCAACTGCCAAACATTTTGTCGGTTATGGTGTTTCAGAAGGCGGCATGAATTGGGCACCTCCACATATTCCTTACCGGGAATTACGTGAAATATTTTTAAAACCCTTTGAAATTGCAGTAAAAGAGGCAAAAGTTGCTGCAATTATGCCGGGATACCATGAGCTGGATGGTGTACCATGTCATAATTCTATAGAATTACTCAAGGATATTTTAAGGGGTGAATGGGGATTTGAGGGATTAATTGTATCGGATTATTTTGCTATAAACATGCTAAAAGAATATCATCTGGTTTCATCAGATAAAGAGGAGGCAGCAATTCAAGCTATCAAGGCAGGTGTAGATGTAGATTTACCCAGTACTGATTGCTATGGAACTCCATTAAAAAATGCCCTGGAAAAACAATTGTTTGATGAATCTCTAATTGACAGATCTGTAACTAAAATACTTAAAATGAAATTTTTAATGGGCCTTTTCGAAAATCCATATATAGACGAGAAGGCAACCGTAACAAAATTTGATACACCGGAACAGCGGGATTTGGCCTACAGGATTGCCTGTAAATCAATTGTATTGTTAAAAAATGATAATAATACATTACCTATTAGAGATATTAAATCTTTAGCAGTGATAGGACCAAATGCAAACAGTACCAGGAATATCATAGGTGATTATGCTTATCCCTGTCATATTGAATCATTATTAGAGATGAAGGAGGGAAAGCAGGATTTTGATACACCTGTTCCCGATAACGTGGAAATGGAAGATAATTTTGTTTCAATAAAAAGTATTTTAGAGGTAATAAAAGAAAGATTTAATAATAGTATTGCAGTAAATTATGCCAAAGGATGTGAAGTTACAGGTGATTCAAGAGAAGGCTTTTCAGAGGCGATTGAGGTTGCAAAAGAATCAGATTTAGCGGTAATAGCAGTGGGAGGAAAATCAGGGATTATAAATGATTGTACCAGTGGAGAAACCAGAGATAGGGCCACTCTTAATCTTACCGGGGTACAGGAAGAACTTATAAAAGAGATTTATAATACAGGTACTCCGGTAGTTGTCGTACTTATAAACGGAAGGCCTTTATCTATAAATTGGGTTTATGAAAAGATACCGGCAATATTAGAATCATGGTTACCTGGAGAAGAGGGGGCTAAGGCGATAGTTGATGTTCTTTTTGGGGATTATAACCCGGGAGGTAAATTACCTATTTCTTTTCCCAGGTCTGCAGGACAGGTACCTGTATATTATAACCACAAACCATCCGGTGGACGTTCCCACTGGAAAGGGGATTATGTTGAGATGAGTAGCAAGCCACTTTTGCCATTCGGTCATGGATTAAGTTATACCAATTTTGAGTATAGTAATATGGTTATTACACCAAGGACTGTGTCCCTGGATAGTAAGGTGAAAATGAGTGTTGTTGTAAAAAATATTGGTTCCAGTACCGGGGATGAAGTTGTACAGTTATATGTTCACAACAGACAAAGCACCATAACGAGACCATTAAAAGAATTGAAAGGATTTAAGAGAATTACTTTGAAACCCGGTGAAAAAAAGACAGTTAACTTCATTTTACTATCAGAACAACTTGGGTTCTATAATAAAGAATTAAAATATATTGTAGAACCGTCAACAATAAAGGTTATGATAGGAAGTTCTTCTGAAGATATCCGTTTAGTGGGTGAGTATAAAATTACCAAAGAAAGAGATAATGTTAATTAAAATATTATTTTAAACTGTTTTATGACTAAAATATTTTGCAAGAACTCTGACATATATAATATGAGTTAAAACAAATTAAATTATTGTCTTATCTTAAATAAGATCTTGTGGTAGAAGCCTGGAAGAACTATAAGTAACAAAAAACTGAATAAAAAGGTGGTGATTAAAAAGATAAGTTAATTTTTTTGCCCGTATTTAATTTTAGTATTGTAAAAAAGGAGATTCTAATTATGAAAAAATTTTATATTAGTTTACTAACAATTACATTTTTAATTGTTTTGAGCCTGTCAGTTTTTGCTGCCGATAAACCTTTAATCGGTCTATCTTTTTCTGATTTTACCTTAGAAAGATGGGTAAGAGAAGCTGAAGAAATGACCAAACTTGCTGAGAGCTTAGGCGCTGATGTAATTGTTCAAGAAGCTAACCTTGATCCGAAGATACAGAATGATCAAATAGAGAACATGGTTCTACAGGGAGCAGATGTCATCCTGATTGTTGCAGAAGATGGTGCCGCGGCAGCAACAGCAGTAGATGCAGCAACAGAAGCAGGTGTGAAGTGTATTGCTTATGACCGTTTAATCAAGTCACCCAACAATGCAGTGTATATTTCGTTTGACAATGTGGAAGTCGGACGTGCCCAGGCAAGAGGGGTTATAGCTGCAAGAGATAGTGGCAAATTTGCCTTACTTGGTGGCAGCCCGACAGATAACAATGCTGTGCTTGTCAGACAGGGACAGATGGAAGTACTTCAACCCCATATTGATAGCGGACAGATTGAAATCGTTGCCGACCAATGGGTACCTAATTGGGATACAGCCGAAGCATTAAAGATTATGGAAAATATGTTGACTGCCACCAACAATGAAATTGATGCAGTTGTTGCTTCCAATGATTCAACGGCTCTGGGGGCTATTGAAGCTCTAAGAGCCCAGGGTCTGGCCGGTAAGGTCCCAATTTCTGCACAGGACGCCACGGCAGCCGGGTGTAATGCAATAGCTAAAGGAGAACTCACAGTAAGTGTATATAAAGACATAAGAAAACTTGTCCCTCTGTCAATTGAAATAGCAGTCAAAATGGCCAAAGGTGAAGCTGTAGAAGGCTTGGAAGAATTTTCATTAGCTGAGTTAACCGGAGAAAATCTACAAGGTACTGTACCTTGTAGATTCCTGGAAGTTGTCGGTGCAACTAAGGATAACCTTTATGAGGTAATTGTAAAAAGTGGATATCAGTCATACGACGATGTATATAAGGGTGTTCCTGAGGGAGAACGGCCCCCAAAAATTTAATTGTTTATTATAAAATATTATGTAGTGCACTGCAGTTAAAAAAACTGCAGTGCACTTGATTTATAAAATACAACTAAAACCCTAATAGGGGGAACTATTTTGAAAGATGATTTGATTCTAAAAATAAAAAATGTAACAAAAGATTTTCCAGGTGTGAGGGCATTATCTGATGTTTCATTTAATATAAAAAGAGGAGATATTCATGGGATCTGTGGAGAAAATGGTGCCGGGAAATCAACTTTAGTAAAAATTTTAGCAGGAGTGTATCCTTATAATACTTACCAGGGAAGCATTTACTTCAATGAAAAAGAATTAAAACTTACATCTTCTTCAATTGAAGAAGCAATAAAAGAGGGAATTGCAACAGTATATCAAGAACTAGTTCTGGTACCATGTTTAACGGCTGGTGAAAATATTTTTCTAGGAAGGGAGCCAATAGATCAGAGAAGAGTTGTTAATTGGAATAAACTATTTACAGATACAAAAGAAATTCTGGCAAAATATAAATTAAATGTTCCTCTTTTTGCAAAATTATCTACACTGAGTGTTGGACAGCAGCAGATGGTTGAAATTGCAAAAGCTTTGTCTCGTGAGGTTAAATTGTTAATTCTTGATGAACCTACCTCTGCCCTCACTGATTCTGAAGCAAATTCTTTAATGGAAATATTAAAAAATTTAAAAAATAGTGGAGTAACCTGTATTTACATTTCACACAGATTGGATGAATTTTGTAAAATTGCTGATACTATTACTGTGCTTAGAGACGGTCAGGTAGTTGATACAGTAAGAGCCATAGATTCTAATGAAGAGAAGATTATTGCCATGATGGTTGGAAGAGAAATGAAGAAGAGGTTTCCAAATAAACTATCTAAACCAGGTAAAAAAATCCTGGAAGTTAAAGATTTATCAGTATTTTTAAAAAATAAATCAGTAATTAAAAATGTCTCATTTAATTTAAAAAAAGGTGAAATACTGGGAATAGCAGGTTTAATGGGTTCTGGAAGAACTGAACTTGTAACAGCTTTATTTGGAGAGTATGGAAATCAGATCACTGGTGATATTTTGCTGGAAGGAAAATCTATAAAGATTAATTCGGCAGAAGATGCAATTAAATATGGAATAAGCCTTGTCCCGGAAGATAGAAAAGAAAAGGGATTGGTATTAATACAGGAAATTTTTAAAAACATTTCTTTGCCAAACCTCAAGCAATTTTCTACCAGATTAAATATCGATAAATATAAAGAATTACAGGAATGTAAAAAATATGCAGATTATCTATCAATTAAAACACCATCCCTTTTTACTATAACTGAATCGTTAAGTGGAGGAAATCAACAGAAGGTTGTTATTGCCAAATGGTTAATGTCAAACCCGAAAATCCTTATTTTAGATGATCCGACCAGAGGAATTGATGTAGGGACAAAATATGAGATATATAATCTCATAAATAAGCTTGCCGAAAAGGGTGTGGGAATAATTATGATATCTTCAGAGTTGGAGGAGGTGCTGGGGATAAGTGACAGAATTATGGTTATGCATGAAGGCCAGTGTGCTGGAATATTAGAGCGCAAAGAAGCTACCCAGGAAAAAATTATGGCGTTAGCCACAAATATTAAAAAAATAAACAGGTATGATTAATGAAAGATTTAAATTATATTCAAAAGTTTAAAGAATTTAAAATTGATTTTAGGGCATATACATTGTTTTTTGCTCTTATTATTATTTGGTTACTTTTTGGGTCTTTAACCGGTGGTGTTTTTCTTTCAACAAGAAATTTTTCAAATCTTCTAAGACAAATGACTATTATATCATTTCTTGCCATTGGGATGACCCCGGTCATTATAACAGGCAATATTGACCTTTCCGTAGGATCCATGACCGGTTTTATAAGTGTTATAGCTGCCTATTTGCAGGCAATTATTTTCCCCACCCTTCTTCCAGGACTGTTTCCTTCTCTTTCAATTGAATCATTAGGAATTATTAGTACAGTTGTTACAGTGATTGTTTGTCTTTTTATAGGTCTAATAATAGGACTTGGTCAGGGTTATATTATAGCTTATGGAGGAGTCCCAGCTTTTATTGTTACACTAGGGGGACAATTTGTTCTTAAGGGGGGAATTTTGGGTGTCACTCAGGGTAAAACAATTATCCCAATTGAAGATTCCCTTCGTGTAATGGCTCAGGGCTATCTCTCAACATATACTGGCATAGTAATTGCAATTATTGCTATTATAATTATTTTTATATCCACCTTACAGAATAGAGCAAAAAAGAAACAATATGGGATAAAAATCAGATCAATTGGTCTTGATTTATTTGTTGCATCGGTATTTTCAGTACTTATTTTAGTGTTTACTTTTATGATGAATAGCTACAGGGGGATTCAAATTCCAGTATTAATTATGGCTACTTTTGCTATAATAGTTACTTATATAATGAATAATACAAGATTTGGAAGACACATTTATGCTGTAGGTGGTAACAAAGAAGCGACAAGACTGTCTGGTATAAATGTAAAAAAAGTTGTTCTAAAAACATATGCTATGATGGGTATTTTATGTGGTGTTAGCGGAATTATTTTAACCGGTTATGTTGCCGCAGGAACAACCAGTGGTGGTACTAATTATGAACTTTCAGCAATTGGTGGTTGTGTAATGGGTGGTACAAGTTTAATGGGAGGTATTGGGACAGTCTTCGGTGCCGTAATTGGTACTCTTATTATGACCAGTCTTGAAAATGGAATGAGTGTCATGAATATGAGTGTTTTCTGGCAGTATATCGTTAAGGGATCAATATTGGTTCTTGCTGTTTATCTGGATGTAACATCAAGGAAAAATAAGGCTTAAAATAGAAATAATATTGGTGTTGTAATAATAGATCAAGAAAGGGAATAATGCAAATTATGAACAAAAGTAAAACCAACCTTGGAAATTCAATAACAATGAAGAAATGGAATCTTAGTAGAATTTTTAAAACTATTTACCAACAGGGTCCTATTTCCAGGATAAAGTTAACTGAAATTACAGGATGCAGTCCTGGAACAGTTTCTAACCATGTTAAAACTTTGATTAAGAAAGGGTTTGTAGTTGAAACAAATAAGGGGATTTCTTCCGGTGGTAGAAAACCAGTAAAGTTAATAATTAACCCTAACAAAGCTTACATCTTCAGTATTGAAATCGAGGTTAATCGAATAAAAATTGTAATGTTTGATTTAAAAGTAAAACCCGTGGAAATGATCATTATTCCTATCAAGCACAAAGGTGATTATTTGAGAACTTTTGAGCATGTATTTTATGAAATGGATAACATGATTAAAAGAAAAAATCTGCGATTAGAGGATTTTTTAGGAATTGGCGTAGCGGTACCAGGGTTAATTGATAAAATAAAAGGTGTATTAGAATTTGCACCTAACCTGGGATGGAAAGATGTAAGCATTTCGAAGATATTCAAAGAGAAATATGACTTGCCTGTAATTCTAAATAATGAAGCAAAGGCTGCAGCCATTGGAGAAAGAGGGTCGTATTATCCTCAGGTTAATAATATGGTATTTGTTTCGATAAACGAAGGCATAGGTTGTGGTCTTTATATAAATGGATCATTATACAGGGGAGCTAGTGGGAATGCAGGAGAGTTTGGTCATATTACTATTAATACAAATGGTACTAAATGTCATTGTGGTAATCGTGGTTGCTGGGAGATTTATGCCTCAGAAAATTATATTGTAAACAGATATTTAGAATTATCTGTCAATAAGAAAAAATTATCAAAAGAAGAAATATATATATTAGGGAAAAACGATGATAAAACCGCACTTAAGATATTTCAGGAAATAGGAAGAAATATTGGAGTTGGATTAGTAAATATTATAAATGGCCTTAGTCCCGAGTTACTGGTGATAGGTGGAGGTATTGTAGAAATAAAAGATTATATTTATGAAGAGATTATTAAAAAACTCGAAGAAAGTTGCTTATCTGTTTCTTGTAAAAAGACAGATATTAAATTCAGTAAATTGGGTAACATGGCTGCGGTTTATGGTATGGCAGATTTAATAATTAATAAAAGAATAAAATTTATTTAGTACCTTAATAGATATGTGGCATTTTTAATTAAAAAATAATTTTTTAAGTAAAAATATATAGATTTATTAAAGGAGTGAAAGGAGTATATATAAAATGAAAAATAGCAAATCAATGCATAGTATTTGCCGTTGGACTTTTAATGCCGGGCAGGGTGGCTTTGTTCCTGATGATATAAGGCCAAAATGGAGTGAAAAAAATTTAAATACTGTTGACACTATTAAAATAATTAAAGATAGAATTGCTCCAAGATTACCGGAAAATGTAGAGTTAGGGTTTGAAATGCATTATGATAATGAGTATGATGAAGATACTGCTCAAGAAATAGCTGATGCACTTGTAGATTCCAAAGTATATCTATCTATGGTAACTCCGGGAGCTCATAAACATTATGCTTATGGAGGGATAGCTTCTTTGGATCCGGCAGAGAGAAAATCAGCTGAGGAGTTTGGCGAAAGAACGGTCGCTCTTGCTTATGGGCCTCTTAGAAAGGCATGGCACCCCGATTCTTCAAAATGGCCAACTGTAGTTATCTGGAATGGCTCCTTTGGTTATGATATTGCATCGATTGGAATTTTTCAGATGTATCAGAATCTTAAGGAGAGTCTGGCAAAATTGTGTCAGTATGAAGAAAAATTAGGCGGATATCTCTATTTTGCCCTGGAACCAAAACCAAATGAAGGGCACCCCGCTCTTTTAATACCTACTGTTGCCAGTGCCCTGGTATTATGGAATAAACTGGGAGAAGAGTTTAAAATTTCACGCGATAAAAAAGGGGTAAATAAAGAATTCGGACATTCAGAGATGATTGGACTTGATCATGTTCATGATACAGTTGAAGAAATAGATAATAATGCCTTAGTCCATATGCACATCAATAGTCAGGGTTACAATGACGGTATTATACTTGGAGGACCGGGCAAATTTGATATAGACCATGGTACAAGAATCAATGGAATGAATATAGCTATCGCAGGTTTAATTCAGGAGTCTGGATTTAATCGATGGAAAGGTCATGATATGCAAACAAGACCATATGATAATGAAGACCAGGGCATCGACAGGGTAATTAGAAGTATACTAAGCTGGGAAGCTTGTGCTAAAGCTGCAGAAGAGATTGATAGAGGACAACTGTTAAACCATCTTATTGCAAGAGATACTGCCAGAGCCGAAGATGTTATGAGAGAAGCATTAATAAAGGCTCAAAATTATTTTAATGAAATATACAGAGGATAATAAGGAGTTATTATTAAAGATTTTTAATTAAAAATGACAATATGTGTATTAATAATTAATATTTATTATATTAATTATTAAAGGAAGGCCAACATTAATAGAAATGTTTATTAATAAATATTCCTAATATAATAAGAGTAATTTATTGAATCGTTGTAGTATTTTTAAAATATTTTATTGAAAAAGGAGAATAAGAGTGTCAAGCGAAAAAGACCTTCTATATAAATTAAAAGAATACAATACACCATCTGTTACCAATGTGGTGGCTACTTATCCTACAAATTCAATGTGCCTTGGACTTTATAATCCCTGGACTCAGAATTGGTATACTGATCAGTCTTTGCGTTGTATGTATCCTGATCTTGGCAGAACTGTAGGTTATGCGGTTACCTGTACCTACGGTTTACCAGATGCTAATTATTCTCGTCTAACTTTTATGGATGTTATTGATGCCCTGGAAGAATCAAAAAAGCCAACCATATTAATAATTAAACAAATATTTCCACCAGAAATAGCTGGGAAAGTGGGGCTTTCAGGTGGTAATATGACTACTGCAATGAAATCGATAGGTTGTGTGGGAGTAATTTCAGATGGACCATCACGTGATATTGATGAGATTCGCCCCATGAATTTTCAGTATATGCTAACCGGTGTTACTGCTGGACATGGAGATTTTGCAGTTCATTCAATCAATACCCCTGTTTCTGTAGCAGGCATGGATGTTGCCCCAGGTGAAATTATTCACATGGACGAAAATGGTGCGTGTAAATTCCCCGCCAATAAACTTGAACAAGTTGTAGAAAAACTCAAATTATTACAGCAAATGGAGCATAATAGTATGTCAGCACTTTCTAAAGCAACAACTGCAGCTGAGATTAGGACTATCTTTGAAGACGAAGGACAATTATATTCAAAAAACACTATAGAATAAGAGCTGTTAGGTGCAATGAGGCCAGTTTAATTTAAAATATTAATAGAAATATTAATAAAAAAGTTTATAAATCACTGTATAATTTTCTGATAGGTATAAAAAAAATAAGAAATAGGTGTATGAAACTTTTAATACTAATAATTGTAATAATAAGATAAAAATTGTTTTGGGGGAATTATGTTAAAGGATTTAATCGAACAAGGCTTTGGTAAAAAGGAAGATTTAAATTGTTCTGAAACTATACTGTATGGAGCAAATAAGGCTTTTAATTTAGGCTTATCAGAAAACTGTTTACGATTATCTGCTGCTTTTGGTGGGGGAATGGGAGTTGAGAATGTATGTGGAGTAGTAACCGGCTCTCTTATGGTTTTGGGTTATCTTTTTGTAAAGGGTAATGCACATAAAAGTCCGGAAATCAAGGATTTATGTAAAGAATTATTTAAGCGTTATAATGATGAGCTGGGTAATTTTGATTGTAAGCCATTAAAAGACAAATATAGAACTGAAGAGAAAAAGTGTTATGATATTATTCTAAAAGGTGCTGAGATTTTAGATGAGATTGTAATAAGAGAAAAGAAGAAAAGAAATCTAAGCAAATTCTAATAAAATAATATTAATTGTCTTGACATTAACTATTTAGATTGGTAGCATTTTAAATTAATATAAAGAAAATGGAAGTATACCTAGGGTTCCGTTCTAAATATAGAAGCTGGACCAAGCGGTATAAGATCTATTTGTTTAATACAGGCAAAATAGATTACACTTTTGGGATAAAAACCCGGAGGATAGGTTCCATAACTATTATCCTTCCGGGTTTTTTTATATTTAATATTAATCAAAATATTTTAATTCATACCAGGTTAGATTAGAAGATATCATTTTCATTACATTGCAATGATTCTTGTTGAAGGAGGTATAAAAGATTTTAAGAACATAAGTAAGGGGATTAAAGAAAAATTAGAAAAAAATAACTTTTGGATTTATTTAAGCATGGTAAAACCACCTCCTTGGAAGGTGGCAGAGGGACTTTATAAATATTTATAAATATAGGAGTATAAAGATGAGTAAAAATAATTTATTACCCGTGTCTGTTCTGATATTAATATCAGGAGCAATGTTTTCTTCACATTTTGGAGTAGGTGATCTTATCTTTCCGCCAATTCTGGGACGAGGAGCTGGTACAAGTTGGTTTGTTGCTGCCTTAGGTTATATGATTGTTAATAGTGTCGGAGTTTGGTTAGCATACCTAGCATGTGCCCACCAGAATAAATCATTAACCGGGATAGCGTCTACGGTATTGGGTGATTTTTTTGGAAAAATATATACTGCTATTCCAATTCTTATTACTGTATTTTTTATTTTACCTCGCGTTTCTTCTGCAACTCATGAGATGGCAATTTTGCCACTATTACCCAGTGTACCATTGTGGCTTACATTGGCAGTATTCTTTCTGATATGTTTTTATGTTGCTTACACACGGGCAACAGTTATGGATAAATTGGGGAAAATATTAGCTCCAATTCTAATCTTGTTCGTAGTTATTTTAGTTATAAAAGGGATTGCAACCCCACTGGCTGTTCCCAAGGCACCGGAATCAACGAATATTTTAAGTACTGGAATGTTAGAGGCTTACAATACAATGAATGCGATAGCAGCCCTCTTATTTGGAGGATGGGTTTTGCATGAATTAAGCATAAGAAACATAAAGGGTAGAGAAGACCAAAGCTTAAATTTGAATGTTATTGGATTTTCTGCAGCGGTTCTTTTAGGAATTACCTCGACTGCTCTCGTGTATTTAGGTGCATCTTCAGGTGCTTTTTATCCAGAAGCTCCAATAGGTGTTCTTTCTACTGAAATTTCTACAGGTCTATTAGGGCAAGTTGGTTTAGTTAGCTTTGCTATTATTATGGCGCTGAGTTGTCTTACTACTGCAGCGGCTATTATTTCAATGGCTGGAGATATGTTTCTTGAAATGAGCAAAGGTAAACTCAATTACCGTACAATTGTGGCACTGGCAACAATTGCAGGGTTTGTTTTAGGTTTAGTAGGATTAAGTAGAATTATAAATTATACTGTTCCATGGCTGGTTTTAGTATATCCTTCTATTGTTGTAATTATTTTAAGTGGTTTATATGCAAAGTTTGAGAGTATCAAAAAGACCGTAGCAGTTGGTATTATCGTAGCCTTATTCTTTGGTTTAGGTGATATGCTCTCCTTTTATGGTATGACGAATAATTTTATCTCTAATATTGCATCCAGAATGCCGCTTGGAGGACAGGGGATAGGCTGGATCATTCCAACCATTATAATTATGATAATAGCACGTTTGATTTTCAAACCAAAAACAGAAGAAGGCATAACTTCTTAATAAAAAATATTTGGAGAAAATATGAAAAGTAAGATTGAAAAATTTATTAGCAATAAAATAGAACAAGGTTTATATCCTGGTGGTCAAGTACTAGTAGCTTATGAAGGTAATGTAATTTCAGAATTATCATTTGGTTCAAAGGTTAAAGACTCTAATATGGAAGATGATAAGGTTGATAAAAATACTCTATTTAACATTGAATCAATCACAAAGGTAATGGTTACCCTACCATTGGTGTTTAAACTAATCGAAGATGGTAAATTTCATCTTGATGATAAAATAACTCATTATATACCAGAATTTGGAACTAATCAGGAAAAAGAAAAAGTAACAATAAGGAATCTCCTTAATTTTACAGGTGGTATTCCCTTAGAGGATCCTCCCGGTTGTGAAGAAGCTGCTTCAGAGGGAGATATAGAGAAAGCCTGGAATTTACATTATACACAGGAATTGGCTTGCCAGCCTGGGTCCAAAGTTTTCTACAGTGATGTTTCCTGTCGAATATTGGGGAAATTATTAGAACGAATTATAGAAAAACCTTTATCTTCAGCTGCTGAAGAATGGATTTTTAAGCCATTAGGAATGAAAAATACCACATTTAATCCTGAGAGAAAACTAAATTGCGCTGCAACCGGAAAATCAGACAAAGGTCGCATTTTAAGAGGGGAGATTACTCAAGATTTAGAACATTATTTAGGAGAAGTATTAGGCTCAGATGGCCTTTTTTCTACTGCTTCTGACATGTTTGTTTTTTCTCAAATGATTTTAAATAATGGTATCTACGATAACGCAAGAATTTTAGGAGAAGTTACTGTAAAAAGAATGGCAGAAGGGATAACAAATTCTGGTTTATATGAAATACCATCATCATATCTTCACTATATTTTAAGTGGACCTAAAACCTGGTTCTGGGAATATGCCTTTAGTGATTACTCTTTTTTTGGAGATTTAGTATCAAAGAAAGCAATAGGCAAAATGGGTGGAGCAGGGACTTTTCTTTTTATTGACCCTGAGTATGACCTTGTTATTGTCTATCTCACTAACTATGGTCAGCCTGAACATACATTAGAAGGAGAAGAAGGTTGGAATAAATTTTTGCAAGATATTGATATAATGGGATTGTGTAATATAGTATTAGGGGATATAGTTAAATAAATTGTATTAATTCATGATTTATTTGAATATTATTTAGAACTAAAAAGACATAATTACACAATAAATATATTTAGAAAAAGGAAAGTGCAGTATGAAATTTAAAAAAACAATTGGAATAATTGGCGTTGGTAAGATGGGAGGAACTCTTATAAGTAGTCTCCTTAAAAATCATGTTGTTGAGCCTGTACAAATCTATGGGACAACCTCACGGGAAGACACTGTAGAAAAAATTAGAGATAAACATCAAATTTTTGCCAGTACAGATAATCTGCAGATAGTTTCCAAAAGTGACATCATTATTTTAGCAGTTAAACCACAAATGATTAAAAAGATAATTTTACAGATATTGCCCGGACTAAATAAGGAAAAAATAGTAATATCAATTGCAGCAGCAATCAGCACTAATTTTATTGAGGAAAAAATAAATAAATCTGTACCTGTTATTCGAGCTATGCCTAATACAGCTTCTTTGGTTAATGAAGGCATGACTGTCTTGTGTCCTGGTAAGTATGTAAGCAAGGAACATTTAGAACCTGCTCTTAAAATATTCAAGTCGATTGGTCAAGTAGAAGTAATTTATAGAGAAGAACTTATGGATGCAGTTACTGCTCTTTCCGGAAGTGGTCCTGCTTACAGTTACTTGATGATAGAATCTCTTACCGATGGAGGTGTGAGGATGGGTTTGCCAAGGGAATTAGCACGCAAGCTGGCTGCACAATCTGTTTTAGGTGGAGCAAAAATGATTTTAGAAACCGGATTGCATCCTGCATTATTAAAGGATGAAGTAACCACACCTGCTGGTGTGACAATAGACGGACTAATGGAGTTAGAGGATGGCGGGTTTAGAGTTGCATTGATAAAAGCAATTGACAGAGCCACTCATAAATCTAAGCAAATATCAAAATAATTCCAAAGAAGTTGATTTAGAGCATTAAATTATGTGGAATGAGAAAAAATTTTCTTATACATTACCCCGGTTTTCCAAGAAAATTATCTATATTGACCAATTTTCCCTGAGTTATATACTGATGGTTCTGCATCCTGACCCATGGGATACAGGGAAGAAATGATATTAATACATCTACATAGAAATACTAAAATTTATAATGACGGAAAATGGCAGAAGAAACAATATTTATTTAAATCCCTTATCAAATAAAACACAAAATAGCTTCCCTTTTTTAAAGCTTATTTCCAGTTTATCCTTAATAATTGTATTACTGATACTGTAATCGGTAAATGACAAATTATCTTTTAAGAAGTTGTACTGTGAACCTGTCATAGTAAATTGTGTAACGTTTGTCAATGGGAATAATGAAAATCTTCTATCTTTAAACCCTGATAATATTGTTTTTTCAGTAACAGGGAAAATAGTTGAATTGGATGTAATTATTTTCATATTGATATTTTTATGATAATTCCTGAAAAAATTCATTATACTGGCATAGCTATGGTCGAAATATTCACCGGTCATTGCCAACAAAGTAATTTCTTTTGCATTCATGCTGATTGCTTCTTGAATACAAAGTTCTGAATCAGTAAAATTCTTTTTAATTGGATGTTTCTTACTTGGTACATGGTGATAATATTCTAAAAGTTCATGTGAAACACTGTCAAAATCTCCAATGATTAGATTTGGCTGTATATTAAGATTATGCAGCAATGTTAATCCATTGTCAGCAGCAATTATAAAGTCAGCTTTCTGACAAAATCGGATTACTTTTTCCTTCTTCCAATCCTCCCCATTTCCTACAATGACAACTTGTTCAAGATGTTTTTGCATAAATTACCTGCCGATATATTTTCTAGTTTAATCATAGTATAGCAGATAATCTTGTGTAAATAAAATATCAATAGCTCTGGTAACTGGTTATACTGGGAGTTTTTAGTTTTGAGATGTAAACTCAAAAATTTTTACTGTTGGTGTTTTAATGTTATAATAAAAATATATTTTATAGAATAATAAAATTTTTTTATTGTGATATTAAATCTCTAAAATGAAAGGTGGATTTTAATGAATCCCTTAAAAGAAAAAGATTCTAAAATGAAAATGTGGCTGATAGGCGGAGTAGTCCTATTTATTATTCTGCTTATTGCCTTTATTGGCCGATTTTATATCCCCATGGTCTGGCTGTCTTCAGTAAATTATCTATCAGTGTTCTGGAAAATAATATTTACTCAATTATGGGTAGGCATTTTCTTTGCTGCACTATTTTTTATTCTAAGTTTTATAAATTTTAATTATGCCCGCCGTTATGCACCCCCGATACAGGTTGAAGAAGCACCAGAAAATGCTGAAAGACCGGAAATGCAGATATACAGGACTTTACAGAGCTTTAAAATCAGCAAAAAGTTTGTAATTGGAATTTCACTTGTTCTATCAGTCTTAATGGGTATATCAGAATCAGTAAATTGGGAAACAGTATTAATGTATTTGAATAGGGTTTCTTTTGGTATGAATGACCCTGTTTTTGGACAGGACATAGGGTTCTACTTGTTTAGTCTACCATTTTTGGAATATCTTCGTAATTGGTTAAGCTTTGCAATTGGGCTTATTCTGGTGATTGTCCTTGTTGTTTATATAGCCAAAAGAGCGGTACGTTTTGAAAATCGTAAACTACTCATTGACCCCCCGGTAAAATTACATCTCTCTCTATTATTGGGTACCTACTTATTAGTACAAGCTGCATCTTTCTGGATTAATGCCAGAAAATTGTTATATTCTTCCCAGGGTCTAATCTATGGAGCAGGTTATACTGATATCCATGTTAACCTTTTAGCAATAAGAATATCCATGCTACTTTGTATAGTTGCGGCAATTGTGGTTTTTGTCACTGCTAAAAGTGAAAATGTTAACTTAGCAATAATTAGTGTTGCAGCGATTTTTGTTGTATATATATTTTTAAACGGATTATTACCGGGAATTTTTCAGAGAGTATTTGTTGCACCCAATGAATTAGCCCGGGAAAGACCTTACCTTGCCAATAATATTGAGATGACCAGGAAGGCTTATGGTTTGGATAGGATAGTGGAGAAGGATTTTCCAATTGAAGAAAGAATCAGCTATGCAGATATTCAAAATAATCCGGAAACAATAAGCAATATTCGTTTATGGGATTGGAGGCCAATTGAACAAACATTTAATCAAATCCAATCAATAAGATTGTATTATGAGTTTTTAGGAGTAGATGTTGACCGTTACCATTTGAACGGGAATTACCAGCAAGTGATGATTGCCGCTCGTGAATTGGACAGTAATAGGCTTGCTCAGGAAGCCCAAACCTGGGTAAATCAGCGATTGACTTTTACCCATGGATATAGTGCAGTTTTAAGTCCGGTAAATATGGTAGAAAGTGATGGACTGCCACATCTTTCTATAAAAGACATCCCACCTGTTTCATTAGTTGATTTAAATATTACTCGACCAGAAATATATTATGGAGAAAAAACAGAAGAATATGTTATTGTAAATACCGATAATAGAGAATTTGATTATCCTCTTGGTGATGAGAATGTCTATACTCACTATGAAGGGACCGGGGGAGTTCCCATTTCTTCATTATGGCGCCGATTGATGTTTGCCATACAATTTGGAGATGTAAATATATTATTAACCGGAAGTACGAATCAGGATAGTCGTATAATGCTGCATCGCAATGTTATTGACCGTACCAGGCAAATTGCACCATTTCTGGTTTATGACAGTGATCCTTATATAGTTATTGCAGATGATGGCAAATTATATTGGATACAGGATGCTTATACAATTTCTGATAATTTTCCTTATTCCAAGCCGTATAGCAGGTTGTTTAATTATATTCGTAATTCGGTAAAAGTCGTAGTAGATGCCTATAACGGAGATGTAGATTTCTATATAGTTGATCAGGAAGATCCTATTATTCAGGTTTATGATAAAATTTTCCCTGATTTGTTTAAAGCAATCGATGAAATGCCGGAAGATCTTCATAGCCATATTCGCTATCCAGAAGATTTATTCAGGGTACAGACTGAAATGTATTCCGATTATCATATGCAAAACCCCGATGTCTTTTATAACAAAGAGGATTACTGGACTGTTCCTAAAGAGATTTATCGCGGGGAAGAAATAATAATGGAACCATATTATTTGATTGCAAAATTACCGGATTTTGAAAAAGAGGAGTTTATATTAATTACTCCCTATACTCCTGTTAATAAGAATAATATGATTGCCTGGCTGGCTGCCCGAAATGATGACGAAAAATATGGAGAGCTACTCGTTTATAAATTCCCCAAGGATAAACTTATCTATGGACCTATGCAGGTTGAAGCATTGATTGATCAGGATTCCGAAATTTCCCAACAGATTACCCTTTGGAGTCAGAGTGGGTCTTCAGTCATAAGAGGGAATTTACTGGTTATTCCCATTGAAGATTCTGTTTTCTATGTTGAACCCCTTTATTTGAGAGCAGAGCAGGGTGAAATACCTCAGCTGAGAAGGGTTATTGTATCTGATGGTTCAGAAGTAACCATGGCTGTGGATCTGGAAACTGCCATAAGATTGCTTTTTGGCGAAACTATCAGAGAGATTGAAGAAGAGATTAGCCCAAGTATTATTTTACAAGAAGGAACAACTCTTAACAGTCTGATTGAAAATGCCAATAAATATTACAATGATGCCACTGATGCTGCTCAACAAGGTGATTGGGCGGAATATGGTAGAAGCTTAGAAGATTTGAAAAATACCTTAGAATCATTGCAGAATTTTATTCAAGAAGATATTTTAGAGGAACAAGAATCAATCGAAGAAGAATAGACAACTCTGTATTTATATAAATAATAGAAATAAAAAAGTCAAGCTATTAATTAAAATAGCTTGACTTTTTTAGATAAAATTTATAGGAATATATTTACTTTAATTCTACAAATTTATGATTTGGACATTTAAATCAGTTAATTTTAAAATAGCAATAGTACTTTTTCCGGTGAGCCAACCACCACATTCACCAGGATTTATAACTGTGGTTTTTCCGTTTTTATATAAATCGATTTTGTGCGTATGACCGTAAATAATAACATCATAAGACTGGCTTTTTGCCAGATCACTTATAACATCATCTTTATGAAACATGATTAATTTTTTATTTTCAATGCTGACTTTGTAAGGTTCGGGATAAATTGGTCCAATATCTTTAAATTGATTGAGTAGAAACAATCTGTCACCATCATTATTGCCAAATATTCCTGCAAAAGAACACTTTATGTTTTTTATTTCCCTGGCAGTAAAAGGAGAAACAAAATCACCGGTATGAAAGAGATAATCAATCTTTTCATGGTTGAATATAGTGATTGCTTTTTTGATATTAGGAAGATTGTCATGTGTATCCGACATTATTCCGATTTTCATTATATTAACTCCCAATTCAGAGATTGTAATTTTATTTTAAATATTGATTAGCAACTAATTAGTTATTTATTTTATGTTCTGTCCCATTGACCTACGGTATCTACTGCTTTACCTTCACCAAAATAATTAGTAAATAACTTAAAATAGTAATACTCTTCTTTATTTCTGACTATTGTATATTTCTTTTTACCATTTTCAAATTCACTATCAGTAATACTTTTGTTGAAGTATTGTTCTAATACATTGGCTGAACCAGAGCCTTTGGAAAATTCTGCTTTGGTTCGCCATGTTATTTCTTCTGGTAAATCTCCTTCAAAGGCCTTACGCAAAATCCATTTTTCAATTTGTTCTTCCTCTGTTTGCTTTAATTTATATTCTATCGGTATCTCCATTGAGAAATTAAGTAACTCTTCAGAAATAAAAGGTGCAATTACTTTGATAGAATGGCAGGCATTCATTCTGTCAAGGCGTAGGGCGGCATTATTATGTAATGCTCTAAGGCATTCTTTTTGTTCTTTAAAAATGGCCTGGTCACAGGTTTCTTTAAAATGGTCATAACCACAGAAAAGTTCATCTCCTCCTTCTCCGGAGAGAAGAACCTGTATTCCTTGTTTATTTGCATGCCGTGCAATTAGATAATTTGATGCTGCACTGCGCACCAGTGATGGGTCAAATGATTCCAGGTGATAGACCACTTTTGGCAATACTTCAATTATGTCTTCTGTGTTTATCTTTAGCTCATAATGCTCTGAATGCAGAAATTTACTCATAATACGAGCATATTTTAAATCTTCATTTTCTCCTACTCCCAATGCAAAGGTTTTTATCTTTGCCTCTGGTCCGTTTATTTGTTGATTATATTGATTAAACAAAGTGGCAATAATACTGCTATCCAGCCCACCACTTAACAAGCAACCGGTATTGTAAGTAAGGTCAAGCCTGTTCTGAATATTTCTTCTGACAATTTTAGCCAGATGATTAGCAATATTTTTTGCTTTTTGATCTTCCAGATTACCGGTAACCATCCTGGGAAGCTGTGCAAACCTTTTAAATTGACCATCTTGGTCCATATAATGGCCAGGTGGAAATTCATATACATTTTTGGTTACTTCTAAAAGGGATTTTAGTTCTGAGGAGAAATAAATGGTT
>Ga0172377_10001172_pt1 | contig 25979 bp, 16 predicted proteins | sample Pumphouse3metaG_FD_119749 | JGI IMG/M metagenome (GOLD analysis project Ga0172377, IMG submission 119749) | Leachate microbial communities from a municipal landfill in Southern Ontario, Canada - Pumphouse #3 metaG | ecosystem: Engineered > Solid waste > Landfill > Unclassified | place: Canada... | reverse complement strand
TCTAAAGGAAATTTCAATTATTTAAAGGCAGGGACAATTGATCAGCCTATTACGAAGAGAACGGGTGATGCTACAAGAATTGATTGGGGGTATTTGTATTTAGCTTCAAACGCAAAAAGTGAAAGTGAAAGCTTGTTTTTAGGTGATTATTTTACAGCTAAGAATCAATTTAATACCAATGGAGTAGTAAGAAATTCAGAAACAGAGTTGATAACTCGATTTTCTAACGGAGATAAAATGCCTGTATTGGCTTATGTTAACGCATTAGGAGAAGTGAAGAAATCAGAGGATAAGTCGGGATTTGTAATGTTAGGTTATGACGATATTTACTCTATTGAATATTTTTATAAAAGAAGACCTGCTTACTGGAAGCATGAAGGTGATGTTACTATTTACGATGCTTTTGAAAGAGCAAATAAAGAGTATGCTTCTGTTATGGATCAATGTAGATCTTTTGATATTCAATTAATGAATGATGCTGAAAAAGCAGGTGGAAAAAAATATGCGGAACTGTGTGCTTTAGCTTATCGACAAGCTATCTCAGCGCATAAACTAATAAAAGATGAAGAGGGCAATTTGTTGTTCTTATCTAAAGAAAACAACAGTAACGGTTGTATTAATACGGTTGATTTAACCTATCCTTCATCGCCTTTATTTTTGCTTTATAATACAGAATTAATGAAAGGTATGATGACACCTATCTTTTATTACAGTGAGAGTGGAAGATGGAATAAGCCATATCCTGCTCATGATTTAGGAACTTATCCAATAGCTAATGGGCAGCAATATGGGGAGGATATGCCAATTGAAGAAGCTGGAAATATGGTGATACTAGCAATGGCAATATCTAAATTAGACAATGATGCCTCGTATGCTAAGAAACACTGGGATACATTAACTGAATGGGCTGAATATCTTGCTGAATATGGTTTTGATCCTGCGAATCAATTATGTACTGATGATTTTGCTGGTCATTTAGCACGTAATGCAAATCTTTCTGCTAAAGCAATTATGGCTGTGGCTAGTTATGCAGAAGTTGCAAAAATGTTAGGTAAAAATAGTGTCTATAGCACGTATCGAAAAAAGGCTAAAGAGATGGCTGTGGAATGGGAGATGATTGCTAGAGATGAAGCTCATTATATGTTAGCTTTTGGTAATGCTGGAACTTGGAGTCAAAAGTATAATATCATTTGGGATGTTGTTTTTGACTTAGATGTATTTCCTAAAGAAATTATTGAAAAGGAATTAGCTTTTTACTTGACTAAGCAAAATAAGTATGGCTTACCATTAGATTCACGAGCTGATTACACAAAGTCAGATTGGGTAATGTGGGTTGCTTCTTTAGCTGACTCAGAAGAGGTGTTTCAAGAGTTAATAGCTCCTATTTATAAGTATGCAGATGAAACAAACTCGCGTGATCCGTTAAGTGATTGGCATGATACTCATGATGCAAGGCGTATGAATTTTAAAGCTCGTTCAGTGGTTGGGGGATACTTTATGAAATTGTTAAAATATAAGATTGAAAATCAGGATAAATAAGCATCAATAAAAGTTCTCTTTTCAATTAGGGTTACAAAGATAAAAGACTTCAAGTTACTGAAGTCTTTTATCTTTTTTTTATTCTGTAATATTTTTTTCCTATTAAAAGAGAGCATTCGATAATATATAAGAGCTATAATTATAGACATCTATATTAATTCGTATCTATCACCTGTTAAGATACGGATAACTCCTTTCATTTCGAGTGTAAATAAAAGAGTGTGTAATTGGGTGAGAGGAATCTTTGTTTTCAATAGTATATTATCAAATTGCATACTGCCTTGTTTTTGCAATAAGAGAGCTATTTCCTTCTCCTGTGGGGTTAAATCTGGGAATAAAGACCTTTGAATAGGGCTCTTCTTTTTATTAAAACAATTCCATTGCATAGCTTTAACAAAGTCTTCGGCAGAGGTTATAAGAGCTGCTTTATTTTGTCTTATAATTTTGTTACATCCTTCAGAATATTGGTCTGTTGTTCTCCCGGGAAATGCAAAACAATCTCGGTTATAGTCGTTAGCTAAATCTGCTGTAATTAATGCACCTCCTTTATTCGCCGATTCAACTACTATTGTAGCATCACTCATACCTGCAATAATTCTATTGCGACTTACAAAATTGTATCGTTCGGGCTCTGTATGAATAGGGAATTCTGTTATAATACCTCCCTTGTTATACATTTGCTCAGCAATATTTTTGTGTTGATTAGGATATATTCTATCTAGTCCGTGAGCTAACACACCTACTGTTGGATGATTAAACTCTATAGCTGCCTTATGTGAGGCAATATCAATGCCAAAAGCAAGTCCACTAATAATTAAAGCATCAGGTATTGAGAGGTGTAAGTCGTTAATAAAGTCATGGCATAGTTTCTTTCCATATTGTGTTGCTTTTCTAGTACCTACCATGCTTACTACATAGGGAACATTAAAGTCGCAGTTACCTCTGAAGTAAAGAACTAATGGAGCATCAATACATTCCTTAAGGCGATAAGGATATCGTTTGTCAGTATAAGTAATGCATTGAATGTTGTGGTTAAGTGCAAACTGATACTCTTCTAAGGCTCTGTTTTTTCTCTCTTTAGAAAAGAGAGAAGTAATAAGGTCTTCTTTAATACCTGGAAGGAGTGTCTTGAGTGTTGTTTTCGATGATAAAATAGTAGAAGCAGATTCTAATCTATCTATCAGTCTTTTTCTAATTTTAAGCCCTAACGTAGGAGTAAGAGTTAGGGCTATACTGGCTATAATTTCTTCGTCATTCATGGTTTTCTAAAAAAGGAGCAAAGGCTTCATCAAACAAAGAGTTGTGTGCAAGTTTACCATTAACAATGCATACCGATTCAACTACGGCACGTATTACCAACTTATTATCGGACTTGCGAAAGATGTCTTGATGAAAAGCATATTTTATCCCTTCTTTTTTTATGTATAGTTTTGATATGTAATAATCGCCACTGGTTAGGGGTGTTTTAAAGGCCAGATTAGCACGAGCAATAACTGGATCAATACCTTTATCGTGTAGTTCAGCAATACTAATATTTAGAGTATCTAGAAATTCATGTCGAGTATGTTCTAGATAGTGTAAATAGTTAGCATGATTTACGATGCCCTGAAGATCACATTCGTAGGTTCTAACCTTCATTTCTAATTCAAAGATATACTTACTCATATTATTGTATTTTTTTTCTTTCTAATTTACTTGCTGGCACTATTTTATAGAGTTTATCATTGGGCCTGATTTTATCTTTTATTTTGAAAGAAAAGTTTTGCCCTTTATTGACTTCTTTTACGGGTTTTAAGTCTACTCTAGGCTCTTCTAAAGTTGCATATATCGCCCCTGTAGTAGGTCCTGTAATAAGTATTTTGTCCCCCTCTTTTAATAATCCTGCTTGTGCTTTAAATTCAGCAACTTGAATGTTAGTAAAGTATTTAATTCCTTTGCCTACATAAACTTTACGTTCAGTAGCTTCTGATCCATAATTTTTACTCCACTCTCCCAATCTTTGTCCTAAATAATACCCATCCCAAAAGCCACGATTAAAAACAGTCTTTAATTTGTTATCCCATTGTTCTATTTTTTGATCGGTGAAGCTATCTTCTAGGTATGCTTGTATAGCTTCTTTATAACAACTGACAACAGTTTTTACATATTCAGGACCACGAGCCCTACCTTCTATTTTAAACACACGTACTCCAGCGTCAATCATTTTATTCATAAAGTGAATAGTTTTAAGATCTTTAGGAGACATAATATATTCATTGTCAATTTCTAGTTCAGCACCAGTATCTTTATCCGTTACATTGTAAGCTCTTCTGCATATTTGCATACAGGCGCCACGGTTAGCAGAGTGATTCATCTCATGCAATGATAAATAACACTTTCCTGAGACAGCCATACATAATGCACCATGACAAAACATCTCTATGCGGATCTGTTTTCCATTGGGTCCACAAATGTTCTCTTTTTCTATTTGTTCATGAATTTGACGCACTTGTTCTAGGTTTAATTCTCTGGCTAGTACAACTACATCGGCAAATTGTGCGTAAAAACGCAAGGACTCAACATTTGTAATATTAAGTTGAGTTGATAGATGTACCTCTTGACCTATAGAGTTGGCATAAAGCATTACGGCAACATCGCTGGCAATAATAGCCGAAATATTGGCTTCTTTTGCAGCATTAACAATGGTTTTCATCAGTTCCATGTCCTCATCGTAAATAATAGTATTTACTGTGAGGTAACTTTTAACATCATGTTTATCACACGTTGTGGCTATTTCTTTTAAATCTTCTATTGTAAATGTTTTAGCAGATCTAGCTCGCATATTAAGATTTTCAATACCAAAATAGATTGAATTTGCACCTGCTTGTATCGCTGCAGCTAAGGATTCTCTTGATCCTACTGGAGCCATAATTTCAAAATCCTTTATATTGTATTTCATTGGTCTATGGTTTTATAATAAAGAATAACTATGAAGTTATTCAATCTTAGAATTTGTATAACTTTGATAAGTTAACAGACGTAACTTTCTTATTCTTATGACAAAGATAGAGTTTTTCCCTATTTTTGCAGTGTTAAATCCATTACTAATTATTAATTAATAAATTCATAGTAGTGAAAATTAGAGATTTAGACCTAGGAAACCATCCTATTATATTAGCTCCAATGGAGGATGTGACTGATGCAGCATTTCGTCTTCTATGTAAGGAGTTTGGTGCAGATATGGTATATACTGAATTTGTATCTAGTGATGCTTTAGTTCGTTCAATTGAAAAAACAATGCGTAAGCTAGAAACTAGTGATGAAGAACGCCCTGTTTCCATTCAGATTTATGGAAATGAAGTTGATACCATGGTTGAGGCTGCAAAAATAGTTGAACAAGCAAAGCCTGATGTAATAGATATTAATTTTGGTTGTCCTGTACGTAAAATTGCAGGTCGTGGAGCTGGTTCGGGGATGTTACGTAATATTCCGCTGTTGCTTGAAATCACTAAATCAGTGGTTAAAGCTGTCCAAACTCCAGTAACAGTCAAAACAAGACTTGGATGGGATGACGATAATAAAGTAATTGTTAGTTTGGCAGAGCAGCTACAAGATTGTGGAATTGAAGCTTTGGCTATACATGGTAGGACGAGAGCACAGATGTACAAAGGAAAAGCCGATTGGTCTTTAATTGGTGAGGTAAAAAACAATCCACGTATGCATATTCCTATTATAGGCAATGGAGATATCATTTCTGCTAAAGGAGCTGTTGAGGCCTTTAATACTTATGGGGTAGATGCAATAATGATTGGTCGTGGAAGTGTTGGTCGACCATGGATTTTTGATGAGATAAAGAGTTATTTAATGAATGGAGTATTACCTGAATTAAAGTCTTTTGATTGGTATTTGAATGTGCTAAGAAAACAAGTTGTAGATAGTGTTCATCGAATAGATGAACGAAGAGGGCTAATCCATATGCGTAGACACATTGCTACGACACCTTTATTCAAGGGGCTTCCTGATTTTAGGGATACTAGAATAAAAATGTTGCGAACAGAATCTTTAGATGAGTTGCTTTCTATTTTTGATGATGTTAGTGAAAAAGTGAATGAAGAGAATCTGTTCCCTTCCGATCTAACTGATTTTCATTTGAATAACTAAGTGAATACTAAATCTTTCTGAGTGCATTTTACCTATAGATTTTTCTATAACCTACTTGTTTAGTGTAATGCTATTTTAAGACAAGACGATTATTAAAAAAGTAAAGGGTAGTTCATCTGAACTACCCTTTATATATATTCTCTATATTATAATTAATTATAATTGAGGACCTGCAGGAATAAGAGCTTTACCAGCTTCATTAGTTGTAAACTTATCGAAGTTTTTAATGAAACGTCCAGCTAGGTCTTTCGCTTTTTCATTCCAATCTTCAGCTTTAGCATAAGTATCGCGAGGATCTAGGATTTCAGTGTGAACTCCTGGAAGCTCAGTAGGAACTTCTAAATTGAAGAAAGGTATGTGTTTGCTTGGAGCCTTATCGATAGAACCATCAAGAATAGCATCAATGATAGCACGAGTATCTTTAATAGAGATACGTTTTCCTGTACCATTCCATCCTGTATTAACAAGATATGCTTTAGCACCAGATTTTTCCATCTTCTTAACTAATTCTTCAGCATATTTAGTTGGGTGAAGAGTTAAGAAAGCTGCACCAAAACAAGCAGAGAAAGTAGGAGTTGGCTCAGTAATACCACGCTCAGTACCTGCTAATTTAGCAGTAAATCCAGATAAGAAGTAATATTTAGTTTGCTCTGGAGTTAAGATTGATACTGGAGGCATTACACCAAAAGCGTCAGCTGTTAAGAAAATAACTTGTTTAGCAGCTAGTCCTTTAGATACTGGTTTTACGATGTTATCAATGTGATGAATTGGGTAAGATACACGTGTGTTTTCTGTTACACTATTATCAGTGAAGTCGATTTTACCTTCTTTGTCAACAGTAACGTTCTCTAATAATGCGTTACGTTTGATAGCATTATAAATGTCAGGTTCATTTTCTTTACTTAGGTTAATAACCTTAGCATAGCAACCACCCTCAAAGTTAAATACTCCTTCATCATCCCATCCGTGCTCATCGTCACCGATTAATTTACGTTTTGGATCTGTAGAAAGTGTAGTTTTACCAGTTCCTGATAAACCAAAGAAGATAGCCGTGTTATCACCATTCATGTCAGCATTAGCTGAGCAGTGCATAGCTGCCATTCCTTGTAATGGAAGACGATAGTTCATGTATGAGAACATACCTTTTTTCATTTCACCACCGTACCATGTATTTAAGATAACTTGAATTTTCTCTGTAAAGTTAAATACAACAGCAGTTTCCGAGTTTAATCCTAATTCTTTATAGTTTGTAACTTTAGCTTTAGAAGCATTCATAACAACAAAGTCTGGCTCCCCAAAATTCGCTAGTTCTTCCTCAGTTGGACGAATGAACATATTTTTTACGAAGTGAGCTTGCCATGCAACTTCCATTATGAAACGGATTTTCAAACGAGTGTTTTCGTTGGCACCACAGAAAGCGTCAATAACAAATAATCTTTTATTTGAAAGTTGCTCAGTAGCTAAAGTTTTAACAGCTTTCCAAGTTTCTTGAGAAGCAGGCTTGTTATCGTTTTTGTACTCCTCTGAAGTCCACCATACAGTGTTTTCAGTAACATCATCTTTAACGATAAATTTATCTTTAGGAGAACGACCAGTATAAACACCAGTCATAACGTTTACTGCACCTAATTCAGTATTTTGGCCTTTTTCAAAACCAGTTAGACCTTCTTTTGTTTCTTCTTTGAATAGAGTTTCGTAAGAAGGGTTGTGTAACACTTCTGAAACACCAGTAATACCGTACTTGCTTAAGTCTAATTTTGCCATTTGTTTGTTTTTAATAAAATTGATATTTAGCTTATATATAATACTACTATATAGTGGATTAATCAAGTACTTTACATTGTTTTAATGTAACCTTATTGTTTTAACCCATACAAAAGTAATACTTTCTTTTAGATAAAGTAATTAAATAAAGAAATATTTCTTTAATCTAAATCAGTTTTATAGATAGATAACAATTACTGCCATATGAATGTTGCAAATTAATAGATATTCCTTTTCTTTGTATCAGAAATACATAAGAATATCAAATATGAAAGTAGTGAACCTAAGTGAAACGAACTCTATATTAAACCAATATGTCAGTGAAATTCGAGATGTGGATGTCCAAAAAGACAGAATGAGGTTTCGAAGAAATGTAGAGCGAGTAGGAGAGATAATGGCGTATGAAATTAGCAAGACGTTCCGATATAGCGAAAAGGAGACACAGACTCCTTTAGGAATTGCTAAAGTAAATACACCCGATAATAATGTAGTTATCAGTACTATACTTAGAGCAGGTCTTCCCTATCATCAGGGGTTTGTTCGTGCTTTAGATAATGCAGACAATGCTTTTGTGTCAGCTTATAGAAAATACAAGGACACTTTAAAATTTGATATTCATATAGAGTATATTGCATCTCCTCGAATTGATGGAAAAACATTAATTATTACTGATCCTATGTTAGCAACAGGGGGTAGTATGGAGTTGAGCTATGAGGCTATGATGACTAAAGGGATGCCCGCTGAGATTCACATCGCTGCAATTATTGCAAGTGAACAAGCTGTTCAGCACTTGGTGGAGAATTTGAAACATGATAATATCACTATTTGGTGTGCTGCTATTGATCCTGAAATCGATGAACATTCTTATATTGTTCCTGGCCTAGGAGATGCTGGAGATTTGGCTTTTGGGGATAAAGAGTAGAATGTAATTTAGTTAATACTTGTAGCTATTACCTTTTTAAGGTATAGAGAATATAAAAAAGAGCGAGAACTGCATACAATTCTCGCTCTTTTTATATTAATAAATAATTATTGATTACTTCTTTTTAGTATCCTTTGCTTTCTTCTTAGTTGTGGTTTTCTTTTTTGCTGTTGTCGTTGTTTTCTTACGGCGACCTTTCCCACGGTTCTCTTGTTGATCTTTTATGATAGCTAAGCAATCATCTAGAGATAAATCTTCAGGTGTTTTATCTTTTGGTATACGGTAGTTTTTCTTTTTATAGGCTATATAAGGGCCATATCTACCATTTAATACCTGCATATCGGGTTCCTCATCAAAACTCTTGATGTGTTTTTTTGCGTCTGCTTCTCGTTTAGCTAAAATAACCTCTATGGCCTCTTCTAGAGTAACTTCTAGTGGGTCGTATTTTTTAGGAAGTGAGGCATATTTTGAATTGTGATGAACATAAGGTCCATATCTACCTACACCAATTTTTACCTCTTTATCTTCGTAGTCTCCTAAGGAACGTGGAAGCTTAAATAACTCAATGGCTTCTTCCAAGGTCAATGTTTCCATAGACATTCCTTTTCTCATTTGAGCAAAGCGAGGTTTCTCCTCATCATCAGAACTACCCATTTGGACCACAGGTCCATAGCGACCAATTTTTACTGAGATTGGTTTTCCTGTTTTTGGATGATCACCTAAAATACGCTCTCCTACACGATGTTCTGTTTGTGTTTCTAACGCTTCTTCAACAGAAGGGTGAAATCGATCATAAAAGGTGGAAAGTGTTTCCGTCCATTCTTTTTTTCCTTCTGCAATATCATCAAACTCTTTCTCTACCGTTGCCGTAAAGTTTAAGTCCATAATTTTAGGAAAGAAATCGATTAAGAAATCGTTTACTACCATACCTACATCTGTAGGAATTAGTTTGGCACGCTCTCTACCTGCAATTTCAGTCATGATTTCATCTGAAATCTTATCATCTTTTAATTCAATGACATTGTATTTTCTTTCTTCACCTTCAATATCTCCTTTTTCAACATACTTTCTATTTTGAATAGTTGATATGGTTGGTGCATATGTTGAAGGACGACCAATACCTAGTTCCTCTAGTTTACGAACTAAGCTAGCCTCAGTAAACCGATAAGGACCTTGAGTGAAGCGTTCTGTTGCAGTAATTAATTTGCGTTCTAAGTTTTGTCCTACACTTAAAGGAGGTAAAATGCGACTATCGTCTTCTTGTTCCTGGTCATCATCGTACGACTCTCGATATACACGTAGGAATCCATCAAATTTAATAACCTCCCCACTGGCTACTAGTTTTTCCTTACTTTCACTAACATCTATTGTTGCTGTAGTTTTTTCTAGTAAAGCTTCAGCCATCTGAGAAGCTAACGTCCGCTTCCAAATTAAATCATATAAGCGTTGCTCTTGTGCCGTTCCACTAATCGTTTCATTATTCATATGAGTGGGTCGGATAGCTTCGTGAGCTTCTTGTGCACCTTTAGAATGGGTTTGAAACTGACGTGTTTTGACGTAGTTTTCTCCCATTGTCTTTGTAATAGTTTCTTTACAACCATTAATTGCATAGGCTGATAGATTAACAGAGTCGGTACGCATATAGGTAATATGTCCCGCTTCATATAATCTTTGCGCTATCATCATGGTTTGAGCTACAGTGAAGCTTAACTTTCTAGCTGCTTCTTGTTGCAGTGTAGAAGTTGTAAAGGGGGGAGCAGGATGCTTTTTACTAGGACGAGTTGTAATATCTTCTATAGTATAAGTGGATATTTTACATTCATCTAAAAAGGTTAGCGTCTCTTTCTTAGTATTAAAACGCTTATTGAGTTCTGCTCTAATTTCATAAGTCTCACCCTCTTTGTCTTTAGCGTTGAAAAGAGCAATTATACGATAAGAAGCTTTGCTTTTGAAAGCTCTAATATCACGCTCTCTTTCTACAATTAATCGAACAGCTACAGATTGTACACGTCCAGCAGATAAAGAGGGTTTTATTTTTCTCCATAATACAGGAGAGAGTTCAAATCCTACAATACGATCTAGAATTCTTCTAGCTTGTTGAGCATTAACTAAGTTAATGTCTATCTCTCTAGGATTTTTTATGGCGTTTTGAATCGCATTTTTTGTAATCTCATGAAAGACTATACGCTTCGTATTTTCGGGTTTTAAACCTAGCACATCATATAAATGCCATGAAATAGCTTCCCCTTCACGGTCCTCATCCGATGCTAGCCAAACGGTTTCCGCTTTTTTTGCTTCAGCTTTCAGTTCGCTAACTACTTTTTTCTTATCTGAAGGTATTTCATATTGAGGTTCAAAGTTGTTTTCTATATCTATTCCTAGATCTTTTTTCTTTAAATCTCGTATATGTCCATAGCTAGACAGTACTTTATAGTCATCTCCTAAAAATTTTTCAATAGTCTTTGCTTTCGCTGGAGACTCGACTATTACAAGGTTTTTATGCATAGTTTATATAGGACTTTTTTGTATCTTAATTCAATACAAAGGTATTAATAAATGCTTATTACACACATATATAATACAAAAAAGGTGTCTTTTAAGCAAGAAACACCTTTTTCTTTATATTTTTTATTCGGCTCTTAGTTAGAATAATAGTTTTACTCCTCCTACAAAATTAATGCCTTCCGTTGGATAACTATAGAAGTATTGATATTTCTGATTTAATAAGTTATCTCCTTTTATAAATATAGATGCTCCTTTATAAAGTCTAAAGGTTACTTCTGCATGGAGATTACTTACAGCATCAAGTCTTTCCATAAGATCACTTTCTGTTCGGTGAATATAACGATATCCTAATTCAATATCTAATGGAGAAATAGGACGTATTACAGTTCTGAAGTTCAAATCAAACATAGGTTTCATCAGTAAAGCTACATTATCATCTACACTCCAATTTCTATAAATTCCAGATAGGGTAAGATCAACTAAGTTTTTATAACTGTATGAAAAAGTAGCTCCTCCAAAAAAGTTTGATGTATTGGTTTGCCCTAACTCTTGAATCATTAAATTGCTTTCATCTGTAATAAGTGGATTTTGCTGAAAGACATCCTTTTTTAGGTTTTGATACCCTCCAAAGAAGTTCAACCAAAGTCCTGCCGTTGGTGAGGCTTTGAATCCAATAGATGCGTTTAGTTGTTCATAAGTGTCTTCTAATCGATTAGTTATTGATGCATAAGGATTAGTAAACTCCATTCTGTTGAAGTCATTGGCTAATCTTCCTCCTGTAGCCGTAGCGTAGAATAAATAACTATCAGAAAACACATAGGCTAGGTTTACATCGGGTGCAATATTAACAGATTTACCAAAACCAAAAGCAAAGTCCATATGTGCTCCTAATCTAAGTCTCCAACTATCTCCATTGAATTCATAGTAGGGATTAAAATCAGCTGTGGTATAATTATCTATAGAATCGTTATTATAAAAGTAGTTATTCATATTAAAAAAGACTCCTACTTTGCTATCGTCATTAATAAGACCAAAAACATTTGCTGATGTTAATAGTTTATTCTCTTTGTTGTCCTTAGTTAATAATGAACCCACCCAATCATTTTGTCTGCTGTAATGACTGAACTTCATGATTACATCGGCTTGTAAAGGAAGATTAGGATTCATTGTTTCAATACCCACTAAAAACGAGGTGTTCATGAATTTTTGCTTGTTGAATAAGTGTTCTGGTTGGTAGTTGAAGTTACTTAGTCCAAAGTCACCTCCTAATTTTAAGTTTGCTTTACCAAACTGGTGTAGGTAATTAATACCTCCATTTGTTTTATAGTAGTGAGCATTCCATTTACCACTTTCAAGTAAGTCTAATTTGCCATTCATGCCAAAGAGACTAAGACCCAAATTAAGTTGATCTTTTTCTGATAGATTGAAACGGTAATTTGCACGACTATCTACATTTCCATAGTTTCCATATCCTAAGCGAAAGTAACCTGGTTTTGCCTTAGCAAAAGATTCTTTTCCTACAAATGCAGGCATATTAGTTTGTGGAAAACTATAGCTTGGCGAAAATTGAGTATCGTAAACAACCTCTTTCTTTGAAACCTGAGGTTCATCTACAGGGGGTAAGACATTTAATTTTGTAGCATCTAACACACTAGGGTTATACTCTTGTTCAACTACTACAGTTCGAGTAAGTGTAGAGTCATTATCTTGTCTTTGAGCGTTTAGTGGAGCTACCATTAGAATAACTCCAGCCAATATATAATATTTAATTTTCATATCTATGTTTATTCTTCAGTTAGTTTATTTAAGCGGCTTTGAATCATATCTTCAATATGGGGATCTCCCTTATAGTTTTGTTGTAAGCTTAATAAATATTGACGAGCTTCAATGTTTTTACCTAAAGCAACATTAACATCAGAAAGCAATATAAACCCACGAGCTAACCAATAGGCGTGAGGTGTACTTTGATCTATAAAATCTAATAATTCACTTTCAGCCTCATTATATTGTTGTTGGTTGTATAACATTTCTGCAACTCTAAATTTAGCTTCTGCACCATAAATAATACGTGTATCTTTTGCTAAAATTTTATAGTCTTCGAAAGCCTTTTGATCTGCTTTTTGTTTTTTGTATGCATTAGCTCTTTCATATAATGCTTCATTTTTCAATTCTGGGTCTATTTTTTCTTGAGCTAAAACATCACTAGCTGCTTGTATTGTTTCCACATCATCTTGTAATGCAACTGCAGATTTTAATATGCCACTATAAGCTACCTGTTTGTGATTTGGAGTTGTTGAGATTTCTTTTAAGTGTTTATAACTAGCTAAAGCATCATTAAACATCCCTTGTTTTAACTGGACCTCTCCACGCATAACTAAAGCTTGATCTAGGTAGGGATTGTTGGGGTACTTTAAAAGTTCGTCAGAGTGATGTAGTATCAATTCATAACTTCCTTGTTTGTTAGCTATAGAACACAAGTAATAGTGAGCTCCTAACTGAAAAGCTCCATCAGGAAAGCTTTGCAAATAACTATTAAAGCTTTGTTTAGCTTGTTCTATATTTCCACGCATAAAAATACGTTCAGCAGCTACATATGTAAGCGAGTCTTGCTCACTAGCATCAAATTGAATGTTTCCCGGTATTTGTGATACTAATGTTGCAAATTCATCTACGCGATTCTGGTCTACATAAAGTGACTTTAAATCGCGCATAGCTAAACGAGCTTCTTCACTTCCAGGATAACTCATAGCTACGTCTTTATAGGCACGAATAGCCTCTTCGTTGTTTCCTGCCTGATAATGTAGAAGTCCAATTTCTGTTGCAGCTTTTCTAGCTAACGGACTTTGAGGGAATTTTCCCATTAACTCTTTGAAAGAAGCAATTGCTTGATTATTATTTTTCAATTGCACATAAGAACGTCCTTTTTCATAAATAGCATTCACTACATAAGGTGATGTTGGATATTTTCCTACTAACCTATTAAGTAGAGTTATTTTTCCACTATAATCTCTTTGTAAACCAGACACTAGGGCTAACTGATAAAAAGAGTAATCTCCAGCTTTTGAGCCTAGACTTTCGGCTTCAGCATAGTGTTGTTTTGCAGCATCAAATTGTCTGTTTTGAAAATAAGTATCTCCTATTCGATTGTGAGCATCTGCAATGGTAAACGACTCATTCATGTTTTTATTCAATTGAGTGTATTTTATAAACCATTCTCTCGATTGCGCATATTGTTTATTATGGAAATTAATGTATCCTAAATTATAGTGTGCAAGGGCATACATTATAGAAGATCTATTGGTGGTGGTTTGCAAGTAGCTATTGAAGTCACGCATTGCTTCACCATACTTTTCTAGTCTATAATAAGACTCACCTCTCCAATAGAATGTTTCAGCTTTTGTTTCTTGGTTATATTGACCAATTTCTAATGACAAGTTAAAGTAGTTTAATGCTTCAATAAACGACGCATTAGCAAAAGTCTGTGTTCCTAACTGAAATAATATTTTTTGTTTCGCTTCTAGAATTTTTGCACTTGGATGTGATATTCTATTAATTGACTCAAGAGCAGGACGATAACTGCGAGTCGTCATATAAACTTCAACAAGGTAACCACTAATTTCTTCGGCGTAGTTTGAATTTGGATAGTCATTTAGGAATTGTTCAAAAACAGTCACCGATTCACCAAAGGCAGAGTAAGAAGTTTCATGAATGCACAAAGCATAATTATAGGCAGCTTGTTCTGTAATAATTGGGTTGGCTTTAGAAGCCGCAGCTTGTTCAAAAGCCATACGTGCGTTATTCTTATCAGCTAATTGTATATACGCCATACCCATATGTAAAAAAGCATTTTGAGAAAGTGCATCATCAATAGTAGTCGATCGTCCTAAGTTTTCTGTAGCCTTTGAATAGACTTGGGTTTGATAGTAAGCCATTCCAAGCATATACAAGGCATTTCTTTGAGGAGAGTCTGTTGTTTCTTTAAGATACGTTTCAAATTCAGTTATCGACTTAGGATAGCGTTGATAAATATAATTAACTTGTCCTAATATGCGATGTAATTCTGCGTTTTTAGGGTGGCTAGGATAAGCTGAAAGTGCATTTTGAGCTACGATTTCTGCTTTGTCGGGATGATTTTTGAGCAGATACGAGTCTGCTATATAAAAGTTAGATAGAGCCCCGTATTTAGAGTCGGTTTGTAATGTTAGAAAACCTTTTATGGCTTCATCATAACGGCCCTGTGTATATCTAATATAAGAAATATAATAATTGCAATCGTTAGTGTATCGATTACTACTCATTCGTAAAGTTTCAAACCAAATCGCTGCATCTTTATCGTTGCCCGTTTTCAAATGTGAAAGAGCTAGTCGATAAGTCATATCATCGCGCTCATCACTTTCTAATAAATCAAGCCGCGATGCATTGAAAAATGCCAGCGCTTGATGATAGTTTTCATCAAAAAAGTGACTCGAAGCCATTAAAGCATAAATGCGATTAGCATAAGGTGAATCGGGATGTTTCTCTAGGTGTTGCTCTAGAAGATTCAACTTATTTAGATCTCCCATTTCATATTTTGAAGAAGAGAGCATATAATCCACCTCTAGTAGGTGAGATGGTTTGGGTTGCTCAAGATACTTTTCAAGCATTGGAATAACAGCGGCATAAGCTTTTTGCTCATACATTGTTTGTATTTCTTTAAATAGCGTTTCGCTGTCTGTTATATTATAGCTTGTTTGTGCTTTTACCGAGAGTGTAGTGGCAAAAAATAAAACACTCAATAAGCTAATTAAAATTTTTCTCATGGTTTATTTAGTTTATACTTTTTACAAATATATGTTTTTTATAAGTCTAGGCATAAAACGTTAAGAGATTATAACTATTTCACTAGTAACGATTAAAGAGCCTGTTTTGTTGTGCTTCTTTTTCTTTTAACCATTTTATTCCTTGTTGTATAGAGGGTAGGCCAAAATCTTCTATACTGAGTTTTTTAATAGGAATAAACTGCAATGAAGCTACATCATCTTGTGCTTTTAATGTTGAGAAGTCATTCACTTTACAGTAATAGAATAAGTCTAAAGTGTGGACTAAAAAATCGGAGTAGTTATATAGGTTGGGTATGGAGAATAGGTAAATAGCTTCATTAACTTGGAGTGCTGTTTCCTCCATTATTTCTCGAGTAATGGCTTCTTCTCCTGTTTCATGCATATCAACAAAACCACCAGGTAAATCAAAAGTACCCTTAGCTGGCTCTTTGGCTCTTTTTGCTACTAGTAATTCTTCCTTTTTATTTAATATTATGCCAACAGAAGCTGCTGATGAATTAAAATAGTAAGTAAAACTACAATCGAGGCACTTTTTTGATTTTTCATTGTGAATTATAAACTGAGAAGACCCACATTTAGGGCAATGCTTAAATTTCTCTAATGGATGTGACATGTTTTATCTTATTACAGCAGGTTTTAATAACAAAAATACAATAATAATGTAAATAAGCTCTCTATAATTTGCAAATCTTACTTCATTAAACATTGTAAGTAGGTTAGTTCTTTTTTTCTAGAGGAAATCTGTGAGGTAATAGATATTGAAATGGTTTTTCTTCTAAAAATAAGATTGGATAGTGGTTATTTAGAGTTCTTCTTTTTGTAGATTTATAGTTTGTTGTACTCTTACACCAGAGAAGTTGTTTCTGGTGAAAGCTACTTTATAATTGTATTTCAATGTTTAAATCTAATAAATTAATGAGTAATTTTAATAGAGTGACACAATCTACACGCCTGGTGTGGTTAGATGTTATTCGCCTAGTAGCTATGTTGATGGTTATAGGGGTGCATTGTATAGACCCATTTTATATATCACCTACACTAGGGGGTATTTCCGAATACAAATACTGGGCCGCCGTTTATGGGTCGTTATTGCGTCCTTCTGTGCCTCTTTTTGTAATGATGACAGGTCTTTTGTTACTTCCTGTAAAAGAACAATCGCTGGGTGTGTTTTATAAAAAGAGAATTTATCGTGTGTTGTTCCCTTTTTTATTTTGGTCTGTTTTTATATAATTTGTTTCCCTGGATTACAGGTGTATTGGGCTTACCTAAAGAAATTATAGGAGACTTTTTTTGCTATGTGCAAGGAAGTGAGTCGCAATCATTATCCGATGCCTTAAAGGATGTAGCTATGATACCTTTTAATTTTAGCTTTAAGGAAAATCATATGTGGTACATCTATATGCTTATAGGACTGTATTTATATATGCCTTTCTTTTCTGGATGGATAGAGAAAGCAGATAGAAAAACAAAAAGAGTTTATCTGTTGATTTGGTTTATTTCTTTATTCTTACCTTATCTATCTTCTTATGTTAGCTTTTATTTATTTGGGGAAGCTACATGGAACCAGTTTGGGTTATTTTATTATTTTGCAGGATTTAATGGGTATTTATTATTAGGTCATTATCTTAAAAATGGAACTAAGTGGAGTTTAGGCAAAACACTTACTATATGTACTATTCTGTTTGCCGTTGGTTATACGATAACTTATTGTGGTTTTAGCAGTGCAGGTGCTAATCCAACTGCTACAGAGGCTGAAATGGAATTGTTTTTTACATTTTGTAGTCCCAATGTGGTATTGATGACAATAGCCTTATTTCTTTTGCTACAGAAGGTAACCATATCCAATTCGTTTATTGTAAAACTGTTAGCTAGTGTTACAAAATATGGGTTTGGTATATATATAGTCCATTACTTTATGGTGGGTCCCATCTTTATATTAATGAAATATTTACCCTTACCTATTCCATTGCAAGTTCCTATAATGGCTTTTTTGATTTTTATAATTTCCTGGTTTTTTACTTGGGCAATATATAAGTTATTAGGAAATAAGGCACGGTGGATTATGGGGTAGTTGTGCATTTTCCTTTGACAATAAATAAGGGAGTAATTAAGTAATTTAATTACATATTACGAGTAATTAAAAGAGTCCTGTTTTAGGTTACCTAAGACCACCACTTTGTTTGCCCTAGGCATCCACTCCATATGCCCTAGGCAAGTCGATGGGATGACTAGGTCATATGCTTTATTTGTATTAAGGAGTTTTTATAGATAGGAGGAATAGCTCAATTATTGTTAGTGATATAATTCTGCAATTATTATCTTTGTTAGTATAACTAAATTTAAAACAAGATGGTAAATCTTCAGCAGTTAACTAGAGATGTTTGTTCTATTGCAAAAGAGATAGGTTGTTATTTAAGAAATGAGCGATTAGAGTTTACAATTTCGGATGTAGAAGAGAAGAACTCGAATGATTATGTTTCTTATGTTGATAAAACAGCAGAACATAAGTTAGTGAAATTATTGTCTGATTTATTACCTGAAGCTGGTTTTATAGCCGAAGAGGGAACCGCTACGTATAGTGGAGAAGATTTTTGTTGGATTATTGATCCTTTAGATGGTACAACTAACTATATTCATGATGAGGCTCCTTACGGTGTTAGTATAGCATTGAAACAACAAGAAGAGGTGTTGGTGGGTGTAGTCTATGAGGTTTGCCGTGATGAGTGTTTTTATGCATGGAAAGGAGGGGGAGCTTATATGAATAATTCTTCTATTCATGTATCTAAGTTACAAACATTACAAAATGCGTTTTTAGTTACTGAGCTACCTTATAATGCCGAGGATTATAAGAGGACTGGATTATATTTGATAGATAAACTGTATGGTCAAGTGGGCGGAATACGTATGAATGGTTCGGCTGCAGTAGGTATTTGTTATGTTGCTTTAGGGCGACTGGATGCCTGGTTGGAAGCATTTGTTCAGGAGTGGGATTTTTCTGCTGGAGCTTTAATTGTAAAAGAGGCAGGTGGAGAAGTTACTAATTTTTATGGTGATTCATTTTATCAAACGGGGCATCATATTATAGCTACTAACGGTTATTTGCATAAAGATCTACTCCAGATTGTTCAAGCGTGTTTACCTAAAGGTATGTAGTGGTTGTATTTATTTTAGCCTATTCGTTATTTTAAGCGGATTAAAAGAGTAAAAGTTTATGGTCATCAAAAAATGGATATCATCGTTGTTGTCTTTGTTTTTTCCAAGATATTGTACGGTTTGTAAATCTGTTTTGTTGCAACAAGAAGATGTTTTGTGCTTAGATTGTGCTGTAAGTTTGCCTCGCACTCAATTTCATTTACAACCCGATAATGCTATGGAACAATTGTTCTGGGGTAAAGTAGAGATAAGGAGGGCAACCTCCTTTTTTTATTATCGTAAAGGAAGTCGTTATAAACAGCTATTATATCAGTTAAAATATAAAGGAAGAAAAGAGATAGGGGAGTCAATAGCAGCCACAATGACTAGTGAGATAATTAACACCTCTCATTTTTTTGATTCTATAGATGTTATTATTCCTGTTCCATTACATCCAGACAAGTTAAAGCTTAGAGGGTATAATCAGAGTGAGTGGATTGCAAAAGGTGTTTCAAGAATTGCATCGCTTCCAATAAACACTAAAAGTTTAATCAGAAATAAATACACAGAAACGCAAACCCAAAAATCGGTGTGGGATAGACAAGAAAATATTAAAGATGTATTTCAACTTGTTTCATCATCTGAGTTATGTGGAAAGCATGTTTTATTAATTGATGATGTGGTAACTACGGGCGCAACTCTTACGGCTTGTGCTACTGTTTTATCAGCTGTTCCTAAAGTTTCTATTAGTTTTTTAACTTTAGCTATGGTGGAATATTAAAAAAGCGCCAATAGCAAAAAATGCATATTGACGCTTTTTAGGTAAGTGCTGTTAATTAATTGCTTATTTAACTTCCCAAGTATTACCCGCTAAGAGTAATTCTTTTAATGTTCTATTTTTCTTTTTTTGTTTAACCTCTTCTATCTGTTGATATACACAGTCATTATAGGTTGGAGCAACAACGTCCCGAATTACACCAAGTGCAATAGGAAAATCAGGTCCCTCCATTAATGCTAGTTTTATGTGAAGTGTATTATCAGTGCAGTGTGCATCATGAATTAATAAATCCTTCTCTGTAATTCCGTTCTCACCCAGATTTACAACTTTTAGATTAAATCCATCTTGCATAATGCCTCGTTCGTTATTTTCGCCAAAAATCATAGGTTTACCGTGCTCTAAGTAAATTGCATTTTTTGCACGATCGGCACGTGTAGCTACATGACTTTGCGAACCTTTATTAAAGATAACACAATTTTGAAGAACTTCAACAACAGAAGCACCTTTATGTTTTGCGGATGCAGTTAAAACCTCAACAGATGAGGCTATATCAACATCTACACAACGCGCAAAGAAGTTTCCTCTTGCTCCGAAAATGAGTTCTGCAGGACGAAAAGGGTCTTCAACAGTTCCATAAGGAGATGATACGGTAACCATTCCTCTTGGAGAAGTAGGTGAGTATTGTCCTTTTGTTAAACCATAAATTTGATTGTTTAATAGGACTATATTAATATCGATGTTTCTACGTAATGCATGAATAAAATGGTTGCCACCAATAGCTAATCCGTCTCCATCACCCGATATTTGCCATACACTTAATTCGGGATTGGCTACCTTTACTCCTGTGGCAACAGCAGCACCTCGTCCATGAATAGTATGAAATCCATAAGTACCCATATAGTAGGGTAAACGTGAGGAGCAACCGATACCAGATATTACAGCCGTTTGTTCGGGTGCAATACCCACTTCAGCCATGGCTCTATGAAGAGAGTTTAGTAAAGCATGGTCTCCACAACCTGGACACCATTTTACATTCAACTCATTTTTATAATCTTGATTTGTATATTTTTGCTGACTCATAATTATTTCTCCTCTAAAATTTTAGTGAATTCCTCAACCATACGGCCTACATTAAAGGGTTGTCCTTTCACTCGGTTAAATTGATGTACATGGTTTAATCCGTCAATTTTGCCTTTTAGAATTAGAGCGAATTGCCCATTGTTTTGCTCTGCTACTACAACTTTTTTGTACTTCTTCAACACCTCTTCTGTGTTTTTAGGTAGCGGATTAATAAATTGGAAATGAGCAAGTGCAACTTTTTTATTTTCTTTTTGCATTTGTTGCAAAGCAGAATATAGGTGTCCATAAGTTCCACCCCATCCAACTATAAGTAGATCTGCATCTTTATCTCCTTGAACTTCTAGCTCAGGAATACAATTCGCTATGTAATCTATTTTAGCCTGTCTAGTATTTACCATTTTTTGGTGGTTGTTTGCCTCGGTAGATATAACTCCTGTATTGTAATCTTTTTCAAGTCCTCCTAGTCGATGTTCAAAACCTTTCAATCCAGGCTTTGCCCAGTAGCGAACTTTCGTTTTTTCATTTCTTTGGTATGGCGACCAATTATCTTGCATACCTTCTTCTACATAGGGAGGCTGAATAGCAGGATAATTTTCTAAGTCTGGTAATCTCCAGGTAGCAGAACCATTAGCTATGTATCCATCAGTTAATAAAATAACAGGAGTCATGTGTTCTAAGGCTATTTTACAAGCCATATAAGCTGAGTCAAAACAATTAACAGGAGATGTGGCTGAAATGACAACTAGTGGAGTTTCACCATTTCTACCATACATGGCTTGCAGTAAGTCGGTTTGTTCACTTTTTGTAGGTAGTCCTGTAGAAGGTCCCCCTCGCTGAACATTAATAACAACCAACGGAAGCTCTGCCATAACTGCTAAGTTGATAGCCTCACTTTTTAAACATACACCTGGACCAGATGTCGTGGTCACTGCTAATGAACCCGCAAAAGAAGCACCTACGGCACTAGCACATCCTGCAATTTCATCCTCACATTGTACAGTAACAACGCCTAATTCTTTGAATTGCGAGAGATAGTGTAATATATCTGTAGCTGGTGTAATTGGATAAGAACCAAGAAATAATGGAAGATTGACTTTTTCTGAAGCAGCAATTAGTCCATATGCAGTGGCTAAATTACCATTAATATCCGTGTAGATTCCTTTTTCTTTTTTAGCACCAGACTCTATTCTATAAGTAGAAACACTAGCATGTATATTATGGCCATAATTATATCCGTCATTTAAGACTTTAATATTTGCTTTTGCTATTTCAGGTTTTTTAGAAAACTTATCTTTCAACATTTGTTCGGGATGCTTTAATGGATAATTAAAGAGCCAACAAATAAGCCCTAAAGCTAGCATGTTTTTACTTCGTAATATAGAGCGATTATCCATCCCACTATCTTTCAAACTTTCTCTACATAGAGAAGTGATAGGGGCTTCTACCACTTGATTGGTAATACCCAACTCTTTGATAGCATCTTCTGTTTTATATAATGCTTTTTCTAAATCTTTCTTGCCAAAAGAGTCTGCATCTATAATAATAATAGAATTAGCTGTTGTAAATTTAATGTTTGTCTTTAGTGCAGCAGGATTCATTGCTACTAATACATCACATTGATCTCCCGAAGTATAAACTTTATCAGATCCTACATGTACTTGGAAGCCAGATACACCACTTAGTGTTCCTTGAGGAGCTCTTATTTCCGCAGGATAATCAGGGAAAGTAGCTATGTCGTTTCCTAAAATAGCTGATACATTGGAGAAGATAGTTCCTGCTAGTTGCATACCATCGCCCGAATCACCAGCAAAACGAACAACTACTTGTTCTAAATCTTTTATGGTCATCTTATCTGCCATATTTGTGTTTTTTTAATAAATAAAATGTGTAAAATGATTTTTGAAGTAATAACAAAGATGATAAAAGTGTATTAATTTACAAAGCAAAAAGCCTATTTTTTATTTAAATATATTATTAGTTGTGTTGTTAATGTGTTTGTTATCAATAGTATATAACTTAATTAGTCTACTTTTATTTAGTTTAATAAATCATTACTAAGGTGAATATTCACTTTTTTTGATGCATAAATTTACACTCTTGGAGTTTGTAATGGTTAATTATTCTTTAAATATACAGTACTGTTGAATTTTTATAAACAAAAAAGGCTTGTGTAGTCAATCACTTTACTTTATCTTTGCATTACAATCAAGTCCATGTTTTTTTGGTCTCGTAGTTCAATGGATAGAATAGAAGTTTCCTAAACTTTAGATCCGGGTTCGATTCCCGGCGAGACTACAAATTAGTGTTGATAATCAGTGTGTTGCGTGTTTTTGAGGACCAAATTAGGGACTATTCTATATCTCTGAGCGAATTCACCATTTCTCTTTAAGTACTAGTTAATTCTATTCACACCTAATTTATTTATTACATAAGCCTCCTTTCTCCTCCGTTCATTCTATTTATACATAATTTTTATCTGCTTTGTATAATTAATCAATTTTACATTAAGGTTGTCTATTTGATCCTTAGTTAATTTTTTTACATTTATATAATTCATGTTTTCTAAAATAGTTAGTATGAAATGGCTAGCTTCTATAATATTGGTTGCAGGTTTATTTTTATATAACATTAGATTTAACAAAAGATAAAGAAGAAATTAGGAACTTAATATGTGAGAGTTCTTATTTGGGCTGATGTTAATGATAGGACGATTGATTTATTGCCAATTATAATAGGTTGATTTTGGAGTTGGATAGGAGAATAAAAGGGGGAAGTTATCTTGTATGGTTTGTTGGTGATTTACCACCCTTCTTTAGGGGATAAATCCATGGTGTAGTTGCCAAGATAATACGGAGTGGAGCACCGTTGAGATAAAGGTACTTTCATTAAATGATAAAAGTGGAGAGTTAGTATGGCATTGGGGAAATCTTACTGAAGATGTACATCCTAGTTGGAAGTCTTTTTCTTCTTTATTTAAGGTCTTGAAAGAGGGGGAGTTGGAAGATTACATATTAGAGGGTTTTGACCATAGGTATATTATAGAATAATGGGTTGAGTTTAATGTTTTTACTTGGTTCAAGTGAATGTTTATAAGTAATTCTATTTTGTATTATCTAGATTGAAGTTGGTCTAGTAAATAAAAAAGCAAAAGAGAGTGGGAAATTCCGCTCTCTTTTGCTTTTTTTATTATTGTATTATTAGAATCTAATAATAGGATTTATGCATTTTCTAATTCTTTATCTTTTTTATCTCCTCTGTTTAGCATGTAAAATGCAATAGGAGAAGCTACAAATAATGACGATAAAGTACCAAAAATAACACCAAGTATCATTGCAAAGGAGAAACTACGAATAGAGTCGCCTCCTAAAGTAAAAATACACAATAGTACTAATAGTGTACTAAATGAAGTGTTAATAGTACGTGATAGCGTTGTATTTAGTGAAGAGTTAAACAACTCCTTATATCCACGTTTAGGATATAAATTAATATATTCTCTAACTCGGTCAAAAATAACCACTTTATCATTAATGGAGTAACCAATAGCTGTAAGAATAGCTCCAATAAATGTTTGATCAACTTCTAATGAAAATGGCATCCATCCCCAACAAAGCGCATAAATTCCAAGAATCATTAAAGTATCACCAATTAATGCAACAACAGAACCTACACTAAATGCTATGTTTCTAAATCGTATAAGTATATATAATCCAATAGCAAAAACAGCTAGGGTTACAGACCAAATAGCTGCAATTTTAATATCCTCAGCAATACTAGGTCCAACTTTTTGTGAACTAACAATACTTCCACCAGTGTAGTTTTCTCTGTCAATAAATACATCTAAAGGGATATCATCAGTTAATAAAGGTTTGAGTGACTCATATAGGTAAGCTTCTATTTCTGAATCAATAGTATTGCTACTCTCTTCTATTCTATAGTTTGTACTAATACGCACAGTACGTTTATCGGTACCAATGGCAAGAACACTAACGTTAGCTCCTTCGAACTTATCTAAGATTAAAGATCTAACCTCTTCTGGTTCAACAGGATTTACAAATTGTACTTGGAAGTTTCTACCACCTGTAAAATCAATACTTTGACTTAAACCTCTTATTGCTATTGCACTAATACAGATAATTAGTACGATTCCAGTAACTGATAACGCTTTTTTATTATTCTCTACGAAACGATAGGCTGGATTAACTAATATGTTTTTAGATATTGATGTAGTAAAAGTTAAGTTTTGGAACTTATCTTTTGCTAAAAAGTGTTCATAAACAATACGAGTTAAGAAAACTGCTGTAAAGAATGAGCAAATAATACCTATTATTAATGTAGTAGCAAAACCACGAATCGGTCCTGTACCAAACCAGAACAATATAATACCGGTTATGATAGATGTTAAGTTAGCATCAAAAATAGCGGAAAATGCATTAGAGTAACCATCGGATAATGATTTTTTAATTCCTTTTCCTGCTACTAACTCCTCTTTTATACGCTCATAAATTAACACGTTAGCATCTACAGCCATACCAAGGGCTAGCACAATACCTGCAATACCTGACATTGTTAATGCTGCTTGGAATGAAGCCAAAATACCTAGTGTAAAGAATAGATTTAATAACAGTGCACTATTAGCAATCATTCCTGGAATGACTCCATAAATAACACACATGAAAATCATTAATAAGACTAACGCAATAATAAATGAAATAATACCTGCATTAATAGATGCTTGTCCTAGTGAAGGACCAATAATATCTTCTTGTACAATGTGTGCAGGAGCAGGCATTTTTCCTGTTTTAAGTACGTTTGCCAAGTCTTTTGTTTGGTCTAAAGTAAAGTTACCTGTAATTTGTGAGCTACCGCCTGTAATTTCGTTCATTACATTAGGTGCTGAATATACGTAGTCATCAAGGACAATGGCAATTGATTTATTTATATTCTTTTTTGTTAATTGAGCCCAACGGCGTGCACCATCCGAGTTCATTGTCATACTTACAGCAGGACGATTGTAATTATCAAAAGTATCACTAGCATCAGTTACAACATCTCCTTCTAATGGAGCTCTACCATCACGCTCTGTAGAACGAATAGCATATAACTCATAAATTTGCTCTTTTTTGTCAAATTCTGCAGCAGATACTCCCCATTTAAAATTTAAATCTCTAGGAAATATTGCTTGTATTTCTTTCATTTGAAGATATCTGTTGATTTCAGCAGTATCTTTGTAATGAGCATATCCCGCAACAGCACCACCTTGTCCACCTGTATTAGGTTGTAATAGAGATAGTAATGGATG
>Ga0172377_10001168_pt1 | contig 26028 bp, 36 predicted proteins | sample Pumphouse3metaG_FD_119749 | JGI IMG/M metagenome (GOLD analysis project Ga0172377, IMG submission 119749) | Leachate microbial communities from a municipal landfill in Southern Ontario, Canada - Pumphouse #3 metaG | ecosystem: Engineered > Solid waste > Landfill > Unclassified | place: Canada... | reverse complement strand
TGTCTTATAATCATTGCACATATGACGTTCATGTCCGCAAAATTTACACATATCAGTTCTCCTTAATTCTTTCCCAACAAATGATTTTCTTTTCCTTCGGTTCTACTTCCCAGCATTCGATTTCCTTTTGGTCTTCCCAAGGACGTTCTTCTTGCATTTCTGTAGAACCATTTTGGTATGTGGTTTCATAAAACCGCCCGTCATACTGAAAAACAATTTTATGTACTGTTGACCATCTCTTTTGCTCTATAATCGTGTCAACAATGCAGTTTTCATAAGGCAGATCAAGATTTAGCAATTCTTCTTTTTTGAAAATCCTCTTCATTTTACCTCCACATATCCCCATCCTTTACAGGTTGGGCATTCACAAAATTCCTTGTTGATTTCCTTCATGATTTCTTCCAAAGTCTTGTTGATTTTTTCATCCAAATCTTTTGCGTTCTTCCCGATGACAGGATCGGGATAATGACAACCGCCCTTTAAATAAGAAGCTTCTGTAGTGATACTATAGATCATAATAGTCTTTTTATCCTTGATGTCATTAACCCACTTAGGGCGCTTTGATGTCCCTGCGTTTCTTTCGGTATGTATCGGTTCATAAAGCTTAACGTCACGCGCTACGGTGAAAACGAAATCATAGTCACTGGTGATTGACGCGACTTTGGGGTTGATGTTCTTTTTGATGTAATCCCTGATAAAGGTATACATCTGCTTCCTATCGGCAATACAGGGTTTTATAGAATCAAGAAGGTCTGACGGACATTCAATTTGATCTAAAAGGAAATGCTGGTGGGGATAAACAGTTTTCAACCATTCGAAATCATTGCTCTTATAGATGATTTCCAAGGTGAAAGGTCGTTCTTCCCATTCACCGGGGATGGTGTCGCATTCCATTTTATAACAACCGGCGACGTTCTCATATTCTTCTGGAATACTAGATCCTTCGGATTCAATTTTCTCCGGTAAAAGAGCAGAAGGTGTTATTCCGTTTTTAAGAGTAAATCTATAATTCGTCGATTTATCACTTCCCTTAATTTTCAAACTCTTCGGAATAGAATTAACCCTGAACCATCTTTGTTCATTTGTTTTAACAGGGACACAATCATCAATAAGAAAATAGCTCAAATTAATGGTGTTTGTGTAAAAATCACACTTAATCCCCTTGACATAAACACAATCTTCAGACTTCACAATCGCCTGAAGCACATATTCATTTTTTTGTTCTTCCATTTTTAGACCCCTTCTTCATTAAGAAGTTTGACAATCTTATTTGCCAAAGCCGTCATTTCAACATCAGGGACATTCCTGTCCCATGCCGTCTTGTAACGAAACTGAAGATTATCAATCCTTAGTCTTTCGAAACCATCTTCTTTGATGATATATGCGCAAGAAGTACAATCATAACCTCCTGTTTCATCAAATTCGCATGTCCATTTTTTCCCATTCACTACTTAAAAACCTCCGTTTGTTCTGGATAGATTTCGAATTGGCAATCCCAGAAGGGCATTTCTTTATAGAAATAGTCACTGCATTCGATCAGATTTGGATTTGCCCCTCTCTTCTGAGAAAACAGTTTTCTAGTTTCAAATTCGGCTTCAAACCGAATAAGATCCAGACAACCTTTAAGTCTATCAGGAACATAATCCCAATACATTCCAAGCATAGGAATATCAAGGCACAGTCCTTGACCACTCTCTTTCCTACCAATCATATCATCAGCAAATCCTTCCCAATTAGCCGATGAAATTAACGAATGTGTTTCAAACAAGAATTCATCAGACTTCTGATAGAACAAGTCTTTAATTTTTCCAAGACTGTCTTTGTCTGCATCCAGATACTTTCCAAATTCTTTGTCAAATTCCCAAACACGATAAAAGTTTTTCTTCATCCATGTTGATTTTCCACAACAGCTGCGTCCAAAGACAATCGGGATAAGAGGTTCTTTGTTCTTCCACCTAAGATAAACATCCTTGTTCATCAAGGTGAAAATTTCTTGCTTTTGATTATATTGGTCTAAAACCCGGATAGCCCCGCTGCTGATTTGATTGATTTCAGGGGGTGTAGGGATAAAAATTGTATTGACACCGCAAAGCTTGTGGTTCCAATACATCAAATCCTGTTCGTCTTCAAGACTTCTGCCTGGACGGATTCCACGCACAAGCAAATTAAAACCATGTTTCTTTACTACATCTGCCGTAAGCCCGTCATAGACGATGACGTTTTGGGTGATAGGGACAAGAGACCTTCGAAGATGTTCGCCGTTCTGCGTTTTTTTGATGTTGTTCTGTCCGATACCAAGCCAAACATTTTCTTTTCCGAACATCTGACAGGACAAATTGTAAACGTATAAATGACCGTTGTGGAATGGGTTGAAACTGCCGGAATAGAGTACTTTGTTCATCTTAGCAAATTCCCCTTTCAATGATTTTCCTTCTGATCATCGAATGGATACCAGGATTGATGTGTAGAATCATCGGCATTGCTATATGTCTGACATAATTTCTCAAATGGACGGTGTCTCCGTTGCTTTCATCCTGACACCACACAAGACCGTTTCTAGAAGCCCAGTGTTGAATTTGTTTCTTAGTTACTGTAAGGAATGGACGGATTACGTTGTCGCGCCTGTAGGGCAAGAGAACGGGATTTCCACCTTTGATGGAAGACATGATCCAAGATTCAACGGCGTCATCAAGATTATGCGCCATCAAGATCGGACGGTCAGCAAACCGATTCAGAAAGTCATACCTGATACATCTCCAGTATTCTTCTTGACTTTCTTTCTTGTCCTTTTCTCGATTTGCATTCCCGACATGCAAGACAAACTTTTTTTCATCACAAAACTTACGAAGGAACGCTTCTGCATTATGACAATCAGAAGTCCCGTGATTAAAGAACAAAATTTCAAAATGGTTTTGCGGATATCTGCTGAGGAAGTCCAGCATAAACATACTATCTACACCTCCACTACAGGCGATGTAGAAAGGTTCTCTGGGTATATTTCCAAGGATATGCATGTTACTAACTTTTAAAATTGAAAGATTCTCCGAGATCAATTTCGGTGTATTCCCGAATTGTTTCGCCGTCTTGATAAACACCGGGGATATATACTGTCATGCGGATGTCACTCCCACATTCCGCATGTCCCATCCAATGATTTAACGTTCCAATTTCTGCGTTATACTTTTTAAGCAGGGACTTAAGATCATCAATGAATTCTTTGCTAACTTGTGCTTCTGTTTTCATACAGCTCCTAGATTAGTCCATCATGCACCAACGATGGGTGCGAATGCCCTGTCCCATACACTGTTGCTGAATTCCACCTATGCGAGTCTCTTCCGTAAAGGAAAATTCGATCATCGGCCAAACTTTCTTCAAACCACGTTTCGAAGTCGTGAGGAAAGCAGGTTCATTGTTCCTGTCAACTTTATCCCTACATAAAATAACCTTTTCATTGGCATCGTATTCAACATAGGTCTTGTCATTCTCCAATAAAAAAACGCCGGGCTTGGTTTCAGTTGCTTTGGTCATTTGTCAGAACCTCTCTTTAAAGACATTTGTTCTTTTGATACAGATACTATACAAAAAATCCCCTATCCTGTCAAGTGGATAGGGTAGTCTTTTTAGACCTTGAAGACAACCTTTTTCTTCATAACTTCCATGTTTCGGTCATCAATAACTTTAACCTTTCCATCAAAGACCGCCTTACGGATGTCCGCAATGTCTTTTACAAGGACATGACGCTCCAAAGTCCTTCCGAAGCCACCCTTCTTGACTTCCACCACGTTATACCCGATCTTGTCGGAACAGAACTTCGAAGCAAAGGCATAGACATAGGTTCCGGGACCGCTGAAGGCAACCTTCTTGTATCCAGCGGATTCCAAATTCTTGTTCAGCCCAGACTTGATTTCGTCACGCCTTGCCAAAAGTTCTGCTTCCTTGGCAAGGCGGTTCTTGTTCTCTTCCTCGTAACGGAGCCTATCGTCTTCCCTCTTATCTTCACGAGCCTCACAAGCTTTTTTGTACCCGTCTTCATTCAGACCGCTAAGGGATTCCGCAAGACGCCAGAAATCTTTTTCATAGATGGCACCGATCTCCGAAACAACATAAAACCGTCCATAGACGCTGCGGAAGGCGTACTTGGTTCCGATATAATCAGTCGGGGCGCTGTTGTAGCAATCAAGGCAAGCCTGTTTATCGTTGAAAGAACGGTATGCCTGACAACCCTTGCTGTCTATCGTAATCCGCCACCACCCACCGAGACTGCAAATGTCTTCAAGCCTGCGTTTCTTTTCGCCGTCAACGGCGACATAACGGACTCCGAGACTTCCGTTGCCGTTCTTAAAGACTGATTTATAACCGGCGACGCGAAGATCGGAACTGATATCATCATTAAACCTGCCGTGAATGGTGACTTGACCGCCATAGGTGAATACCGGGACATCCAGACCGAGAAGACGTTCAATCGTGACACCCTTTTTTTCAATCTCTTCCAAGGTGATGCCACTGTCTTTGTCGCTGACATTCAGAACCCTGCGGGCCTTAACCTCTCGAACAACATCCGCCTTACCGAGAACTTCTTCAATCGTTTCCATAGTCTTCTTCCTTTTTAGGTTATCAAGACCCTCTTGGGGTCTTTTGAATGAAGACAATATAGCACAAAGGCTTACAGAAGTCAATAGGGATACTTTAGTTATTTAACCAGACGGGAATTAGTTCAGTAGAAAAATGGTCTCTAGTCAGCCAAAGGCCTTCTCCTTCAAAACAAGGCCGCTTTACTTGATTCCCCCAAAGTTCTCCGAAATTCCTTAGATCGGTATAGTTCGTATTACACCTGCCATAAGTATTTAGGATTTCGATACAACGCTTTCTTCCCTATTGAGGTTGAGTTCTTTGTTTAAATATCTGGCACGGCATACATTGAAACTGATTTCTTTCATTTATTTGCTTACTTCCATTGTGATCAAGCCATAATCAAGCCTTGATCAAGCCATGATATCCCGTTCATACCCTGCTTCTTCACACACAATTTTCTTTTCAATAGGCTTATTCCTGACAAAATGCTTCTCAAAAACACCTGCGTTTCTTACTTGAATTTCAAACATCTCCGGACGACTTTCAAAAAACGCCTTCATCGTCTTGAAACCGTAATCCTTGAAATTGAAGTCTGGTAAAGCCGCTTTCAACGAGGTTCCAAAAGTCGGAAGATAGATATATCCACTGTCATCCGGTTTTGAAGAATCAATCAATTTCTTGATTTCAGGAATGACAGTTTCGATGTTCTTCTTTTCTCCGAGGAAAAAGAATTTATCACAGGCTTGACGGAAATAAGGGACCGTCGTGGCGTTTCCGAATCCATAGACTTTAATCCCGGACTTTTTAAGTCTGAGAGTAAGCCCTCTGAAATCACTATCAGAACTGACGATACAAACGGCCTCTGCGCTACGGCTGTACATGATTTCCATCGCGTCCATGACAATTTCAATATCAATGGTGTTCTTTCCTTTGACAAGGGCAAATTGATGCCTGATTTCTAAATCGTTTTCAATACATGCTTGTTTCCACCCTGCGGTGGCCGGGGTAGTAAAGTCAGCATACAGCCGTTTTACCGTGATGTCTCCAAGCCGTTTTGCCGATTCCATCACTGATTGAAGATGTCTTGCCTGACTGTTTTCTCCATCAATTAAAACTACGATTCTATCAACTTTATTCAAAAACATACCCGAAGTCCTTCCGATTTGACAGAAGGGTATCACTTGTTCTCTTATAAGTCAAGCCAGCGTCTAATAATTTTCTTTTTTTCTTCAATTTCTTCTTGGGAAGCATTTTCTTTAAGCATCATCTGAAGTCCTACGATATTCGCTTTAAAGATTTCAACATCCCTTCTCCCCAAAAGCCAGTTTTGAAAAGCTTCATCTTTATTCCGATCCCTTCGACACAGAATACATGTACACAGGTATCCATGTCTTCCGGCATTTGGTTCAGGAGGTATTTGTACTAAAAGATCTCCATGTTTGCGCAACGCAAGTTCAATAAATTCTTCAGTTGTCATATTACTTCAGATCCTTAGGCTTCTTCCACGTTTCTTGGGTAAAGTACCCGGTGAAAATAGGATATCTTGTTTTCGGAGAATTAATCCAAAGAAGGAAAGGACTGTCAATGTTAAAGAAAGTCGGTTGAATACAACACAGGCAACGGAATCCCATTGCCACAGCACTTTGAGCCCTCGCTCCATTTTCATTCATTCGGAAACGTGTTTTTTGTAAAGCTTCCCCGATGTTGAAACCTTTGATTTCTAAACATTTGAGAAAAGAAATATCAGGATTTTGGTCACAATCAATCATTGGGAAACTGATATAAGATGGATGAAAAGAATCGGGTATCATTGTGTCATTGATCTTCATCGCAAGTCTTGTGAGTCCGAAATTATCTAGATCTCCTGCGGGGTCACAGACGGCCATATTTACGGATTCTCCCGTCTTGGTATAGACTTGTAAATACTGACCCACTTCCGGGCTATAAAGAATCCGGTATCCAGAATCCATCCTTACGCCGTCATATTGTTTACCGTAAAAACAATCAACTTTACATTGTTTGCCGTCTGACTTCCATTCAACTAAAGCATCAAGAATAGACGCAACGGCGAATCCAGGAGCGCAAACCGGATCTAACTTTATGTCAAATCCCTTTTCGGCCAACCAAGTGTTGATTACGTCTGAACTTAAATCAGCCCGTGATTCTACAGGAATCTTTCCCAAATCCTCATTCCATTTCCAAAACAAATGAAGGAAATCTTTCTGTTCTTTGTTGACACAGTGGTAGTTTTCTTCTGTCTTCAAAAATTCCTGTGCCTTTATCAGGCATCCTAATATCGGCCAAATCGCTTCTGTTTTAGTTTTCAATCCTTTACTTCCTTTTCTGTGGGAATGGTTCCCGTCTTGACCCAAGCTTCTATTCGTTTCCTAAAAATAGATGTGTCAATATTCTTATTTGCTTTGTCGATATAGTTGAGAAGCCCCGTAATGCCCTCGCTGGCCTCTTCTGCGACACAGAAGCGCGTCCCGTCAGATAGTAAGGCGATATTACTACCAGGGTGTCTGAAACCCGTTTTGTATTCATAGCTGCCGCCGATAAGTGTTACACCGACTACACGAAGATTTCCCATAAACCCTTGTCTTTCTTTTTGGCATTTCAATATATCATTCTTTCTTATATCTGTCAATAGGAAGAAATAAGGGGTGCCGCTACTCTGTTTTACAACAGTTCAAGGGTAGGTCTTGTTGATTTTTGTCCTAAGATAAACAAGACACATGGTCTTTAACCCTAACGGTTAGCCAAGAATTTATCCATGACCTAAACCGTATCACCACCCGCGTAGGACTCTCAATCCCAGTCGGGTCCATTCCCGGCTTCGAGACACAGGAACTACCGTGCCCGGTTTAAGGACACGGCCAGCAGTCTGGAAGTTCTATTCATTCCAAATTTCCGGCATATTCAAACATACCGTACTAATCACCCCTTAAAAATCAAAGATTATCTATGTTCTTTTTCAGATCTTTTAAAAATTTCCTAAAAAGCTTTTCATTAAATTCAGGATGTGTTTCGGGGACTCCTGTTAAACCGGCTTCTATCTCGGCGTGGCAGTTGTTGCAAACCATCACGCATTTCCGAGCTTCTATAATCAGCTTTTCCATATCGTCTTCTGTCAGCCTCACCTTGCCAATGGTAAATTCTTTTTGCATTGGGTCAAGGTGGTGAAAGGTAAGGCTGCACAGACTTTTTTCATATCCGCAACAACAGCATTTCCCGCCAAAAGCCTGGACTAATTTGGCTTTAATTCTTCTTCTGAAATTATGTTTATGACTATTACCTATCCCGTTGACAATATTTAAAGGCATCAGAAAATCCTTATATACCATTAAATATTCATATCAAAAAAGCTTATTTAAGCCTTCAGCTTCTTTTCCATTTCAATGAGTGCAGTGTAATATCCCCATCCTGCTTCCGCTACGTGATCGCTGACAATTTTCTTTGCGAGGGAAGGAATTGTCGTGTGTTCCATTTCAATTTCGACTGCCTTATCAAACAAATCCTTGTCTGGAATACCATGACTTCCGAAACCATTCCCCTTACTTTTACCCTGGTGAAGAAAACCAGATAGGATTCCGTATATCCTGCCTTCAAATTCGTGCGGGTCTAATCCTAATTTTTCTGCCAACGCATGAATATCATTGTCATTTACAGATTCCTTCTTGCTAAAGAAATCCACGATTTCTGCGTCTATGTCCTTCCCGCCCGCAGCGACAAGAAGTTTTGCGATCTTTCTAAGTTCTGTTTTCATATCCTTATCCTCCTAAAGTGAAATAAGGATATCAATAATTAATCGTTATTCAGAACATAGTTGATAATATCTTTCCATTTCTGTACGATTTCTTCCTTGATTCCGTCATCAATTGAATCCAAAACGTTATCAAAACCCCGTCTCCCGGCAAGATCCATAAGCAATTGTACTACAATTCTGTCAGTTTTACATATGTCTTCACTTTCCTTCTTGTGTGTCTTCAATAATGGCTAGAGTAAGAAGTGCCAATGCCTGCCTAACCTTTTCATGCATTCCGCCACCTGCGAATGTCCTTGCCCTAAAGGAAGGTGTCATTCCTAATTGGTTTCTTCCACGTTCTAAATTAAGATGGAAGTCTCCGTCACAACTAACCCCGACATGTAAATAACCTTCAGCGTCGTCGCATTCAACCATATGCAAGGAATTTGTTCCGATCTTTTCCCAAATCTTTGGCCAATCAATTTTGACCATCTTTTCGAAATCAGATTTCATTTTCTTTTCGTTTTTCTTTTTCATAGATATCTTTACATTGATGGCACCGACTTACTGGACCATTCATCCAATAATTACAACAGGGATGATGATTCTCTTTAAACATCTCACACATTTCAATATTCACACAAGAGTCGTCTTCTTCAAATGTGTATGCAAGACTCTTCTTGGGACACTGTTCATTTACAACAAGCTTCTTGATTGTCCCGATTTTGTTACCAGATTTAAATGGTTTCCCGCTGATTTTCTGAACACGATAGCCTTCAACAACCTGAGAAAGGAATTCTAAAGGCAATCGATAAGCTTCTTCATTCCATAGGTCATAAGGGATATGGACACATGTCCAAGTATGAAAATCTATATTATACAATTCTGCGTATTTGGAATATTGAAGCATGACTTTCTTCGCGGCTTCAGACATCAGACAAAACGGACTCATTTCAGCGTTAAAGACTTCTGTGAAAATTTCTGCATCGGTATATCCTGTCTCCATATTTAGGCCTTCCTTTTGAAACAGAGACGTCTTGTCTGGAACCACATCTCTGTCACCAACATCCTTGACATCTTCTTTCCCTAAAACTTTTACGATTGTTCCGCCTATACACAATTCGTCTCCCGGCTTCAAGTCACATGCGGTCTTCCAAGTACCATCTTTTGTCAAAACGGTTTCAGAACCCGTAAAGGTCCCTTCGAACCGTAAATTTCCATTATTCATAATTTTCATCACTTTCGTTTTGCCCACATTCTTTACATTGATCCCAAAGGAGGAATGTCCCGCCTTCTTCTGGCTGCATCCAGTCGCCTTTTCCCAATAGCCAACAAAAACCATTACTCTGTTTCTCTAGATTTGTAGCGCTATCCCAATACGGGCAACAGCCATTCTCATCATAGCAATAACAACCCTCAGGAATGACAGATTTACCCTTCTCGGAAATAAGCTTGCGCATTGTAGACACGGCCTTAGTAAGGCCAAGACCTTTATTTGCGACATCATCCGGACATTCAATTTCATCACGAATCATGCGCTTGGCTTCGTTCCGTTCCCTACGGCATACGAATCTCTTATTCTCTGGACGGAGATGATCCCATCTGTCATTGCATTTGACATAACTATCTTTTCTTGTATGTGCCATTTAACGACTCAACATTCCCACTTAGGTGGTTTGGTTTTCAAGAGAAGCAAGCTCCTTTTGCATATTCTCAATACGTGCCTTAAGGTATTGAATCCTGCGCTTCTTTTTACCTTCTAGAATTCCGTTATCGATATCTGCTTTTGTTCCGACACCAACAGATGTAATGATTTTCGTAGTTCCGTTTTCCAAGTTCCTGTGAATGGCATCAAAAGAAAATCCACTTGTTTCTCGAAATTCTTTTCCAGTTTTAGAACATTTTTTTACAGGGTAAGAAACCCATCGGCGAATATTCTCAAAAGGAACTCCTATGATTTTCCAATATCCTTTATAAGAATCAATCGAAAGAACTGTCCCAATTGGAAGCGCTTTCGAAAAGTCTATTTTATTATTCATACCGTCCTTTTCAATAAAGGGTTTAACGAGTATTCCCTTAAACGCAGATACAATATCAAAAACGTTCTATCCTGTCAATACTCTTCAATTATTTTAAAGAACGGATACTTCTTTGTGCTGTAAGCATATCCACGACAAACATCACGCCAGCCACGATATTCATCAGGATAGCCGATATTAAAGGACAATCTGTTGTCCCACCAATAGTACCGCCAACCTTCTATTTTGACGAATGATTCCCAATGCTCTGGTTGGAATTGAACAAGTTTCTGATTTGCAGTCTTAGAACTCGAATGGACGCCGACTCTCGTAGGACGTGTATCCAGCCTTGCCACAAAGACAAATGGATTTGTAAAATGGAAACCTTTTCCATCTTGCAACCAAACGTTTTTAGTAACAAGATTTTTGGCCAAACCGACTTCATAACTTCTAAGATAATTGAAACATTGCATATATATCAAACCAATCATTAACACATAAGGAAGAATTCTAAAGAAATACTGAAATATTGACATGCTTTTTTCAGTTATTGTCGTATCTACCCTTCCAAACTTACCTTCTTCCTTTGCTTTACCTAAAACCGTTTTGATTTCAAATTTCCAGAAACCAAGAAATAGAACATAACCGAGACAAGGATTCGTGTCTTCTAAAACGCTTCCGAAATACTCTGTCCCATCTCTGTTATCTTGATAAACGCCGTTGATATCAAATCCATAATAGTTCATGACTGTTCCTTTTGTTCAAAATTCTAAACACCAGAAAAACACAAAAATCTTAACCATAACTTAAAACTAGCAGGAACTTCTATTACACTTCTTCCACGCGCCGAATCTTTATACTGTGAAACAAGTTCCCAATCAAAGTACGGCAAAAGATGTAATTTAATTTTCCTTTTTTCAAGAGGTATAGCGACAGTCGCCAATCGCTGCACCAATGAAAACGATAAACCGTACTGTTAGTCCACAAAAAACTTAAACCCTAGCTCGGCTGACTCTCGTTTCCCAAAGCGTTTTCCGCACTTCGAGCATTCGAGCCGTTCGCTACCGCTGATATGAGCCCCTTCGAGTCCGTAAGCACAATCGTGCATATGCCTCATTGAAGATCCGCAGCAGGGACTAGCCAAGCGACTGAGGCAACCTTCATTCGTGATTTGCGTTGTGTTCTGGGCGCTCATTTTTTGTTCATTGCCTTTCCTGTTATTCCTGTTCAATTTCTGATGCCTTTACAATAATTCGCCACCTCTGCTCAGGTTTTATTTCCCTTCATTTGTTTTAATCATCCCTTGATTGGGAGAAATGTCTTGCAAAACTTCAAGAAATGGACAATCGGCTCCATTAACTGTATCGAACGCATAGCACTTTAGGATTTCGTTAAGTGGGGAATTGATCCCACTCCCAGCACCTGCTCCATGCCATTCAATAAATTCCTTCAGATCTCTAGGATTGAATCTAACAAGTTTGGCATTGAGAACTCGTTGATTCGCACTAATTGTAATCTGAATCGGGCGACAGTCAACAGTATAAACCTTATATCGAATAGGAGTTCTAATAATCCATCCCGAATTTGTAATTTCTGAAATGCTTCCGTCAAGTCTGTCAAACGTATAGGCGAATTCATGTTTTTCGACTCCTGTTACCCAAAGCAAGCGGAAGACGAGGATAACAATAAAGGCAACTGATAAAACACCTCCTGATAAAATACCCAGTTTCTTCACCACATTTTTGATATCAGCCATATTTTTGATATCAAATGAATTTCCATCATCGTACACTTTTCTGTCCATTTCTTTGTTCCTTTCAGTAAAAAACCCGACTAAGAGCTTTTTCTATTTGCTTTTTTGACTTGTTGATAATTCCTTTTGAACTATCTGAAAGTTCTTCTTCGTAATCACCATCATTTCGTTGTTTCTTCCTTTTACAATTCCAAAACAACATTACCGATTTTTATTGAAACAACGGGTAATTCAACCTTTGTACTGTTATAATTACATTTAGTGACGTGCTTTGTAGACACGAGAATTGCCTCCCACGCATCAAACACATTATCAATAGATTTCGAAAAGTCTTTATATGTTTGGGTGTTATAAGTTTTGATTCTTGCATTCGTCCGTAACCAAAGCCCGAGATGACTATGGTCAACACTATTTAGCCATTTAGAAAACCATGAAGTTTTGAGAAAGTCTTTTACGAGTTTGCGGTATTCGAGACGATATTGTTTAAAGAAGTACTTCTTTCTAGCCGAGAACAGACCAGTAAGACGACTTTCCAAAAGTTTATTAAATTCAAAAATATCCACTGTGACATTCATGTCCTACCTGCTTTCTTGTACCGCGTCTCGAATTTCCCGCATTTCATCAGGAGTTAGATCAAACTTGTTGTTGATTAATTCATAGTCTGGAACATATCCGTACTTTAAATCGATTTCGGCTAGGTGAAGTGATGCCTTAACCATTTGTTTTTCTCTATCTGTGATTGATTTCATTCGCCTTTTGCTTTCTTTGCCAATTCTTTATCAGGAGTACACCCATAGTGTTCAACTTGACAGATATTATCGATGCTACAACAGGCGACATTCCACTGATTGAACACAACATAGGGGCAATTGCCCTTTTCGTCCAAACAGTTGCGATAAGTCTTGTCTGAAAGTTTCTTTGCCATTATTTCCTTCTTTATTCCCTTGAATGAAGACAATATAACAAATACGGGTTAGGATGTCAAGTGGTCAAGAACAAGTTTTTTACGTTTAGGCTTCCTTTCAAATCAAAACTTAAGCGCATCTGGATTGATATCTAAATTAGGGATATCTGCACCTAATTCGTATTCTTCTAGTTGAGATTCTTCCTTCATTGCTTTTTCCAAACGCTTAAATAAACTCTTTTCATCTACACAGCCTTCGACATACGCTTGAAGTATTTCTGTTTTCATATTTTTCCCTTTTCCTATCCTAAAAAGTTAAATTGTGTGGCGAGCTAAACGCTACTTTAGCTGTGTTGTTTCCTTTTCTGACAATCGAAAAAGGTCAAGCCTTCCCCATACCGGAAGTCAGATAGTTCGCACGAGTGACTACAATCATCTATCGTTGGGCCTTGTCCCAACAGACTTGCGATGTCCAGAAACCGTTCTGTTACCAAAACCGGACATCAACCCTCGTACAACAGTGCCATATATCTGCGTGTCTCTTGTGATACCGTACCCTTTATGCTTCAGTCGGGATTATCCCGAAACTCGCCTGCCGTGTGGGCCACATTACGGTTCACGCGCCTTTCCACGCCGTCGCCACAAAAATAAATTCAAAATTCATTTCTTCAAATTGCTGATTAGCCAAGTGTCCGATTGAACATGTGTTGGCTTCACATGGTAGCCCCGCAGAGGTATGATCTCTGTCCTTGACTTTCAAAGAGTCGTGTGCTTGCCAGTTACACCACAGGGCCATTCAGACAAATAAGAAGATTTTGGTTGCCCTACCAGGTTACGATCCCAGTCCTAAACGTCCAGAGCGTTTCGTGCTACCAATTACACAATAGGGCAATATTGCCTACTATCGCAAGGCCTGCGCTGTCATTTTATTCCAAGCAGTGGATCTGGTGGAGACTACCGGAGTCGAACCGATATTAAGAGATTATGATTCTCTGGTTTTTTCCAGTTAAACTAAATCTCCATCTAAATTGGTACCCCTGACCGGGTTCGAACCAGCGACCTCAACGTTAGGACCGTCGCGCTCTTCCAACTGAGCTACAGGGGCATGTGTCTAATAGAATTAATTATAAAAACTTTTTCTTATCCAAATCAATCACGGCGACACAAGATAGAATCAGCTATCGGCAATTTCGCAACAATGCCATCGCAACATCTTCTTCAATTTCAATGACATCTTCTTCTTTGCCGAAATACTTTGTCCCTAACTTGTCATTAAGCAGTGGACAATTACACCCTTCTTTATTCTGCCGTAAATGGCAAAATTCACGGAATTCCGAATCCAGTGCTTCTTTTCCCTGAATTCCAACCCCTCCACAGCGGTTGACATACCACTTTCCGCCAATTTTCACAATTCTCATGTGTCTTAACCTTTCTTGATTATCTTCTTTGATCTGTTTTTTAAATCAACACAAAGGATATCAGTTTCAAAGGCTGTTGTCAAGTACTTGGCAATTTTTTCTGCATCTTCTTCTTCAATCCCATGAAGAGAAACGGCATGACTTGTATTGATGTAACTGTCTTTCCCGATTCTGATACGAGCCTGTTTAATTTTCCTTGTTGTCCAACCGGTCACCTTGCTCCCCATTGCGGATCTGACACTTTCGTCTATTTTTTCAATCGTCTGTTTGTTATTTCCGGTAGACTTCAGGAAAAATTCTTTGCTTTGTGGAGTCAACTCGAAATCTTCATTTTCTCTTCCGGAAGAGAATACAAGATTCACCTTTCTCGTATCATTGTTAAAAACAAGGACTGAGCTTTGTTGCATCTTGTCCGCGATTTTCCTGGCAATCTTCTCCGCCTGTTCTTCATTAATGTCTTTAATATCTACAGAAAAACTCGCTTCCTTATAAATAACACCAGCTTCCATATATCTGCCTGATTTACGTGAAGAAATCCTGTGTCCGACTTCTTTGCCGAGCGCTTCTTTAATCGCCGAAGAAATATGGTCTGACAGTTTCTTAATATTATCTTCTGTCTTTTCTTTATTGAAGACTGGAACATTTACTTCTGGGCTGAATGTCATTTGCGCGCCGGAAGAATTTCCTTTATCTTTGCTCCACCCGAAATCAGTAGATTCCCAACCACTTCCTTCAGGTTTGTTTTTATGTAATGGATCGTGGACATACTGATAAGCCGTTCTTCCGTTTATTGGAGAAACAGCGATCAGATAGAAATCTGTCCTTCCTTGTTTTTGTTCTTGTACGGGCACAATTGAAAAGTTCATTTGTCAACTCCTTTATATACTCTATCAATTTTCCTTATCTAATTTCCAATATCCTGAAATCGTATTGTCATCATCCATATATTGATTCCATGTGTCATACACGATTCCGTCAATAACCGCTGCGTAATGTACATAAACCTCAATAAACACGATTAGTCTTCCCATCGGAAGATTGTCCTGACTGAAATTTAGCTTACCCCTTCTAGACTTTATCCACACAAAATTGTTTTCAGACATCCAATCCTTAAACCATTTGTGACCGGTATGAATACCTGTCCGATGACAAGACCTACGATTTGTTTTAAGCCTTCTTTCTTTCTTACAAAGAACTTTAAGTTCATTGTAGACTTCAAGATAAGGCCTACCCGTAACGATAGCAATGCTTCGGCATACACAGTCGCAGGTAACGCCCTTGAATCCCGCTGCCTTTCTACCACCGTCGCACTTGATGAAGTTCTTGCGCATATCTGATAGATGGTGGGACTATCAGATAAAGTTCGAATTACAACTTGCTGAAGATGTCATCCCAAATGCTTTGGACACTTTCTAGTAAGTCTTTATCACTACCTACCCAAGACGTAAGGGGCTGATTGGGAACAGAATTAAACAGAGAGTTTACAAAAAGGTTCCATCCTTTATTTGGAAGGCTAGATGCATTTCGTAAATTGCTTTCTACAACTAATCCATTAAAATAGTCTTCCAATGAATTTTCTTCTAGATCGAAATCAAGACCTTCATGTTTCAACCCAAAATAAGAAATAGTACGCTTTCTCAGAAGAGAAACCACAAGAGTAACAACTTCTGAACTGTAAGTCTTAAGACAGTCTACGTCCCAATAAAACATAGGACGGTATCTATTCTTTGCTAAAATCTTAACCTGAAATAACTGATCTGACTTAAGTTCAAGCTTTTTCATTTCCAAACTCCTTAGAGAACTTTTCGATATCTGCAAGCATCTGCTTTTTACTGACACCTCCACGATACTCGATAAGAGGACGTGTGTTGCCATACCAGCTTCTAGCCCTCAGTCGGTAAAGAGCATTTTGCGACTGTGTTTTGTTCCAACCCATGTTGTTACTGTAACCTCCGCTTGGAATTGTCATCCAAACCAAATCGCCTTTCCAACAATTGATTCGAAACCTGAAGAGCTCTTCTGTCCCGTTCCAAAAGAAGTTACAGGAGTCAATAAGTTCTTTGGGAGTATCTTCCGGCCAACGTTTAGGAACCCGGTTCTCCGCCTGCTTCTTTCGAAGAAGATCCTGCAATTCTTTAACCCGGTTTTCATTCGCGGCGACGAATACCCTGATTTGCGCGCTAATTTCCGGATGCGTAGTTGCGATGGTATAGATGTCGCTAAGCCTGTCGATTTCTTTTTTGATTTCGTTGATTTTCATATTTATTCCTTTGTAACAACAGGCAATTCGTATTTTGTTTTCCCTAGCACTTTTATCTTAGGCTTTTCTACAGAAATAACTTTTACACCGTGGAACCAATCATAGATACAGTCATATAAAAAACCCATGAATACAATCCACCCAAAGGGACCACCGAAGAAACAAAAAAGCAAAACTTGGTTTTAGACATTGGTTCCCGTATATTTTCCCCTAGCCTAACCAGACTATAGAAAGCGAATACTAAAAGAAACAAAACAAACAGTGTATATAAAAAAGAACACAAAATATGCATTTCACTTCCTTTGATAAATTGGGCATGGTTGGAATTGAACCAACTCCCCCGGCAGAGACTCTCCGGTACGGGTTTCCCCGCTGACCTGCAATGCAACCGTTACACCTCATGCCCACAAAAATTACCGATTGGTATTACCAACCTCTCCATACCAAATCTTATCCACGACACCTTTCAGACCGCTCTGTTGAACATCCTTGACCACGGGAGCCGCCACCCGAATGATTCCGCAGAAGATAATTCCATACGCTAGAAAAGACAGAATCATCAGAGTAAACACAAACATAATAAACCCACGAACAAAATTGAACATTTCTTACCTACTTTCTTTTTACTTTACTTCCGAACCATCCGCGAAACACAGATCTCCGGTATAGATGTTGCGGAAAATCTTCTTTCCGTTCAATGCATACGCAGTCGGCGCAAGCATGTCACGCCTAGCGCTATCGATAGCCCATCGTTTCAAATCATCTTCTCGTTCCTGTTTGTCAAATTCTTCCATCCACTCTATTTCGTCTGCCGAAATGAAAAGACCGCCGTGCATTGTTCCACCGTGACGTTCAACTTCAGAATAGTCTTCGTACATAACACATTCCTTTCCCATTTGACAAAGACAGGATGTCACAAAAATTCGGTTTTGTCAATAGTGCTTGAAAATAAAAAGAGGAGACCCCTCCCGGTTAAGGAATCCCCACTCTTGTAATATTTAGCGATTTAATTTAGAAGACATAATTTCATTTCTCTTGTCTTCTAATTCTCCGATTATCTTCCCAAGATAGTCTTCAATCGAAGAAAGGGTTTCAACTTCTTCCGTCCGGTCCATTTGAAATCTTTTCGCAAAGAATTCTTCTTCTGTCTCCAGAGAAACTTCATACAATTCATTTTCTGGAATTTCTTTAGAAACATATACTTCCATTCCCCAAAGTGCCGCCACCCTGCCAGTTTTCAATAAACTCTTATTATAATCAGGTTCTAACATGTCCCTTTCCCACTTCATAAGAGTATTATACTGATTAGGATGCATGAAAAGATGCGTAATCCTCTTGTCCAGCTTCTCGATTTCCGCCTTGCAGTCGATTATGAAATTTACATCCATATATGGCTTTTCACAAGCAATAGTTTCTACCTGGGTTTCTGTATACTTGGAAAGAATGAAGTCTCTTTCCTTTATCCGTCTTTGTGATTCCCTTTCGGCAGGATCTATCTTTTCCCTTTTTTCTTTAACAGACTGAATCGCGAACCTTGCTTCTGCGCTGGAACAGGAAAAGAATTCCTTACCGTTTTCATCAATGAACTTAACCATATTTGCCATGAATTTGTATCCTCATTTATCGAATGGTTCAGAATTTTCGACGTAGAAAACGTCGGAATTCGTTAAGCCGAAGGCGCACAGGTCTTCTGTTTGTTTTGCTTACTCTGTTTTTTTAACGTCTAACAGGTGTCATGACGTATATGTTGGGTCGGCATGAAGGATATATCCTTCATCTATTTCATAGTTAGACGCACTACCTTTGTAGTAATGCCAACATCTAAAATTCTTACTAAGAAAGACCACAGAAATCCAATTCTTCCGAAAAGTAATTGGAAATATCCTTTTCAAGATTTGGGCTCCTACATCTCGGACAGAGACAAATGTAGTCCATTTCATTTCTGTCAAAATGAATCCAGATATCTTCGGTTTTCCCGCGCCATCCACAACAACATATTACATGTTCATTGCGTTTGTGATGCGATATCGCTTCTGGATACGTCATGTTATTCCTTTTTCTGAATATGATTTTAAACCATCAAGTATTCCGTCAATAGATGATTATAGAATTGGTAAAGATTTTTCCCGGGAATCTTTCCTTGACGATTTCCATCTGATTGCTATTCAGGTTTAGCATGAAGTAATTGTCTATAGCAACGAATTCCACATTCGTATAAGTGATTTGATCATTATCATTTGCTTAACCTGTGGCTTGCCGTCAGGTTGAAGCAGTTGTTAGACCTCTTTCTATATTGAAAGACCGCATAATTCCACAATCTTTTCCAAAAATAACTAAAGCCAAAGGTTGTGGCAAGCCATGAATACACCCTTTGAACTTGGGTCTGCCTTCTAAGAACCAGACTTCACCTTTCATACATAATTCATGCCACCATTTTGTATTTGTTCTTGCTGGAATAAGACAGACTGTAACAGCTCTTTCTTTTTCATCAAATGCCTTCTTGATAAACTTTTTCATATCTTTGAATGGGGGATTCATCCAACAAACACCAGACCATTCTTTATCGAGACAACTATTATCTTCTGAATAGAAGTCGGCACACTTGGTATTTTCGACAGAAGCACAAACATCTGTGGTAAAATGAAAAATATCGTTTACCAGCTTAAACAAATGGTCTGGTGTTTCAAAGGTCTGGTTCTTACTTGCAAATCTATTACTGTCAAAATTAGCCATCTTTTTCTCCTTTTGCAATCAATCGGTGTAAATCCGTAGGATTTATGCCGTGATTGTCGGCCTAACATAAAAACTACCACAAAACACATTCGTATAAGACAGATACGAAAAATCCATCAGGTTCGTCACGATACTGCCGTAATTATAAAAGATTTCCGTCCCGTTAGTTTCGGCAACTGCCGACATCTTAAACCCTAACAACAGCATCAAAACAAGAATCAGTTTCTTCATCTTTTTTCCTTTCTTTTTAAAAGTGGTGACGGTGGCGGGACTCGAACCCGCAACAAGAACATTCTGAGTGTTCCGCGTACTGCCAATTGCGCCACACCGCCAAAATCATACCCTGTGTCCGGAGACTAACCTTAACGGCACATCTTTATTCCGAATTGTTTAGTCTTCAATAACTATCTTCTGAACCTTCACTTCTTCCCGAAGTGGAAGTTCAATTGTCAGCAAGCCATCTTTAAAGCTGGATTTGATCCCGGCGTTATCGATGCCAAAGAGCTTATACTTAAGTTCCATAGCACGGCTACTGATCCCCTTCTGAATAAGTTTCCTTGTCTTATCTTCTGATTCGGAAACCTTCTTTACAACCAGCGTAAGATAATCGCCGTCCATGCTGATATCAATGTTTTCTTTCTTGATACCCGCAAGAGCAACAATAATTTCATACGCAGATACAGTTCCTTCTTCTGAAAGAACTTCTACGATATCCACTGGATATCCAGAAACATCTTGATGGTAAAGTGAAGGACTTCTATCCAGCACTTCCATCATATCACTAAACGCCTTCTCTGTAAACAGATTTGGAAACATACTAGTCATATTTTTCTCCTTCTTTAAGCGTTCCGTAATGGACACGCCGGTTAAAGAAACAAAGATGTCCAGTCTGTCACCAGAAACAAGGTACGATTCTTAAAAATTTCTATGGTTTCAATTCATGTTCACTTATATGGGAACAACAGTGATTATTTGGTTTGTTTTTAATTTAACCTAATACACAAAAATGGCGGAAGACGGAGAACACGATTCCCACTCTTTTTAGGGAGCCATCTGTTTAGCAAACAGTGTCAATAACCTTACTGATTCATCTTCCATATATGGATGCGGAGGCCCGTATCGAAAGGGCGATCTTCAGGTTATGAGCCTAACGAGATTCCAACTTCTCCACCCCGCAAAATAAATTTGGTATCCCTGATAGGGCTCGAACCTACCACCTTCACGTCCGTAGCGTGACGCTCTTCCAAATGAGCTACAGGGATATTAGTGCATACGTGTGTTGTAACCGAGTAATGGAGCCGCGTGAGGGATTCCAACCCCCGACATCTTCATTACGAGTGAAGAGCTCTAGGCAACTGAGCTAACGCGGCATTGCTATTTCATGCGCCACTAAATGGTTAATCAAACTGTGGAGCCTACGAGACTCGAACTCGCATAGACTTTTCAGTCACAGCTTGCAAAGCTGTTGCCTAACCAATTAGACTAAGACCCCATTTAAAATGGTACTCCTGGAGAGATTCGAACTCTCAACAATCTGGTCCTTAGCCAAACGCGACTGCCAATTGCGCCACAGGAGCATAAAGAACATAAAGAACATAAAGAACATAAAGATGGTCGAGGTACAAAGACTCGAACTTTGATTTAACGGGTATGGGCCGCTTTTTCTAACCGATTGAAATATACCTCGAAACTGTCGGAAAGCGGAAGGCTAGTTTTTCCAAAATTAAGTAGAAGGAAGCCTATCCATAGCCGACAAAGTGGTCTCCCGTGCTGGATTTGAAAAACAATTTTCGATATTCTTATTATACACAGGAGGAATAGATTATGATACAACTTTATACATCAGAAGAATTCCCAAAAGCCAAATCTCGCCAAAAACTTCCGTTACAATGTAAACACTGTGGGAAAACATTCTATCAAGGTAAAAATCGGATATTAGCAATAATGAAAGGGACTTGTCACAATACTGGTGATTTTTGTTCTTCAACTTGTGGAAATCTTTATTATAATCCACCAATTTTTGTTAAATGTGAACAATGTGGCAAAGAATTCAAAAAAATAAAAGCAAATATTTCAAAAACGAAACACAACTTTTGTTGTCATTCATGTGCATGTACTTATTCCAACACTCACAAGACAAAAGGAAGCCGTGTTTCTAAACTTGAAATTTGGCTTCAAAAGAAGCTTCCAGAACTTCACCCAAACCTTGAATTCCATTTTAACAGAAAAGATGCTATAAATTCAGAACTAGACATTTACATTCCAAGTCTCCGACTTGCTTTTGAACTGAATGGAATTTTTCACTATGAACCTATTTTCGGAGGAGATAAGTTAGACAATATTCAAAATAACGACAGCCGCAAATTTGCGGCTTGTCTGGAACAAGGAATAGAACTTTGTATAATCGACACTTCTAAGCAGAAGTATTTCAAAGAAACTACCAGTAGACCCTTTCTTGAAATCATTCAAAACATCATCTTGTTAAAGCTTTCGAGAGTTGCACGCAACCCTATAGATGAAACCACGTAAAGGTACTTTAACTAATCTTCCTCGTGCCGGTGGGATTTGAACCCACAGTGGGACTTCCGTCCACGGGATTTTGAGTCCCGCTCCTCCAGCCAGTTGGGATACGGCACGTATCAAAAACGTTTGTCCCTTACTTTCTGCACATCCGGGGTGGATCTTTATCGGCTTTGCCAGCACTTTCAATTCATGCTCTACTTTATAGAGAGCAACCGTCATTTCTTTGTTCAGAACATAGGACAAATTGGCCAAGTCAGAAGTTCGTTAGGCTTCATCTCCCAACTACAATGCTGGGGCTTTACATTTAAGCTATGACAAGATTTTGAATCATAGAAATCTTTAGTCCACTATTCAGAACTGTTTAGGGACTGAACCTTCTAGCCTTGCCGTACGTGGACATCATCGGTTGCATTTCAATTCATGCTATTAAAAATAGCAACAAGTCTCTAGCAAAATAAAATTCAACAAAATTGGTGGTGGATATTGGATCTTCCCCAACATTAAGCCCCTCACATACGGAGCCCCGAAAAAGAGTTTCCGGCCATTCCACTATTTAAATCGTATTCAGTTTTCAAAGAATCAAACTCTTATTTACAGTAACGAGTTTCTAACAGAAACAAATTCTCTTAACAGAGATAAATCTCTTAAACACCAGCAATGTATCAAAACCGTGTTAGGATGTCAAGTACCCATCAATAGATTATCCAAAAAAGTTTTTCTAAAAAGTTTTTCGAGACTTGTGATACCGTTGCGTTTGTCATCTTAATTCGGCCCTATCAGGTTGTTTCCAACCTATCAGGTTGTTTCCAAATCAAGGATTTATCCTCACGTGTCCATCACCGACTACAGGACTCGTCGCCGTGTCTCGAAAAAATGGGGAAACTACCGGGCGTCAGCGTTTCTTATTATCGCCTGCGCTTTAAGAATTAACTCACCGTTTGGTCGAACTTATCGCATCTTAGGCTTACGGGCTTAAGTGTATAGCGCGTCATTGTTTCCTTTTTGCAAACCGTTGACTAAACCAATTCATCCAAACGCGCATTCATCTTCAAAAAATTGCGGGGAACCGCATTCCCTTTAACTAGTATGACAAATTATGCTATATGACGCTTATCAGCGTATCGGATTCTAACCGAAATTTCTTCTCCATCTGGCACCCATAGTGGAAATCAAATCCACATTTTAGATTGAGAATATAAATTCCTAACCGGTTAGAAGATAGGGGTATTTTTAAAAATGGCGGGGACCGAACGGATTTTCACAATTCTCTAGTTCCGGAGAACACCTGCGTTACCATCCGCAAGCCGTCTTCTGACAATTAGTGTTTCGTCAGTGCCAGTTGGTTTGGCAGACAAGGACCCCATAAAATCTGACAGACAAAATAGTGGTGCCATTTATCTACGTTATGCCCTTTACGGGAATGGCGGTTAAGCCATCAGGCACTATCCCCATGTTGCGTCACGGGGTTCCATCCATCCTACATAATAGCCGTTCTCGTAGTAGGTCTATTCCATAGGCGTGTCTTGAGACATCTTTCATCTGTCAAATTGGTAGCGGTTGTTGGATATGATCCAACATTCTCAGGGTTATGAGCCCAGCAAGGAAACTTTCCTACCATACCGCAAATTATAAAGTGGCTGTGAAACTTGGGACTTTTCTACCCAACCTTCCCCTATATGTAAAATTGAAAACGTGATATGAAATTTGGTTGAGATGCCGGGAGTCGAACGCATAACTATCATCCCATTCTAAACTGGTAGGGTCTACAGGATTCGAACCCGTGACAATCGCTGTGTAGGAGCGACACTCTAGCCAACTGAGTTAAGACCCCATTTTTTAAAAATGTTTGCGGATAACCGGATTGTCCGATAATTCCGGAACATGTGTCCGGCGTGATTTTAAGTCTCTGTCTGTCAACATCATCTTCTCGTTGCGCACCGATAGGAATCAAACCAGACTTCAACGAGTTTTAACTGTTTTCACTAATCCGCAATGTTAATCCTGAAATGGTTGTGGACACGGGTTCTTACCGCATTCATGCCCAGTAAAGGCTGGGTTTCCTTCCAAGCTTTTGACATCCGTGCCGTTTCAGCGACACGGTTTATAGTCGCTATTCCTACGTGGGGGAGATTCCACAGGCTCCCCAATACTTTCCCGACTCACGATTCTGTTTCGCATACGGTAGGATTTTTCAACCCTGTACAGATTCCAAAACGAAATGGAGCCCCCGGTCAAATCCGAGTTGACAACCTGCTGATTACGGGTCAGCGGCTCTGGCCAATTGAGCTACAGGGGCAAAGAAATTGTTTTGTAAACAGTAATAAAAATTGGTGGGGGTTGATAGAGTCGAACTATCTGCCGAACCGCTTTACATTATAACGACAATGGTTTTACAGACCACCGTAAAGAACAACCCCCAATCATGGTAGGGCATACCGGATTCGAACCGATGATATCTTCCTTAAGAGGGAAGTGCTGTAGCCAGCTTAGCTAATGCCCCATATCCGGGGCTTTTCATCCCCGTGTCGGAACTTTCCGATCTTCCCGATGATCTACAAGAACTTGTCAGATTTTCAATTCATGCTGTTTTAATAGCAACAAAGGTAATGTTTGAGAATCTCCAAAAACCTTTATCACGTAGACGGACTAGACAAACGTTATATCTGTCCTTCGGAATTATTAGTCCCCACCCTCCAAACGCTTTAGGTTACGTGACAATTCGTTAGATGCGTTATGGCAATCCGTTTTCCAGACAAACCATATTTACCGTCATTTCTAACTAGTTTTTTGAAGTGAAGGATTTTCCGGGTTATTGTCTCTTCACAACAGGACGCTACACTGAAGACAAATCTTCAGTATCACCCAAGATCGTTTCAGATTGTCTCGGATTTTTTACCACCGCTCCTGAACCCCTTTGGCACCTAATTGCCGCACCCTTTCGGGTCTAACAACCCAGCATCCAAAGACGTTTTCAAAATTGGCGATGACGGAGAGATTCGAACTCTCAAACATTGGATTAGAAATCCAAGCCTTTCTCCGACTCAGGCACGTCATCATTTACCTTCCACATTTCAATTCATGTGCATAGCACAACAGACAAAAATGGTCTTGTCGGATAATTACCTTCAGAGGATTTCAATCATGTTCCAGCCCGCGTCCCTTGTGACACTTTGGGATTTGAACCCTAACTTCCCCTTGGTTAGGGGAGTGCTACCAGATTACACCAGTAATGTCAGACGCAAACCGTCTATCTCTTATTGTTATCAACCTTCGGTCCCCACGACCGACGTTCTTTCACCTTCGGGGATTTCAAACAGGTTCCCTTTTACGAACAATTTTCTAAACAGATGTGGCCACATCTATTCAGATAGTCATTCAAGGTCTATCCCGAATTTTAAGCCTAGCATATCCCCGCCAATGGGGACTGTTTTAGGTTGGTAAGGTTTAAACTACGACAAGTGGTGAGGGATGTAGGAGTCCAACCTACTATTTCCGCTTTAGACTAGCGGAGTTATAATTGATATTTCATCCGATACAGAACACCCCCGTTAGGGTGTCGGCTAGTCCCGGATTTATTGAAACATCAACCTTTGCGTTTTACTTCTCCCTCAAAAATGGCTGATAGGACAGGATTCGAACCTGCGATTGCCCTTAAGGAATATTGAAATAAATTAACAATCTATGTTAACGTGGCACATGAGGCAAGATTTGAAATTGGTGAGGAAGGAAGGATTCGAACCTACAAGTCATCTTGATTTGGATTCAGATAACAGGATGCTCCGTTTAGGAAACTTCCCGCGTTTGCCATTGCGCCACTTCCTCAAAAATTGGTGGGGCCAGAGGTGCTCGAAACCATCACCGTATGATTTTCAGTCATATGTCCTTCCTCTTAGACGACAGCCCCATAAACTTTGTCGTTCCCTTTGACCGAGGGGGTATGTAAATGTCTCATGCGGCTCCAAAACTACTAGCCACCGATCTCGTGACTTTCGCGACATTTCCAATTCCGACAAATGGTTGAGCGGGGGAGATTCGAACTCCCGACTTTTTCCTTATCAGGGAAACTATCTAAGCCCACTGATATACCGCTCAATATTTCAAT
>Ga0172377_10001166_pt1 | contig 26067 bp, 17 predicted proteins | sample Pumphouse3metaG_FD_119749 | JGI IMG/M metagenome (GOLD analysis project Ga0172377, IMG submission 119749) | Leachate microbial communities from a municipal landfill in Southern Ontario, Canada - Pumphouse #3 metaG | ecosystem: Engineered > Solid waste > Landfill > Unclassified | place: Canada... | reverse complement strand
CTGCCGGTGCCGCGTCCCGCAATCTGCGGATTGAGAATCATGGTGGCGTGATTTAAATGCCGCATGTAACGCATAAGTTCGGATGCTGGCAGAAACACCATTTCAAAACCGTGTTCAACCAAGGCCAGGTGCGCCATTTTTCCTGCGGTATCTCCACCGCAGAATCCCGGCGTATAATCGCGCAGCAACGCGGTACGGTAAAGCGCGCCATGACTTCGCAGATAATAATGATCGGTATTTTCTCCGGATGCCCGGCCGCGCCGCCGACCGGTCAAAGGCTTCAAGATATGTTCCTGAAAAAATTCTTCGATTGATTTCCCGAAACGTTTCAGCGGCGATTGGACTTCGAGTTTCCAGCTGCCGACTCCGCCAATTTTCTCGTTTTTTTCGATGTACGCAATAAAATAGTCGAGCCAACGCGGACTGATCACGATGCTGTCGGTATGCATAGCCATAAAATACGGAGCAGAAGCTTTGGCCAGTGCCATATCAAGCGCCCGCGCATGACTGTCAGCCGGTGTCTCCCCGGCAATCGGCGCGCGTTCGATCAGCGTAATCCAATCCAATGAACGCAGATATTCCAGGGAGTCGTACTGAGAATTATTATCGACTACAATAATTTCAACCCGACTGAGATCGCTGAATTTGCGCAACGAGCGCAAACAGACCCTGGTCAGTTCCGGAGTGCGAAAATTGACAATGCCAATGCTCACCTGTTTTGAATGCATCTTTATTTCCAAGCAAGTTGTGAGTAAAAAATTCGATTTGCAAGCGCCCTAATATAACGGCGATGAGCCGCTTTTCAATATTGCCGCCATCCGCGACTGTACAGGATTTTCAGTGAATTTTGGCTTCAGCACCGCCGCGATTTAACATCGCAAAATGGCATATTTAGCCGCGACAGCAAGCTTTTTTTCTAAAACAACACGTTGATTGTATTGTATTTCCGACTAATTCACGAATAGTATCGAATATTAAACCAAAAACTATTTGATAACTCGTTGGGCGAATAAAATGAACATCAAAGACATTACGACAATTTTTTTTCTGCTGAATTCATTCGGGACTTTGCCTTTATTTATTTCTATAACGGCAAAACATGATTTCAAAAACAAAATGTTCAATGCTGCGGTAGCGAATATAGCCGCCTTTATTCTTCTGGCCGGCTTCGTACTGCTGGGCGAACCACTTATGCAATTTCTAAGTTTAAGCCTATCTGCCTTTCAGATTGGAGGAGGAATCATCTTATTCAAAATCGGCATGGAAATGGTCAACTGCACAACTACATTGCAAGGTATAACGAAAGCGTCAGAAAATATCGAAAAAGTTGATTCGCCAGGAATCGTCCCGCTTGGAATTCCATTGCTGGCCGGTCCCGGAAGCATAGCGATTATCGTCTCGCTTAGCGTTACTAAACAGTCCCAGGATATTCCAACCAATCTGTTATTATCTCTTTTTATCGCAAGTTTATTGTCTTATTTCGTCTGGTCTTTTGGCGGGTATTTCTTTTCCCGAATCAAAGGTGATACTGTACGCAATCTCATCTCTCGCCTCGGCGGTCTCTATCTGCTTGTTTTAGCCGTACAAATGGTAATCGATGGGTATAAAAAAATCTGACCAGCAAGTACAGACAACGCTTAACTGCGCACCTGAACTGCGGCCTTCAAATCAAAACAAACTATCTTGCTGGTAACATTCACGGTCAAAACGATTGAGAGTTCAAAATACCTGGAATAGCCGAAGTCGCTGTGGAAGATAAAATGATTGGTGTCTTGCGCGTTTGAACAGGATTTTCAGTGAATTTTGGCTTCAGCACCGCCGCGCAGTGAATTGCCGATCATAATCTTTTCGGCATGTTGTAACTGGGTTTGAGTGATGGGGATTTCAGCGGCTGCGAGTTCCGCGATCATTTTTTCACGCCATATTCCCGGAAGCAGTCCGCAGAAAAGCGGTGGTGTGTACCATTTTCCAGCCAGCCTGACAAAAATATTTGAGATAGCGCCTTCGGTCAACTCGCCGCGTTCATTGAAGAAAACAACCTCGTCAAAACCTTCTGTTTTGGCGCGGCTGAAATGACGGTTGTAAAATTCCCGGCAGTCCGTCTTGTGATAGAGAAAAATATCGCTGGAATCGGTTGGTTCGGAGCAAAGCTTTAATTTCGGCTTTGCGCTCCAGCTATCGGCATGGTCAAATGGGTATATTTCTACGTTCGGAGTGCCGTCCGACTCAACCAGCAACCGGATACGGGCGCGGACAAACTTTTGCGCCATGCATTTGCCGACGGCTTCCGCGACGGCCATTTCAACTGCACCGATATTCCAGTTCCTCTCAAAATAGCGTTGGCTGTTTGCGGCGCGCCTCAAATGTTCCGCAAGGAACCAAACTCCTTTATCGTGTACCCAAAGCATGGTCTCCAGAATACGAAAATCCGGCGCTGCCAGATTTGTGAAACGGCTTTTCAGCAGAGCTTCCTGCCATTCGTCATCGATTCGTGAATCATAAACAATGCCGCCGCCGATACCGAGTTCAGTTGAATTATCATCCGTCACCAGCGTACGGATTGCCACGTTCAGACAGCAGTCGCCCTGCGGATTGAAACAGCCGATGGATCCGGTATAAACTTTTCTCGGACTTTGCTCATGATGGCGGATAACCGACATTGCTGACACTTTCGGCGCGCCGGTGATGGAAGCCGCCGGAAATACCGCGCTCAGCAGTTCCCACAGCGAAATATTTGCGGGCAACTCACCGCGGACATCGCTGGTCATCTGATGCAGGGTTTCATAGGTATTGATATCGAACAGCGGTTCAGCGCGAACCGTGCCGGGAATACATATTCTGCCTAAATCATTGCGCACCATATCGACGATCATCAGATTTTCCGCCAGATTTTTCGGATCGGACGCGAGAAATTGCATCCGCTGACGGTCATCATCCGGATTTTCCGCTCTGGATACTGTTCCTTTCATCGGTCGACTGAGTACTTCCCGACCGTTTTTTTCGATAAAAAGTTCCGGCGACAGCGATACCATCATATTTTTACCGGTATTGACATATGCGGCGTAAGGCACCGGATGCGCGGAATATAAGGACAGAAAAAGCCGCTCCGGCGAAAACCGCGCGCCGCCACGGCTGCGGAAAGTATAATTGGCCTGATAAATATTGCCCGCCAGAATTTCTGCTTTCACCGCCGCAAGCATCGCCGCGTATTCGGCTTCCGCCAGTTCGGGATTCAACGCGCCGCTCCAGGCGTAAATGCCTTCCGGGCAACAGAACGGTTCCGGCGGCTTATCATAAATGCCGAACCAGATATAAGGAAAGCCGTTCAGCGGCCATGTTTCAAGCGCGGAATCAAATGCCGCCGCCGCTTCATAAGCAATAAACCCTGCGGCAAAATGACCTGACGCGAGACATTTTTCCAGTTCGGCAATGACCTGACGCACCATTTCAGGACAATCCGCTTCAAGAATCCGTAGCGGCGAAGCAAACATGCCCCAATTTTTTTCGGGTCCGGGCAAACGGCAGATGACGCTACCCGGTCGCGACATTGCTTCAATCAGGGTATTGACGTTCATAAATAGTTCCGTTCAGTTAATTCCGCGAGTCCAACCGGAGCCGCGACAAAAACATACCATACTCCAAATTTCTCAATTAAAAAACCGGAAAAAATCGTAGTATGAACTTCGCGCGCGCATAATGCGCGCGCGAAGTTTAGAGAGTTATTTTATTGGAGAATCCATGATGATATCGATGCTGCCGCCCTGGATTTCCGATTCGGACTCGCCGAGCTGTTCTTCCATCCAGCCTTCGATTTCGATATAAACATCTTTGAGCTGTTCTTTGACGTCATCGGCAGGTTTCCAGACCCCGCGCTGCGCCGCTTCCAGCATACGGCGTCCCATTTCTTCGAGCGCCCACGGATTGTTTTTTTCAAAAAAATCGCGATTCTCCGGATTGACCATAAAAGTGCGAACCACATCATCAAACACCGCGTCCGGCACGGCGCGGGCGGAAGACTGCCAGCCGTAAAGCCGGCCGACCCGTTTGCTGATTTCACCGGCGCCTTTGTAACCGTGTTTTTTCATTTCCTCAATCCACTGCGGATTAAGTATTTTTCCCCGGCTGACCCGATTGATTTCCTCTTTCAGGGTGCGTACATCGGGAGCGCCGGCTTCGCGGCTGTCGCCATAGTAGTTTCTGGATTCTTTGCCGGAAATGACTTTCACGGCATTAATCATGCCGCCATGAGCGCCGAAATAGGAACAGCATCCGGTCAGATCATATTCGTCGCTGACGGTTTTATTGAACGTGACCGCGACATTTTTCAGGTTATTCCGGAGACTGTCATGCGCCGGAACACCGAAAACGTCTTTTCCATAAGCATAGCCGTTGTGCTGAACAAAAACCTCCGACAGATCTTTTTCGGTTTCCCAGGCTGAAGAGTAAACCGCCAACTGAGTACCGGCCTGATAAGTCCCGGGTTGACCGGAAAAAATCCGGTAAGCAGCCTGACGCATGGCATTTTTGTCCGATTGCGGCAGCGTTTGCTGCGATTCTAGAGTATGTTTGCGCACATAATTGAGTTCAACCGGTTCCTCCAGCGCTGCGACTTTCTGCACCGCTTCATCCAGCAGCACGATCGCCGACGGAAAATTGTCGCGGGTAATGCCGGAAACCCTGACGGTAATATCAATCCGAGGACGTCCCAGCTTCGCCAGCGGGATCACGGAAAAACCGCTTACTCGGCCTCCGCTGTCCCATTCCGGCATAGTCCCGAGCAGAAACATCATTTGCGCGAGTCCTTCGCCTTCAGTCCACATTATATCGCCGGCCTGCCAGTAAAAAGCGATTTTTTCCGGCATAGCGTCTTCATCGGCCAGATATTTAGCGAGCGTTTTTTCCGCCAGTATTTTGCCGGTTTCCCAAGCGATTTGAGATGGCAGCCGACGCGGATCGAGCGAATAAAAATTTCGACCGACCGGAAGAATATCCGGACGACCGCGGGTCATCAGTCCTGACGGACCGGGTTCAATATAACCGCCGTCAAAACCGTTCAGCAGCGACCCGGTTTCATCGGAAGACAATATACCATTTTTTACCCTGTCTATCAGCAGTTGAACCTTAGAAACGGCCGCGCCGTCAAAATCAGTCGCCGGAAAAAGTTCGGACAAACCGTCTGCGACCGGAATGCCGTTTTCCACATAATTGCGGCAGAGTCGCAGTGAATACTCTTCGACGCGCGCTTTGAGTTCGGATTCGGACTGTTGCCCGTTTTTTTTCAGCGCAGTTTTCACCAGACCGCGCAACGATTCCGGATGATTTTCATAACGGACAATCGCGTAAATCAGACCTGAGAGGCGTTCGCCATCAGGAATATTGCCGAAAACATGCATTCCTTTCGGTACCGCGGTACCTTTGAGCAGCGCGAGCGCGCTTTCGACGGCTTCGACCCTGGACTCAAAATTCTCATGAGTAATCTCATCCTCAAGCAGTTGCAATCCGTTCATTTTGTCAACTATGAGATGTGAAACCGTATGCGCCTTGTGGGCATCCACGGATTTCAACTGCCGATATTCAGCGAGCAGCCGTTCCACCAATTCCAGATCACCGTACAATTCGCCGCGGGCCATAACTGTCTGCAGATGATTTACCAGCGTCGCGTAGCTCCGTCTTTTGGCAACAGTTCCTTCGGCGGGATTGTCGGCATTATAAATATACAGATGCGGAACTTTGTCGATGCCGATATCGGAAAAACACCCGGCCGAAAGTCCGACCGCCTTGCCCGGCAGAAATTCCAGATTGCCGTGGGTGCCGACATGGACAATCAGATCAGCTTGGAATTTGCGCGACAGCCATTTGTAAGTCGCGACATATTGATGCGGCGGCGGTACTGTCGGATCGTGCAGGATTTTGCAGACACGTCCGTCACAGCGCGCCCCGGCACAACCGCGTTTCGGCTGTACGCAAACTACGGCGTTACCGTATTTAACTCCGGTGATCACGATTTGCGATTGATAAACCATCGCCGCCGGAACGCCGTCCTTTGCCTCGCCCGGCGGATTGCCCCAGACTTCGCACATCCGCTTTTGAGCGGCATCCGGAAGTTCGGCAAACCAGGAATTGTATTGTCCGGAATCAAGAAGCTCCAGCACTCCGCCGTTCGCGACAATGTCGTCAACCGAAGTCCAGCGAAATTCGGAAAGAGCTTTGCGGGACATAATATCGTCAATCAGGACTTTACCGTCAGGCGGCGGCTGAACGGCATAACCGGACTCCTGCAAACGGCGCATAATCAAGGCAACACTTTCCAGACTGTCAAGATGAGTCGCGCCGCCGATACTGGATTCCGCAGAAACACACGGATTATTGTGCAGAATAAATGCTATCCTTTTTTCTGAGTTCGGCTTACGCCTGAGCCGAAGCCAACCGGCCACACGTTCCGCGAAACGCCTGACCCGGTCATCAATCGGCAAGGTACATTCCGCCGCGCCGCCCTCGCCTTCACCAATCGCGCCGATAATCATCGGTTCGATCGCTCCCTCCAGCTCAGGCATGGCCATACTCCATGCCGCCTGAACGCCCAATCCTTCCGGGCTGGCGAGCCATTCTTCATAAGTTTTACGGTAAGAAATAACCGGTGAAAACAGGGGGATATTGAGTTTTTTAAATATTTTAGCGCCGGGCATCGATTCCGACTCCTCGCTCATACCGGTTTTGCCAGCCAGAAAAAAAGCCGGCATCTTGATTATCCCCTGCACCACGGGTTTGCCATTATTCATAAAAAACTTTTCAATAAGCTCAATTCCGCCGAGGTTTCCGATATCCTGATTTTTAAACGGATAAAAGAATACCGGGATCACCGAAATACCGTTATTTTCCAATGCCCGGATCAGCGCACGCTCAACTTCCAGATTATTGTTCAACCAATTCGAACGCGAATAAAGCAAACCGACACAACCGTCCGTTTTATCACCTTTTTCCGTTTGACAATAATCCAGATAGTCCTTTGTCGTCTCAAAACCGCGTTCCAGCACCGGATGATAAAGACCTTCCCATTTCGTCGGCGACGGTTCACGGAATGAAACATTTTCATTCATAATCTGACACCGCAGATAACGTACCAGATTATCCATATTTCCCGGACCGCCATAAAGAAAATAGCGGCAGACAGTTGCGGAAATTTTGATGCTGGGTGTTGCAGTATTCCACCACGCCGGGTCGCCGCTGATCACTATCAAAGGACAATCCGGTCTGGCTTCCGCGATCCGCTTTCTCAGTTCCGTCCAGCGCGCGTCAGCGTTGTGAGACAGTAAAATGCAGTCGGAATCGGCAATCGCCTCCGCCGGATTTTCCAGAAGTTCGGCATTTCTGCCGATGTGCCGCCACGAATAAACCGACAACTCCACGCTGTTGGCTAAACACGCGGACTGCAAAGCCGCGATATGACCCGACCTGACCAGAGCGAATATTTTCATAAACCGCCCTGCCCCGTCAGCAAAAAATTATTTTCTAAATCTGTGGTTAACATGCTTAGTTTTATTGTTAAATCGTTCATTTCACTCTCGGATAGATAAAGCGTCGGCCAGCGCCTTCCAGCACCCCGATTCCGATCCCATAAAGTTTTTCCAGATTTTCATCGTTCAGTACCGCCGCAGGTTCGCCTTCCGCCGTTATCACCCCTTCTTTGAGCATAAATATCCGATGCGCAAAACACGATGCCAGATTAGGATCATGCAGTGTCATCAGTACGGTCAGCCCTTTGGCATCTGCGACCCGCTGCACAGTTTCCATTACCACATGCTGATTCCGGAAGTCCAGATGCGAAGTCGGCTCATCCAGCAGCAGCAGCGGCGCTTCCTGCGCCAAGGCTCTCGCGATCAGCACGAGCTGTCGTTCACCGCCGCTGATACGGGTATAACAGCGTTCCGCAAGATGACTGATACCCACCGTTTCCAAAGCTGCATAAGTCGCGGCGATATCACCTTCTCCGGGAGTGCCGTAAAAACCGACATGAGGTGTCCGCCCCATCAGCACCGCTTCAAAAACAGAATATGGAAACGGCGGATTATGCTCTTGAGGTACCAGTGCCAGCAGTTTCGCTCTTTCCCGGAATGACATCCTGAAAATATTTTTGCCGTCCAGCAGTACCCTGCCCTGTTCAGGATGCCATAATCCGGCAATGCATTTAAAAAGTGAAGTCTTGCCGGAACCGTTCGGCCCCAAAAGTACCGCAATATGCCCGCGACCGACCGCGAAAGAAACGTTGTTTATCACCGCCGCGGCGGCATGACGATGCCTGAAAATGATATTTTCGACTTGAATCATTTGCCCCAGCTCTCCTTCCCGCCGCGTTTCATCAGATAAATGAAAAAAGGCGCCCCGACAATGGCGGTGATTATTCCCACCGGAATATCAGCGCTTCCCAGGCTGCGGGCAATGGTATCGGCGAAAATCATAAACGCGGCTCCCCCGGCCATGGACAGCGGCACCAGACGGCGATGTTCCGGCCCCACCAGCATCCGCACCAGATGCGGAACCATCAGCCCGACCCAGCCGATCAGCCCGCTCACCGATACCGCGCTGGTTACCGCCAAAGTCGAACAGGCAATAAAAATAATCCGTTCCCGACTGACATTTACCCCCAGCGACCGTGCTTCTTCATCGCCCATGCTCATCACATTCAGCCGCCAGCGCAACAGAAAGATCGGCAGGCACCCCAGAATAATCCCGACTCCGGATGAACGGATCTGCGGCCAGTCCGCCATCGAAAAACTGCCCATCAGCCAGAAAACGATGCTTTGCAGTTTCATCGGGTCCACCATGAATTTGATCATCGAAAGCAAAGCCGTGAATAATGCGGAAATAATAATTCCCGAAAGCACCAGTGAAAGTTTGCAGATTTCTCCGCCGATACGCGACATCAAACATGCCATAATCACCGCCAGCCCACCGAAAATAAACGCAATCAGCTGAAGCGAAACCCACGGAATAAAACCGATTGCCAATGCGCACCCGAATGCCGCCCCGGCCGAAATACCCAAAATAAACGGATCAACCAGCGGGTTCCGCAAAACCGACTGCAAAGTCGTCCCCGACGCGGCAAGCGCCATTCCGGTCAAACCGGCCAAAATAATCCGCGGCATCCTGATCTCCAGAATAACCGTGGATTCCAGTGTATCTATGCCGGTAAAAGCATTGAGGATAATCTCCAGAACCTGCGACGGCGTCACCCCGTACACCCCGATAAACAAAGCCAGCCCCGCAGCCAGAAACGGCGATAACAAAATTATTATGCTGTTAATTTTCAATTTGCCGCACATCTTCATAACTTATTTTGTAGACCTCACGAAAAAACCGCTCAATCGCACCGTTAATATCTACTCCTTTAAATTGCTCCGGATAAACTGCCGCCGCCATCCACAAAGCCAGCGGCGCCAGACGCGGCGACCAGGTGTCCCATTGCGGCGACTTGAAAACTCTTTTATTCTTCACCGCCTCAATATGCCGCCACTGCCGGTTGTTGAGAATATCCGCTGCGGAATAGCGCGAACGCCCCCAAATATAAATTACTTCCGGATTCCATAACGCAATCTGTTCCAGCGAAGTATCCGCATAATGACGCGGTATCGCCGCCCCCAGATTTTGCTGCCCGGTAAGCGCAAGCACATCCCCGTAAATGCCGTCCCGTCCGGCGATGCGGGTCGGTTTACCGAACAGCCATAACGCTTTTTTGCGTTGCTCAGGCTTGATGTCCGCGGTTCCGGTTTTGATCAGTGTAAAAATTTTTTCCATCTGTTCAATTGTCGATTCAATCCCGGCCGAACCGTCGAAAATTTTCCCGTGAAGCCGCATCACCTCATAAAGTTCAGTTATGCTTTCCGGAAACACCGCAATTACCGGGACCTTCTTTTTTTCAAGATAATTGATTATTTCCGGGTTAAAAGACCAGGTCAAAACAATATCGGGATTCAATTTCATCAACATTTCAATATTGACATTGCGATTGGAGCCGACCGCCGGAATCAGCGTTTCCAGATCCGGCCTGACCGCTTTCAGTAAGTCATTTTCTTCACTGGAACCGTTGCTTATCCCGACTACCCGATTCCACGCTCCGGTTATCGGCAACAGATCCGCACCGGTCAGCAGAACCGCCCGTTTTACCGGGATGTTCAATGTGACGCGGCGATTCAATTTATCGGTGAAGGTAAAAGTTTCTCCGCACCAAACGCTGCTGAAAAAACCGAAAAAAGCGAACCATGCGAAGTTCAATTTTACTCCGGCTAATAAACGAAATATTCCGCTGTTCATTGTTATATCCCTGCTGAATGTCTGATGCATTTTCAATTATTACAAAAAAAATAACTTACCACTTTTATGCTCAATGTAAAGCGTCAGCCAGTATCGTTAACCCGGAATTATCGACCCAAAATCATCGCCGCACTGTGGTTTGAGAAAAACGCTGATAATCATGTAAAGTGCAAATCTAAACTTAGCGCGCGCATAATGCGCGCGCAAAGTTTAGAACATAAAATTATGACGTTTTATGAGATTTAAATCAAGGGTTTTCACTCAGTACCGAATTGATAGCAGTATCGACAAATATCTTATATTACAAAGTACAAGCACACGAACCCAAGTTTAATTCAAAAGGTTGTCAGTCGTGTATTTCGATCCCGTTTTCTTCGCACCAGCTACGCAAGGCTTCCTTCTTCCGGCTCTCTTCGTACTCGCGCCACTTTTGCAATTTACCGCGGCGTTCCAGCAGACTCTTGAAGCGAGAATATGCCCCCTTGCGACTGAAGATGTCATAAACACCCTCAAAAGCGTCAGTCAACTCCAGCTCTGCGAAACGCAGCGCCAGACCCCGTCCGAGATCAAGATCATTCTTTTTCGGAATTGATATGTATCGCGCGGAGTCCGCGATGTCTTCGGGCAAGATTTCATCGAGCTCTCCGAATTCTGAATGATAGTGAAACAGCCCCGTTTCAAGACACAGGTACGCTTCGTTATCGAACGACTGACCAATATTGACGAACTCGAACGCGTCGAGCAGGTCATCGAATTTGACCGCACTTCGTTTCATGTTCAATACCCCAATATATTTTACGACATGTTGTTATTTATGGAAAGACAATATGCTGTAACCAAATATTCCCAAAATTCCCGATATTATTCCGTCGTTATATACGATCTGGAAATGATTCAGCAATATAAATCATTTCCGGACATTGACAAACAATTGCCGAGTTTTAAATCACTTTTTAAACTGTGCAAAAAAACGGACTCCATCCTTTCAATTTAACGTTCGACGGACTAGATTATGTATTATTTTTATTATGTGAATCAACAACTTCGATGGAGAGCAATAATGAATTACCGGATTGAAATATCCCAGTTGCCGCAATGGCGTGACGCCCGAGGAGAAGCGGTAAAAAGTCAGATCAAAGATTTTCTGAAACTCGAAGCCGGACAGATCCGCACCCGCGACGTCTATACGGTAAGCGCAGATATCAATGATGCCGATGCCGCAAAAATTGCGCGCGAACTGGCCAATCCGATTCTTCAGCAAGGAACCGTCGGCGAAACGCCGGTCACCGGATATGATTGGCTGATTTCGGTGGGTTTCCGGCCCGGCGTTACCGACAATGTCGGCCGCACTGCTCATGAAGCTATCGGCGATATTACCGGGCGCAAACTGCGTGACGATGAACATGTTTGCAGTTCCATCGAGTACATGATTCAGGGAAAATTCAGCCGTGAAGAGATCGACAACATAGCCCGTCGTCTTCTGGCCAATGAACTCATTGAAACCGTCCGTATTTTTGAGCAGGCGGAACTTGCGAACGGCATTCCGCTTTTTCTACCGGTAATTACTTCGGATCATCAGGGTACTTCCATGGAATACGATCTTGAAGTGAGTGATGAAGATCTGATGGAGATCAGCCGCCGCGGCGTGCTGGCGTTGACGCTGGAAGAGATGAAAGTGATTCAAAATTACTTCCGTACCGCCCAAGGACGCGGCGAAGTCAGCCTCAAAGCGGCGCCCACCGATGTAGAACTCGAAGTGCTGGCGCAAACCTGGTCGGAACATTGCAAACATAAAATTTTCGATGCCGAAATTGATTATGACGACGGCTCCGGAAAAATTGAACATATTGTGTCATGCTACAAGACTTTCGTCAAAAAGAGCACTTTCGAAATCGGTGAAAAAGTCGACTGGCTGGTTTCGGTTTTCCACGACAATGCCGGAGTTATCAAATTCAACAATCACAAACATCTGGTTTACAAAGTTGAAACCCATAACAGTCCTTCGGCGCTAGATCCTTACGGCGGCGCCATGACCGGAATTGTCGGCGTCAACCGCGATCCGATGGGTACCGGACAAGGCGCGAATCTGCTGATCAACGTTTGGGGCTACTGCCTGGGTTCGCCGTTTACTGCTGACAGCGAGGTTCCGGAAGGCCTGCTGCATCCGCGCCGGTTGCGCGACGGAATTCACAAAGGTGTTATCGACGGCGGCAATCAGAGCGGCATTCCTTACGGGATGGGCTGGGAATATTTTGATGAACGTTACCTTGGCAAGCCGCTGGTTTATTGCGGAACCGTGGGAACGCTGCCGGTGAAAATCGGTGAAATCAACGGTGAAGATAAATCCATCAAACCGGGTGACCTGGTGGTAATGGGCGGCGGAAGAATCGGCAAAGACGGCATACATGGAGCGACTTTTTCCAGTGAAGAGTTGCATCAGGACAGTCCGAGTCAGGCAGTTCAGATCGGCGACCCGATTACCCAGAAGAAAATCGGAGATTTTATTTATGAAGCCCGCGACCGCGGACTTTATCGTTTTGTCACCGACAACGGCGCCGGCGGTTTGTCGTCAAGCGTCGGCGAAATGGCCGGAATATGCAACGGTTGCCGGATGGATCTGAAAAAAGCACCATTGAAATATGCCGGACTAGATCCATGGGAAATTCTGGTTTCGGAAGCGCAGGAACGCATGAGTTTCGCGGTTCCGCCGGAACATATCGCCGAATTCAAAGCTCTGGCCGAAGCCCGCGGGGTTGAAGTTACCGTGCTCGGCGAATTTACCGACAATGGCAAATTCCACATAACCTGGGGCGATAAGACAGTGGCATATCTGGATATTGACTTCATGCATAACGGATTACCCCGCATGAAATTAAAAGCCAAGTGGCAGCCGCCTCGGCACAGTGAACCGGACTTTTCCGACCGCAATCTTGCCGACGACGCGCTGGATATTGTCGGTCGCCTGAATCTATGTTCCAACGAATACAAGGCGCGCCAGTACGATCACGAAGTCAAAGGGCTGAGTGTTATTAAACCTTTCATCGGGCGCGAACGCGATGTTTTGAGCGATGCCACGGTATTTATGATTGAACCGTTGAGCCGCGAAGGCGTAATTCTCTCGGGCGGAATCCTGCCGCGCTACAGCGACATCGACACGTATCACATGATGGCGTCGATTATCGATCTGGCGATTCGCCGGATTATCGCGGTAGGCGGAAAACTCGGTCATATTGCCGGTCTCGATAATTTCTGCTGGCCGGACCCGGTGCAAAGCCCCAAAACGCCTGACGGCGAATACAAACTGGCACAGCTGGTGCGCGCGAATCAGGCATTGTACGATTATACCAAAGCGTTTCTGGTACCCTGTATTTCCGGCAAAGACAGCATGAAAAACGACAGTACCCGCGGCGGGCGTAAAATTTCGATTCCCCCGACGGTTCTGTTCAGCGCCATTTCCAAAATGGATGACATCGCCAAGGCAGTAACGCTCGACGCAAAATTCGCCGGTGATCTCGTTTATGTAGTCGGAGAAACCGCTCCCGAACTGGGCGGCAGCGAATACTACGCCATGCTGGGAGCCACCGGCAATAATGTTCCAAAAGTTAATGCCGAATATGCGCAGCGGATTTACCGCGCAGTTTCTGAGGCGACTGAAGAAGAACTGGTCAACTCCCTGCATACTCCCGCCATCGGCGGCTTGGTTGCCGGCTTGGCCAAGGTTGCGATGGGCGGACGGCTCGGACTGGCAATAGACTTGACGGCAATTCCTTCGACCGGCAGTCTGAGCACTGCCGAGGCACTGTTTTCAGAGTCGAACAGCCGTTTTATCATGACGGTAAATCCGGCAAAAGCGGCGCGACTTGAAGAAGTGCTGCGCGGCGTTCCCTTTGCCCAAGTCGGTCAAGTTGCCGATACTTCAGAAGTATCATTAAAAACCGCTGAAGGTCTTATCAAGTTGCCGCTGGCCGGACTTATGAAAAAATATAAAGAAACGCTGGCCGGTATTTAGTTAAAGCACTAATTTGAATTATCAGTATAATATTACAAAACATGGAAGGAAGAATTATGAACCTCGAAAAGCTGGGAAATGACTTGAACGCTTTCAATCCCCAACTCCGACGCAACGCTCTGACAATGCTCAAATCCGGAGTTGATTCAGGTGAACTCCGCATTGCCGGAACGTCAAAAATCCATAATTTACATTGTCACACTTTTTATTCATACAACGGATATAATTTTTCACCGTCTTACATCGCGTGGCTCGCACTCAAATCCGGCTGGTTCGCGGCCGGCATTGTCGATTTCGATGTGCTGGACGCGGTGAATGAGTTTCTGGATGCGGCTAAGTTGCTCAAAATCCGTGGCGTCTGCGGCATCGAAACCAGAGCATTCGTCAAAGAACTGGCAGATAAAGAAATCAATTCTCCCGGCGAACCCGGCGCGGCTTACCATATGGGTGTCGGCTTCACTACTTCCGATATTCCGGAGTCCCAGCGCCAATTTGCCGCCGAAATAAAAGACAAAGCCGCTACTCGAACCCGGCATATTGTCGAACTCGTAAATCCGATTATGGGCGCGGTTGCGCTCGATTTTGACGCGGATGTGGATTCGCTTACTCCGGCCGGCAATGCCACGGAAAGACATCTGTGCCTGGCTTACCGGTTGAAAGCCGAAAAGGTGTTCCCAGACAGTGCCGAACGCTCCAGCTTCTGGTGCGGCATTCTCGATTGTCCTCCGGAACTGGTTGACGATCCGGTAGTGCTGGAAGCCCAAATCAGAGCCAAAACCATGAAAAAAGGCGGCCCCGGCTATGTCAAAGCCGATCCGGCAGCATTTCCGGCATTGGAAGAAATGAACGCATTTACCATCGCCTGTGGCGCGTTGCCGACTATCGCCTGGCTGAACGGAGATTCACCCGGCGAATCCGATCCGGGCGCGTTGTTAGACCTGCATATCAAATATGGCGCAGTTCTGCTCAATATTATTCCTGACCGCAATTGGAATTTCAAAGATTCGGAACTGCGTGAAAAACGCGTCAATGAACTGAACCGGATTATCGCCGCCGCCAAAGAACGCGCCATGCCAATCATTGTCGGAACTGAAATGAATGCTCCCGGACTGAAGCTGGCTGACGACTTTGAATGTGCGGCGCTGAAACCGCACGCGGAAACTTTTGTCGACGGCGCCGCGATTGCTTATGCGCATACCGCGCTCCAGCCGTCCGGACGCGGTTATTTGAGCGAATGGGCATGCCGTACTTATCCTGATCTGGCATCACGCAATCAATTTTTTGCCGAATACGGCCGACGCGCTGTTAATTGAAGGTAGTCATGGAACTTTTCGATACCCATTTTCACTACAGTGCGGAGCTGCCGCCTCAGGAATACCGGGCACAGGTTGAAGCACCGGAGGTTCGTTTTCTGCTGGCAGTAGGGGGAAATCTCGAAGAGTCGCGACAGGCACGGCAGTTTGCCGTGGAAGTACCTGATTGCTGGTTTGCGGCCGGAATTCATCCACATGCCGCCGGAAAATCGGCGTTGGATTTGGAACCGTTTGAAGAATTTATCACGCATCCGCGTTTTGCCGCAGTCGGAGAACTCGGTCTTGATTTCTATTACGACAATTCCGAACGCTCCCGGCAATTTAAAGTTCTGGAACAGTTTTTGGGAAAAGGACTGGAATGGGAACGTCCGGTGATCATCCATCTTCGCGACAAAGACGGAATTTTTTCCGCGTATGAAGAAGGCTGGCAGATTATACGTGAGTTCACCCGTTCCGGTGGTCGCGGAGTTGTTCACTGTTTCTCCGGCACCCCGGCTTGGGCGGAAAAATTTCTGGAACTCGGCATGTTTCTGGGAGTAACCGGCATGGTAACATTCCCGAAAGCACACAACATCAGAGAGACCTTGCGGGTTATTCCACTGGATCGTCTGCTTCTGGAAACCGATTCGCCATATCTCGCGCCGGTACCGTTCAGGGGCAAAGTCAATCACCCCGGATACCTGGTTCCGATCGCGGAAAAAGTCGCCGACGAAAAATGTCTCACTGTCGATGAACTGGGCGAAATCACCACCGTCAATGCCTTTCGAATGCTTAACCTGGAGCGTCCGCGATGAAATTCATTCCCGAAAAAGCACGTATTCTGGAGCCCGGTCAGGCTGAAGGTTGTTGGGTTGTCGCCGCCGGACGGAGCATCGCGGTCCGGAATGCCGACGGTACACTGCCGCATCGCGAAGATTTCGAGTGGCTTGAAAGGCCGGAGGTGGTTTTGGCCTCCCGCGCCGGAGAAAAATGTTTTTATGCGGTGGAAATTCCCGGCGACATCAAGTTACCGGAACATCTTCGCTTTGAAGATTTGCGTCAATGCATTCACACGCTGGGCAAAGATTGCGGTGCGGCAGTCGCGCGCGCGATTGAAATCGGGCACTGGAACAAAGAGCATCGTTTCTGCGGGGTCTGCGGCAAACCTACAGAAATTTGCGATGCCAGTGGCGCCAGGGTTTGTCCGTCCTGCCATACTGAATATTTTCCGCGTTTATCGCCGGCAATTATTGTCAGGGTTACTCATGGCGACAAAATCCTGCTCGCGCATAATCGCGGTTTCAACTCGGCACGTTACAGTTGTATTGCCGGATTCGTCGAGTCCGGCGAAACTTTTGAAGACTGTGTTCACCGCGAAACCGCCGAAGAAGTGAATATCCTCGTAAAAAACATCCGTTACTTCGGCAGTCAAAGCTGGCCGTTCCCTCATACCCTGATTGCCGGTTTTACGGCGGAATATGCCGGCGGAGAGCTTTGTCCGGACGGGGGTGAAATCGATGATGCCGGATGGTTTACCGCCGACAGCCTCCCTGAGATTCCGCCATGCGGCAGTATCTCGCGCGAGTTGATTGATGATTTTATCACGAAAACCAGTTTAAAATTCGCGCGCGCATAATGCGCGCGCGAATTTCAGGATTTAAAAATAGATGAATTTTGAACGTAAAAACTTTGATTTTAAGGATTCCACGGGACAGACCTTTTCGCTGGCATTTTACGACAGCGGCGGTTCCGGGCAACCGGTTTTCTTTATCGGCGGCTTTACTTCGTTCCCTGGCGAATGGAAAAAACTCATTGACTTGATGCCGCAAAAATATCGTTTCCTGTCCGTTGATTTGAAAGGATTCGGCAATTCCTCGAAAGATAATCCCCGTGATCTGTCGCCGTTGAACCAGGCTTCGTTCGTCGCGCAGATTATTCAAAAAATGGATATGAGCAACATCATAATGGTTGGACATTCGCTCGGTGGTACCGCCGCGCTGCTCGCCATGAATATTGGTGACATCAATGTCAGAATCAATCGCCTGATAATTATCAACAGCATCAGCGCATATGAAGCGCAACCGAATTTCACCCGGAAAATTTCCGCCCTTTCAGATGACAATCCGCTTCTTCGTTTTGACAATGAACATGTTTCCGCATATCTGCTGCTCCAGCAAATGTATTATCGTAATGAGCTGATCAGTCGCAAAATTCTTGATGAGTACGCGGAGATGTTTCGACCTCCCGGCGCCAAGGAATGCGTCATTGCCGCAGCGCAACAATTACAAATTATGAAGCAGGATGATTTCTGCAACGGAATACGCTCAATTTCAGTACCGACCCTGATCATCTGGGGCTCGGAAGATCGTTTGTCGGGAAAAAATAATGCTGAATATTTGCAACACAACATCCCCGGTGCGCAACTCCAGGTTATCCAGAATTGCGGTCATGTTCCGCACTTCGAGAAACCGGAAATTTTTGCCGGAATTCTGAATACTTTTACTCAAGAGGAAAATCCTCCCGTCCTCAAATCTGAACCTGTCGGAAATACCCAGCGCAATGTGTCTGGAAACAACCGTTTATCCATGAGCCGACTGATCGACCGCTGGAGTCCGAGCGCAATGCTGATTTTCGTTTTCGTGAAAGTCCTTCAGCTTTTGAAAAAAATGGGACTGCGCGCAGAAGAAAACGGCTGGCGCAAAGCCACCGGAATCTTTATGCGCAATGAATATTCAAAATTCACGCTGGCCAGTTTCCGGCTCCGCTATTACGATGGCGAACATCCCCGGGATTTTGAAAACGCCAGACGGCAACTGATTGAAAAATTAGCCGATTTTCTGCGTAACAACAGCAGCCTTCACTGGTCAGTCGAGCCGGGACTTTTCAGCTTGAAGCGGCGCAAGGCATATTTCAGTGACATCGTTGAGGCATCGTGGGAAAAAGACGGCAAACTGTCGCATCTTGAGGCATACCTTGACGTCACCCGCAAAAGTTTTTCGGTATTGAATGATTCACATGTCCGCAAAGCCCTCGACAAAATGGTGACCCTTTACAACCGCAACCTGAATACCAATCTGCTTAAACGCCCAACTCTGTTGTCACGAAGAATGCGACGCTGGGCAATTCGCGGCGAAAGGGGCATCGGTTTCGCCGGACGACTGGAAATGCGCATGCTGGTGGACCGTTTGCTGACCGCGACTTTCATTCATTGCGAAACGCTCAGCCCCGAACCTGAACGTTTTCTGCGCCGGCGTCTGGCAACTCCTGACCTCAAAACCTATCGCCATCCGGGCTGGGGACTGCTCAACATTATCTGCCGCTTTACTCCGGATTTCGCCGAAGCCGATTTGTGGGTGCAGTACCACCACGTCCCGGTTGACGGCATGCCGATGCAGGAACTGCTGCGAAAACTTAAAGATGACTGGGGTTGCAGCGGCAGGATTCTCTATCCCGCACATGGTAGCCGCGAAGCCCGTCCTGAAATGTTTTACTACGGAAACCGCCTCTTTCGCGCGCGCATTTACGTCAATTTCGAGCCGATGCTGGCAATCCGCAAATATATGAACGAACATTATCACAACCAGATGGGCGGCCAGGCAACTATTGCCGGAATGTTGATCTGGGGACTGGCGCAACACCCGGCTTTTTCCAAAAGCAAGGTAGTGTTTCCGGTCGAACTGTCCACCGATACCGCTAATGAAAGGGAGTTGAGTCTGGTTTTTATTCGTCCCGGTCAATACATTGATGCCGCCAATCCATTGCAGGGATTTATTAACTTTCAGAAGGAATTCAACTGGCGCACCTGGCGCACCAGAATGGGGCGCAGCGAAAGTTATGAACTGCTGGAGCTTTATTCCATGATTCATCCGCTGTTTTACTATATCGCACGTTATATTTTTCCGAAAACTACCGGCGAAATTCTCGGCACCGTCGGAGTCACGATAATCCGTAACGCGGAAATGTTCATCAGTCCGCTCAGCGATCTGCAGGAAAATGGATTTATGTCCATCGGCAACCTGGCAATGCCGACGGTCAACGGCGGAACTTCAGGCGTCGTCAGTATTTGCGGCGACCGCAAACAGATCAAGCGTTATATCGAGGCGATCAACCTGCTGGCTGAAAATTATCACAAATTCCTGGCAATTTCAGAATAATTGCGGTAATTCCCATTTCCCAAACTCGTGATTTGGGGTCTGGGTTGACCTGCTAAAAAGAACCCTCTTTTAAAGATTTTCAGAAATATTATTCACGTTTTTTTATGGAGCTATAATCAATTTGTTAAGCACAAAATTATTCTTTAAAGTGGATAGACCTGGGGTGTTAAATCTGTGGGGTTTTTGTAATATTTTCTTCACCTTACTTTTTGGTTTTTGAGCCTACAAACTTATTTCCAACTGACAAAAAAACTTGTTTCGATATTTCCTTTAACTGATGTTCCAATATTCGGGGCTGGATTTTTCCACAAGTAACTCTTCTCGGTTCGGGGTACGGTTCAAAGTCTGAAACTATAAATTTGATTTGTATTTCGTTTATAACCAAATCATTATTCAAATTTTAATCACTAAACAAATAGTTTAAATCTGATATTCTCGCCGCAGTTTATTTAAGCACTGTATTTTTAGACAGCAGTTTTCCCGATGTAATTTTGTTTTTAAACTTTGCGCGCGAATAATGCGCGCGCGAAGTTTAATATCATATTTAGCTGGTAGTTGTCTGATCTGGGCTGTATCTTCTAGTGTGCTGCAAAACTCGAAAGATCACAACCGCTTTGCGGCAAGTTTCTTATTGATGTATTTTCCTTTAAAAAACCTTTCGGGCCGGTAGTTGAAAGTGCCAGATGCAAAATCGAGTTTAAAATAAAAGTTTTTAATGGATAAAGAATTTGACTATTTACCGCAGTCAGTTCATTGTATGTCATTGTCAGCATAATCCTGAATCCGCGACAAATTGGAGTGTAATTGTTGTTAACGCACTTATTGATAATATATTATAATAATTCCGCTAACTCATCCATTGGGTTAAAAAGAAATGTTAAAGACAATTTACCTTTTGGGATAATGAAAAAATAATTCAGGTCAAATCAGCCACGGAGCGAAAATGAAAAAAATACTGATGTTGGGATTGTTGCTACTTGTTCTGGTCGGATGCCGTACCACCACCGAAGTAATCATCCTGCAGCCACAGGAAACTTATACTATCGAACTTGAAGAAAATCCTAGTACCGGTTACTCATGGCATATTTATGTTTGCGATCTTCGGGTTTTCGAAATTGTCAGTAATAAATTTATTGCACCGGAATCACAACTTGCCGGAGCTCCGGGAAAAAGACAGTATGTGATCAAGGCAAGAGAAGGAGGACGCGGCATTTTTGAGGTTATTTATATCCGTTCATGGGAGAAAAACACCAAGCCAGCGAAGACTGTCCGTTATTGTTTTGAAATTGGAGACTGACCAATGAGATTTGCAATCGTAGGCAGCGGTAATATCGCCGCAACTTATGTGAAGGCACTGAAAAACATCTGTGAAGCCGAACTTGCCGCAATAGTATCTCGTTCGGGAAAACGCCCTGACGGCGTACCGGAAAGCATCGAAGTTGCTTCGACTTTAGACTCGGTCAAATCATATTTTGATGCCGCCATCATAGCCACGCCAAACGGACTCCATCATATCGGAGCCATGACCGCGGCACGGCTGGGAAAACATGTACTCTGTGAAAAACCACTTGGCATCAGCATTCCCGCCATGGATACCGCGATTCGTGAATGCGATGCGCACAAAGTAAAACTTGCCGTCGCTTATCAACGTCGTACCGCGCCGGATAATATGATCGTCAAGGAACTGCTCGAACAGGGAACACTGGGTCGGATTTTTGCTTGTGAACTGCAAGTGAAGTTCTATCGCGATCAGGCATATTACGAGAGCGCGCCGTATCGAGGCAATAAGGCGCTGGACGGCGGCGGGGTATTCATCCAGCAGGCCAGCCACAATATTGATTTGTACGGATGGTTTTTCGGACGCCCCGAAAAAACGGTCAGCATGCTGGGCACTTTTGCCCACCGGATTGAAGGCGAAGATTACGGCGTGGCACTGATGAAACACCATAACGGTATGATCGGCTCCATCACCGCCTCCACCGCCACCAAGCCGGGATTTCCAGGCCGCATGATGATCCATTCCGAGCGGGGCTATCTGACTTTAGAGAATGATATCATTGCCGAGTGGCAGATCGCCGAACTGAAAAATCCCAGCGTTTCACAATCGTTGAAACTGCATAGTGGATCTGCCAATGCCAAAGTTGAAAACACCTCTGGACACGAAGCGATTATCAGCGATTTCATGGAAGCCGTGGAACATAACCGCGAACCATTAATATCAGGAAATGACGCCCGGCTTGCCACCGAGATTATTATCGATATTTATTCCGGAAACGTCGCATGACCTATGAAAACTTATATATTCATGTTCCGTTCTGCCGCTGCAAATGCGATTATTGCGCGTTTTATTCTGTGACCGCGGCGACACCCGAATTGGTTACGAACTGGCTTGACCGGATTATCGAACAACTCGAGCAAATTAAACAATCTGAAAAACTCGACACGGTTTTTATCGGCGGCGGGACACCAACATCGCTTGATCAAAACCAGCTGTCACGGTTGTTCAGCGCCGTAAGTAAATTAACCGGGCGCGACACAGAAATCACCATTGAAAGCAACCCGGAAACGGTTACTCCGGAGAAAATCGCACTGTTTACCGAATACGTAACCCGCATCAGTATGGGCGTACAGTCTTTTAATCCTGAACTGCGGGAAGCGTTGGGACGCCGTTGTTCGAACGAAGCCATTGACCATGCCATCAATCTTATCCGTTCAGCCTCTAAATTTCAGTTCAATATTGATCTGATTTATGCCATTCCGGGGCAGACGATTGAAGACTGGGAAAACGATCTCCGCCGGGTTGTGGATTCCGGTGTCAATCATGTTTCGTGTTACAGTCTGTCCATGGAGGAAGGCACGCTGCTGGCTTCTCGTATCAAAGAAGCCAGCTTGGTTGATGATGAAATGAGTGTCAAAATGTGGAACATGGCCGGGGAGTTGCTCGGCAATGCCGGAATGCCGCGTTATGAAATTTCAAATTATGCTGATTTACAGTACCAGTGCCGGCACAACCGCAATATCTGGTATGGCGGCCGCTACCTGGGACTGGGGCCGGCGGCATCATCATTTGACGGACGCAACCGCTGGACTCAAGTGCCATCTATAACCGAATGGCTGAAAAATAAAACTCCTGAAATGGATATTATCACGCCGCAATTGCGATTAAATGAGATATTCTCGTTTGGACTGCGTACAGTCGCCGGCTGGGACCGCACCAGATGGGAAAACCTCTACAGCCTTAAATTCTGTCCACAGTCCTGGGATGTTATTCAAAACCGCATCAAACACCTGCCGGTCCCGGTTAAAGGACTGTTCAAAACCAATGACAGCCAGATCCGGCTTACCGAACGCGGCATGAAATTCTGGGATTTAGCGGCAGAAGCACTGATTTAGAATTTTTTGAGCGAAACAATTCCTTTTGGTTGAGTAAGCATAGCTGATACCTGAAGCTTTTCTGTTTCTCCGCTCTTTCTATATGCGGAACGCCACACTAACCGTGTGGAGCATAAACTTCAACTCATCTCAGAACCGGACGTACTAATCTCCCAAATCTGAATCTTCGGTTGAACTTCCGGTGCATATGTTTCCACATGCGCCAATGCGAAAAATAGGTTTATCCATGTTTTTTCAATACTTTTCGATTCTTTTAGATTTGCTCTTGACAAACGAGAAAATCATTATTATAATATGTTATCATAACACTATAGCATGATGCCAAATATTGCGTTACCGGACTCAAATAAGAGAGTCCCCGGATGCGTTGAATGAGTATGTACCGAATGATAACAGAGATAAAAATTAAAACTTTTGAAGAACATCGGCATTTTTTATCCGAGGTGTCAAAGCTGATGTTTTACTTTTCCTGGGGATGGCATAGCCGCCTTTGCGAACCATATCAGGATATTGGCGGGAATTTCGGATTCTGGGGAAAAATCTTCAATGCCCGATGCGTTTTGAATCAAAGGGCGGCGGAGTTCGTCAGACACAATTTTGACATCGAATACCGTCCCGGAAGATCCCAGTGCTTGTTTCGCAACATGCGTGAACATCTGAAAAAGCTACTGGAGCAATGAAATGCCAACACATCCGAAATACATCAAACTCAGTGCGATATTGCTTGAAAAAATCAAATCAGGATGCTTCCCTGATGGCAAGCTCGACTCGCTGGTCAAGATAGCCAAGGCCAACAAGGTAAGTCTGTTGACGGCTCAAAAGGCAGTAAAGTTGCTGGAGAAAGACGGTATTGTAACCTGCAATCCCGACAATCGGGGAACAACCATAAATCCGGGAAAAGCGGACTTTCTCAATGGAACCGCTTCTTTCAACCCTTTCAGGGACATCGTTGTTTACACCAACAAAAAAGTCAAAATCAACTATTTCAATTCCGAATACCTTCCCGTTACAAAAACCGGCTGGGACAACATTGTCGATGCTTTTCAGCGCCAATACCCGTGGATCGAAGTCACATTTGTCGATTCATCGAGTTTCTCGGACACTGCTGTCGGGGGAAACCAATGCGACGCGTTTCAAATAATGAGCAGAGACTTGCAATACTGGCTGAAACAGGGAATCATTGCGCCCCTGGACGAATTCATGGACGGCAACATGAGTTTTTTTGAAAACATGCATGAGAAAGCGCTTCCTTCATGCCGCGTAAACGGCATGACCTATGCCTTGCCTCAATCGTTCTCCGTTCCTCTGATATTCTACCATAAACGACGACTGCCCAGGATAATGCCCGAAAACGGGATTAATAGCTGGGGAGAATTGGCTTCGCTGGTCGAAAAAATGGACAAGTATGGATTGCAGGCATATTTCAACATCGGCCTTTGGACGTTATGGTCGCATTTTATCGGAAACGTGGCCGGTAATATGTTAAAAAGCCAATATGATGCCGACTTAATTTTCTCTCTTGAGTTGCTCAAACACATTCACTCGCTTGCGCCTCATTCGCTCTGTAACGATTTTTTTACCGGCAACGGCGCGTTGATTTGCGTTTATTCGTCTTGTATTGATTTGTTTACAGAACATCTTGCCGAATGGCGAGCGGATGTTTTACCGCTCAGGGCTGACGGTATCCGGGCTTTCAGTCCGCTGGTTAATTGTGTTGATTCGCGTTCCCGACATCAGGAAGAGGCGTTCCTTTTTATTAAATTCATTACTTCGGAACATGCCCAGAAAGAGCTGGCCCTGCACAACAACAGTTTTCCTTTCCACAAAAAATTTGCGAACAATAATTTCTATTCCAAACATCGTAAGCACCTGCGGGAGTTAGACTTTGACTCTATGCTGAATAGTTGCGAGTCGCTGGCACCGCCGTCACCCTTTATCAACATACTCCATGACAACATCATATTGCCGGTTCTTAATAAGTATTTTACCGCTTCGTTGGATACCCGTTGCGTGCTGGATTATATCAAATCCCGCATTGAGGAGCTCTATCCTGTTTATCTAAAAACTTCGATACCACCACCTAAATAGGAAAGAAATATCATGATCCCATCAAGCGAACAGACCAGTAAATATAACAGACTTCATGAAATTGACTGGCAGAAATTCCCATCCATTGTTTTTGAAAGCGACGACTGGGGCGCTTGCGAATCAGCGGCAACAGCGAAGGACGCAGAGACGATTCTCCGGTTGTATCGTCACTTCGGAAATCATAGCGATAAACCGATTATCAGTACCCTTGAAAATCCCGCTCAACTGGAAAAGCTGTATCGGACGCTCGAAAAATTCCGGGGCGTGGACGGCATTCCGCCAGTTTTCACCGCATTCGTCATCCTTGGCAATCCTGATTTCGAGAAGATTCGCGCCAACGGGTTCACCCGCTATGAGGATATCGGAATTGATCTCGGCGTACCTTGTGGATGGGAACACGGCGACATCGTCGCCAAATGGCGCGAGGGGTTTGAACGCGGGATATTTCATCCGGAATTCCATTCGACGCTTCATCACACCAGCCCACATCTGTGGCTGCAACGCCTCCGCGAGAAGGGACCGAAAGGCGAACTGGCCAGAGCACTGTTTGATCTGAGGTGCTATTCCCAGGGCGAGCATCTGCCGGAATATCACGGCATGAATTTGAAGGAACAATATCAGTGGGTTAAAACCGGGATCGACCGCTTCGAGAAGATATTCGGATTCGTCCCCGACGCAGCGATTACCAGCGATGCGTTCCCCGAAACCGAAATCGTCTGGTCGCTGTGCGGCATCAACGTCATCTGCCTGAAGAACTGCCGCTCCAATACCGGCGAAACTGTGGTCTACGCAACAAAGCCATGGAATATGCAGGATGTTTATG
>Ga0172377_10001164_pt1 | contig 26078 bp, 18 predicted proteins | sample Pumphouse3metaG_FD_119749 | JGI IMG/M metagenome (GOLD analysis project Ga0172377, IMG submission 119749) | Leachate microbial communities from a municipal landfill in Southern Ontario, Canada - Pumphouse #3 metaG | ecosystem: Engineered > Solid waste > Landfill > Unclassified | place: Canada... | reverse complement strand
ACTGAAGTAGCTTCATAAAACGGAACCAGACGAGATATCCTTCCAAATGCTTGGTGGATACTCCTTTGAATCTCGAATACCAATTCTTCAATTCGCTGTGATATTGATTGATGGATCCGAGATTGTACATCCCTTCGCCATGATGCCCCGTAGGAATTTGAATCAGTTCGCACTTCAACTTGGATGAGATTTCCTGATAACCAGATCTGCTATCGGAGACGATCAGGCTTTCTGGCTTGACTCTTCCTTTCAAGGCTTTGTGCATTCTTTCCCCTAACGGATTGCCCTGACCGACAATCTCACTCAAAACTTTGTCGGTCTCATCAAGGCCAACCAGGACACATACGTATTCGTTACTGAGGCCTCTTTGTACTGCCCGGGTTCCTCGTTTCTTCGCTTTCCTAGGCATTTGCTTTTTCTTCCATGGACCTTTCATGTTCAATAGAAAATAGGTCTCATCCATCTGAATCTCGCCGCTTAATGGCTGTTCTTCCTGATATTCCTTCATCGCTGATAGAATCTTATGTCGCCAATTGAACGCTGTCGTGACCGAGATTCCAACTTCAAATGCGATTTCTCTTAATGAAAGGCCGTAAAGCATGTATTTGATGTAGGAATGCCACTGGGCATATGTCTTCTTCGTATACCGTACGATTGATTGATCGGAATCGGAAAATGTCTTCCCGCTTTCCAAGTCGATATACCTTTGTCTCCCTCTGGCGCTTTTCCCATATCTCGCAATCCGGTCCGATTGTTTCCGCTCGCGAAACAGGATCTTATGAAGTGCGTCAGCGGCTTCATTGATCGCTTGTTGATTCTGATTCATCGTCTTCAGTAGATCATTGTATTCATCTGCACATAATGCGTTGATGATTGGAAGTATTGTTTCAGTCATGGTTTCTCGGCTCATGTTTGGGTGACCCTTTCAATAGAAAATGTCCTTAAGCAACCAGCTTGAAGGTCATAATTTCGTCGCCAAACAAGAATTAAGAGGCCAAGCTGGTTGATTAAGGACACATGTCTAAAAGTGTCTAGTTCTCTTTATTCTTGTTTGGCTACTCTATTCTACCAAATATATCAATGAAACTCAATTGCTATCAACACTTATCTTGAACACAGCTATTTTGAAAAGAAGATGGGATTTGTGTGATTTTTGAACAGTAACCCGCCTTACGGGGATTGATATGATATCACAACCCATGTATAATAAAATCGAATTGGAACAAGAGATTTCTATAAAGTGTCTTGTCAGTCGCAAGTTTATCATGAAAACAAGCCAATCCACTCATGTTGCTCTATATGACATTATCAAGTTGCTCTATATGACATTATCAAGTTTATTTCTTGTTTATCCTCTTTCACATCTATTGTATATCAAATCCCACTGTTCAAAAACCATACCAATCCATTTTCGTAGCAGTGCAATTTTGTTAACGTCATATATAGCGTTATTTAAAAATTGTGATAAAATATAGCTATGAGAAAAAAAATTAACATTAAGTCCATCAATTATAGATTGGGACAAAATATTGCTAGATTACGAATGGAGCACGGATATTCACAAGAAGCTTTTGCACTTGAATGTGACATATCTCGAGCCTGCTACGGTAGATGTGACCTTGGGTTACATTCTTTTACTGTTGATCGTCTTCAACTAATTTGTAACTTGTTAAATTTGAATATTTCAGATCTGTTTATAACAAAAGAGAAAAAATACATTTAACTAATACTTAAAATCCGTAGTTTATTCAATTCATTACGTCGAAATATGTTTCGTAAGACAACCATACCGACAATAAATGCCATTTTTCACCAAAAAATATGTTCCCACAATGGACAAAATTTGCACATATAGACAAAAAAAGCCATCGGATACCTATGAAGGTCATCTGATGGCTAATTTTTATTAATTTCGGTTAAAAATGTAGTGCTGTCAAGTATGTGTCAAGTATATAACAAGTCCTATTTCAATGAAAGCAACGTGATAGACTCTACATGCGTTGAAAGTACGTCGTTGCTTGAAAAAGTGCTGTTAAATATACGTCAGTAACATATTTTGAGCAATAATATGTTTCCCCACTCCAGGTTTTTCGAAGATCGGAAACATATTTTTCAATGATTTGCGATTTCAGTCGACTAGTTAAGCGCTATTCAAGAAATACATCCCGATTTCCCAATCATAGCGATAGCCTCTGTAAGTATACGGATTTGCTTCTGCCAAACAACTATATCCCTCAGATACATCAACAACAAAGTTGCAGTAGGCATCATAGATGTATTTTACTAATGTGATTCCTTCAGTATCAGTAATGGCAATGATATCGACTTGGAGATTCTTGATGTAGATGTAATCGTCGTTATTTAATGTAAACCCAATCAAACTGGAAGATAGAACCGTGAATCACTCTGTGCTGAAGAAGATATCTATGAACCTGTATCGACAAAAATCAAACTATATTCACTTCCATCAAATCCGATCCCGACAACTTGAGTTTCATCAACGCCAACCAGCAACTCTTCAACAGCAGCCACATAGTTGATTCCTTCTAGGGGAATGTATCCACCAGTCGTGGTTTTCTCTGCGTATATTGCCGATACTGAAGTACTAACGCCATCTTCTTGTTTTTTCAAAATCACCTCTCCAATCAGGTAATTTTGAATATAAAGCAAATGTAACACATAGCAGTATTCCTGTCCATTCTCATCTAGCAAAGGTATCGCAATGACTGTTTCGTAATCATAGAGGTTGTCTACGCGTGTTTCCCCCATAGTGAATATATCCTGATGCTTGTACTTATTAATCCACCCTTGGCTATGCAACACTTTCGTTTTCCAAGGAAAAGTAGGAATACTCTTTATTATCGCAGTTCTGGTGATCCAGTATATGTCGTATTTGTCTCTCCCCTCTTCTACTGTGGAAAAAGGATCAACCCACCCGAAGGCCGATAATCCATAGTAGTAAAATTTGATATAGTTTTCTCCATCAGGAATTCCGATAGGGTATATTGTCTGATATCCAATCGCGTAATAAACCACTCCCAGCAACTGAAAGGTGGGATAGTCAGCTTGACAAGACGAGATCTTCAAAAAACATTGTCTGTCACTCAACGGGTTATGATTACTTGTATCACCTATGATTACTGTAAACTCAGTTATTTGCACTTCGCCCTCTTCTTCGAAAACATGAATGGTCTTCGTGCCAAGTAAAACATCATCATCGCTAAACAGGCACACCACTAAAGAGGTGTACTCCAAGTTTTTACCATATACAGGTATGATTGATATATCGTCAGCGTTATTGTATAATTCTATGAACGCATCTGAAGCTATATCGCTTTCGGCATACAACGAAAGATGGTCAAGGATGTCCAAATTGATTGCATCATCAACATAATAGTCTTCAACAATCCCATTTGCCGGTCTGGCATCATCTTCGATTTGCGGAGATATGGTGATGAAGGTAGAAGTATCCTCAGTGGTTATTGTTGTTGTAAAAGTATCGGTTCCAGTAGATTCTTCGCGGCAGGATCCGAAAGCTACAAATAGTGCAACTGTAAAAACGAATACAAACAACCTTTTCATAACTATCGTCACTCCTGAACAAGTAGAACTATAGAAATAAAATCGTTATAGGTGCTAATAGAAAGAGTTCGAATAACATATTCAGAATTCCAACCGTCACTAACATAAACAAAGTAATCGTCATTTATGATATTGTACCCAACACATACAGTCATATGACCACCGCCATATTCAGATTCCGGTCCAAACCCCAACATGATTGGACGACCAGCATCCAGTTCAGATTTAATCGTGTTCCAGTCGAATTCTTCGTCTTCTGCCCAATAGTTTTCAGATTCAAGAGTATATGTTGTACCATCATCTTCATGAACGAATATATCAAATCCAAACTGGATATTATCGTTTGCAACATGGCCCTCTTCCTGGCCTGAGCCGTTTATCATCGCCGCTTGAACCTCAATTGCCCGCAGTTCTTGTGTTACTTCGTCAATACAGTCAAATTGTAGCATACCGTGGTTAATGCACCAAAAAGCAGCAATATTGGTTATCGCGACGGGAATACAAAGATGTATTGGAGATGAACGTAAATTTGTGGGTACTTCGTCAACAAATGTTCCACCAATAGAAACGTTCCAACACCATATCCACGGTGCACCTGGATATGTTACCCTTACTTGAATCTTGCCCGGAAACAATGTGGTTAATACACCAGTAGAAGCATTTATTGTTGCTCTCGTGGTTGAAGAACCGTCAGTGTTTGTAACTGAATATGATACGGGGCCATTATGATTAATTCTCGTACTTTGCATATAGGCATGATATTGGTATGTTTCATTTAAGGGCAAAGAAAGTGGAAAATCCTCTGCCACGATATTCTCATATGTGTTTCCCAAATACTTGTGAAAACTCCACTTTGTGCCTGAAGCGCCAGGGTTGGTTGTCAAAACCAGAATGGAATTGTTATTAGCAGATGTTGACCTAACATAATAGGTTACTCCGTTTTCTGTGTATGTGATGTAGTAATAGCCAGATGTATAAATTAATTTCCATGTATAATATGTCGATAGTTCAGCATCGTTCTCGGCCAATCTTCCGGCAACCGGGGCATTGTTGCCCACGCTTGGAAAAATGACAAGCGAGCTTTCAAGCATACTGCGAATAACATAATCGTTTGTCGCCGGACGATAAGAAATTTTGAAGAGATTCTCAAGATGCGATACGGAAAGTGGTGGTGATGTGTATGATGTCGAATCCTGCAAAACCCAAGCCAGGCTGACTGGCCGATATGCTTTGACATACGTATTGGTATTAGCCTTGCGAACGGCATACACTCCCTCGGCAAAATGTGTTCCCGTATAGTTTATAGTAAGTTGTGCGAAGATTTGCATCTTTTCTTTTGCGACAAAAACAACTGAGTAGTTTTCTCCGCCCTCGCGTTTCAAAGCAAAACCATAATTTGATGTGCCTGTATACCAGGATTTTACGTAATTTGTCACCGAAAATACAGCGTACTCAGGATTGGCTTCGTTAACTCCGTCTGCATACACATCAACGATGTCACTACAAGTGGGGGCTGTGGTTGGTTTGTTGTTCCAGGTAACTCCATACTCTGACCAATTGGACGTAATCTGATAGATGCCAACTGACATGTAGCAGTAATTTATTACCGAATAGTAATATGGCAGGCTGACATTTGCCGAAGTGATATTAACTCCTGATGGTAGATTGGGTGTCGTGAATCGATAGAATGTCTGTTGGGAGTTTGAAACCCAAAGTTGATGTTCTCCACCAAAATTGACTGTTGGATATGCTGAGTACACATATGTATCAGCTGTTTGGCCAATGTCTACCAAAGACGGATCAATAGTTACAGGGAAAACCCGTCCATCTGCATTGACCCAATCTGCATCTGCACTTATTGTAAATTCATATTTGCCAGGCCCCAGAGGAGAAATGGAATAGGCTACTTTGGTTGAATACTCATTGACGGCGTCATACATATACGGAGCGGGAATTTGATAGACAACCTCTCGAGTATCCGAGTCTGAAAGGATTATGTCACCACCATTTAGCTCGGCAACCAAACCATCCAAAGAGAGTGTGAATGTATAATCGTAAACGCGGGAAGGTTTCTTAACGATAATGTTTTCTTTGATACTGTTAGACACAAGAATATATTCAATATCTGTGTTATCGAAAATATTCTCAAATATTATGCTTGAAGTGATTTTCTCTACCGTTGTCAATCTTTGAAGTTTGGTAGCGTTAATGTCTGGCTCTGTTTTAGCATTCGTAACAGCTATAGCGGTACTTTCTTTGGCATTTTTGAGCCCAAACGCAACTTTATACTTACCTTCTTGTAGCGTAAACAGCGAGCCAAGGGCTGAAGTCTGATTAGCAAACTTCACTCTCGAATCACTAGTCGATATGGCGCCATTGACTTCATACAGCGAATTATCGATTTCTTCCCAGGTGCCTCTAGAACTCTTTCTATGAACTGAATCTCCATATACAACCGCTTGATAAGTACCGTCTTCTAGTCGGAAATGTTTCACATTCTCTTCACGCATCGATTCTATCTCGAAAGTCAGTTCACCTAGTTCTTGTTTTAGTAGAATTTCGTCTTTTGCTTCTATCGAAAATGCTTCATTTGAGTCCTCTGTAGTCTCAGTTGATGGAACGTAGTCTTCTGGCACATCACTGGAAACAGCATTAATAGTTAAACTGAAAAGTTGGCTGGATATAAATAGTGTCACAAGGAGCAGTAGTATCAGTTTTCTAAAACATCTCTTTTTCATCATACATACTTCCTTATTATCTAATAAACAAAAATAATCGAAGCTATATTGGCAATAAACTTACTAATTTAACTGTATTCGTCAATATCCGCTTTTGTAGGATTATCAAGGATTTCACATTTCAGTCACCTTATAATCTCGAAGATCAGAGAATGAACTGTACTGTCTTTTGTCTCATTTCCTCGAAGAATTTACTGTTATTGCCTGGCGTGGTTTTCCCTTTCGTTTTCTATGCATATGCTATCAAAACCCACTGTTCAAAATCCATACCAATCCAAAGCAATGTTAGACGAAACAACTCATTTATAAATTCAAAAACACAAAGGACACCATATTGTTTTTCGACTTAGGGTGTCCTTTGTGAATGTATTCAGTCTTCATCGGCATGAACCGGTATTGGAAAGTACATTATCTCTATACAAAATGTATTATGTAACTTTTTTTCTATTCATATACATTTTAACATGTGCAAATAGAAAATCAAGACGAACAAATGAGTTTTATTCACTTTTGAGAAATTAATACTAATTTATATATATTGGTCGGCATTATTACAACAGAAAAATACCAATCAACCATAACGTGTTAGAAACCAGAAAACCTAATGTGGTTTCTAACAATCAAGTAGGGTTAATTGGGTTATGCTATTCTCAATTGGTTTAGTGAAATGTGGTACCTAGTCGCTAGATTAATGCTGATAATTTACTGTGTGTTACTTGTATATGTGTTGTGGCTTGACAGAGCCTCTTCTTTCACTCTCGCCAATCCAAGTACTGGTTAGTCCTCTTCAGATGCCTCTTATGGCGTATCCGTTTTGGTTGTCTGATATGAAATCCCTTGAGAGTGTTGTTCTTGCGCTTTAGAATATCGTGTTTTCCACTTTGAAGCGTGTCAAGAAACAGCGGAATAAACATAGCCGACAACATCATCCCATAGATGTTCATCGCGCCTCGTATTGATTCAGCGTCAAACTGGCTTGCAAAGCTAAGATCCAACTGATTTAGGTAAAACAATCCGAAGAAGCTTGTAAACACTACTACTAGTAACATCATCCGTCTGAAGGAAATTTTCCAAGTCTCCGGACCTTCGCCACAAAGCAATGAAATCCGTCAGATATAACTTGCTATTCATTGCTTTTAGAGTGATGTATATGTGTGATAAAAGGAGGCTAGAATATGCAAAACAAACAGGTCAAAGTAATTCAACCCCGCGTGTCGTTTGATTCCTTGATGGATGGCCCGAAGTCGCTGAAAAAGCGCGTGTGTGCCTATGTCCGGGTGTCAACCGACAATGAGGATCAGAAAACAAGTTACATTGCTCAAACGGATGAGTACACCAATCGGATCACAACGAATCCAGATTGGACATTTTGTGGCATTTATGCCGACGAGGGGATCAGCGGCACCAGCACCAAGCACCGGCGCCAATTCAACTCAATGATGGAATCAGCTCGCCGGGGCGAGATCGATCTGATCATAACCAAGTCCATCTCCCGGTTTGCGCGCAACACCGTTGACTGCCTTAACTACATCCGCGAGATGCGCTCGAGGAATGTCGAGATCTTCTTTGAGAAAGAAAACATCTACTCCTCGGATCCCAAGGTCGACTTCTTGCTTACCATTATGTCCTCCATCGCCCAGGAAGAAGCCATGAACGTCAGCGAGAATGTGAAGTGGAATGTTCAGAAGCGCTTTAACAACGGCGTACCGATTGTGAATCACAAACGCTTCCTCGGCTATACCAAGGACAGGAAAGGTGGTAACCTGGTTGTTGTCCCAGAGGAAGCGAAGATTGTGCGGAAGGTATTTCAAATGTATATCAATGGTGTTGGACCCCAAAAGATCGCAGCGCATATGGTATCCCAAGGAGTATCGACTGGCGCAGGGGCGAAGCGCTGGAGCGCTTCAACGGTTCACAGCATATTGAAAAATGAGAAATACACTGGTGATTTGGTTCAACAGAAGACAATTACAGTAGACTACTTGTCCCACAAGAAAGTCGCCAACAAAGACATCGCCCCAAAATACCACATCGAGAACAATCACGAGGCGATTGTCGACAAGGAAACATTCCTGTTGGCGCAAAGAATCTGCGAGGATCGCCGCAAGACAAAAATTGGCAAGGACAAAAACCTTGCCAAGTATAATGTCACTTATCCCTTCTCCGCATTTATCATCTGTTCCGAGTGTGGCCGGACGCTCAAGCGCCGGTACTGGAACTATGGTTCTCCAGCAGAGAGAGTGATGCAGCAATGCGGCGGCTACATTGATGGCAAAGCCAACTGCAAAGCCAAAGCCACATACCAAGAGCTGATCGAAGGCGCAACCGTTCAGATGCTTAATGAAGTCTTCTTGAATAATCGCGATATCATTCCCATCATTCAAAGTGTGATCAAATCCACAATCCGCGTTACGGATGTGGAAGTCAAGATCGCTGAACTAAGAAAAGAGAACGATGACATCGAACAGATGATGTCAAACCTGATTGATATGCAGGTAAAGATGCCAAGCTTATCCGATGAGACCTTCAATCAGAAATATAACGCCTTCACTAAGCAGCTGAAAACGAACCTCTCTGAGATTCAGAAGCTCGAAGCGGAGTACATTGCGAACTATGATACGCGCTCAAGACTATCGAAAATTGAGTCAACTCTAAACCGATTAAATGAGCCAATAACAGAGGTTGACAGCGACACTTTACGCTCATTCGTCTACCGGATGATCTCCGTAAAACCTGATGAAATCATCTACTGTGTGGCCGGAAAGAAAAATTACAGTGATCAAGAGTTCTCCGAGAAGAGACACGAGTTCGTTAAGGTTTCACCAATTGCGGAAGGGGTCTTCCACTGCCAGAAATACGCAAAAGACATGCATTATCGTGTGGTGGTAATTTGATATTTTTTTTAGAGCAAATATGTTTCCACTGACAAGCAAATTGACTAATTTCGTTGCTTTATTGCCCAAAAATATGTTTCCATAAAATCCGAATTTGCTTTGAAACCAAAAAAACTGCCATCAGATCCGATGAATCAAGGTCTGATGGCGTGTTTTTTGAAACTATATGATATATCCCCAAAAACTAGAACAGGTTATCAACAGGAATATCACGGTTGTCTATAGGAAAGCAATGAGACTGTTTCCACGTGGCTTGTATAAGGAAACATATCGACCGGTTGAACCTTTTTTACTTGATAGTAACTTTTAATTAAGCTTTGAAGGTTCGATCCTAGACTTTCCGGATCGCAGGAGATATAGATAAGCTTTTGTGGTTTCATCCGGTTGATCTGTTGGATCACCGCTTCTGTCAAACCAGACCGGGGAGGATCCACAATCACAATATTGGGGGTGCGATCGATATCAACTATTGCGGACAAGTATTCTTCAACTCCTGTTGCCAAAAAGCGAATATTGCGTTTCTGATTGAGTCTGGCATTTTGGATTGCGTTTTTGACAGAGGTTTTGTTTTCCTCTACAGCGATCACCTCATTGACGTGATCGCTGAAGCAGAGCCCGATCGTGCCAATACCCGAATAGAGGTCCAGAACGAGATCTTCTTTGGAAGGCTTGGCGAACTCGAGAGCTTTGGTATATAAGATTTCGGTTTGCCGATGATTGATCTGATAGAAAGTCTTCGATCCAATCAAGAACCGCTTTTTCAGCAAGCGATCTTCAATTGTTCCTTTGCCATAGAGGACTCTATCCAAATCGCCAAGGACGATGGAAGTTGCTCGAGGATTGATGTTTTGAACGACGGAAGTAATTTCGGGGTGAGCGGCAATGAGCGCTTTTAAAAAGTTGTTTCGCCCAGGAAACACTTCGCTCGCGGTAACGATGACGACCAGAATTTCATCAGTTGCTTTCGCCAGGCGGATCAAGATATGGCGAATCAAACCCGTTCTCTTATCTTCATCATAAATTGGAATCTTGTGGTCTTGAATTAACTTCCGGCACGTTTTGATGATAATATTCGCCCGATCGTCTTGAATGAGACAATGATCGACATTCACAAGCTTGTGGGTGTATTCTTCATAAAAACCCGCCATGACTTTCCGGTTTCTCTCCGAGATAGCCATTTGGCACTTGTTTCGATAATGAAGCGGTTCTTTCATACCGATGATATCCAAACAAAGCACAGGGTCAATTCCCACTTTATTCAAGACGTCACGGATACGGGCGGTCTTTAATGCCAATTGGTGAGCATACGCCAGATGGTGCATTTGGCAGCCACCACAGTCATCGAACCAAGGACAAGCTGATTTCATCCGTTCAGGTGATGATTTGACGAGTTCGACAACCTTACCGGTCCCATTGTGAAATGTCTGGATGATGGCCTCTTCACCCGGCAATAAATTCGGAATCTTGTAGCGACGGTTATTCTTCAAAACCACTCCATAGCCATCCAGCGTCAATTCAATGGCTGTTTCCTGAGATTGTTCCAAGAGGATTATCTCCTTTCGATGAAAAAAGCAGCGTTGCTGCTTTGGTTCTTATTTTCCATACATCTGATATAACACCCAACTGACGAAACGGTTGGGAAGAATCCGTTTCAAAAAGAGAAACAACTTGTATTCAAAACCGATAGCGACATTCACGGGCATTATGCGCCGATGAATCAACTGCCCGATTTTTTTTGCGACCGTCAGCGGGGATTTGCCATGTTGCTCATCTTGTTCCATCTTTTTCAGCGATCTTTCCATTCGTTCTTTATATAAAGAGTTCGCTTTCGAATCCGTCACTTTGCGATGTAGGGTAAATCCGGTTTTGGTATCTCCTGGCAGAATGGTCGTGACATCAATCTTAAATGGTTTCAACTCAAGTCGCAATGCTTCGCTGAAAGCGGACAAGCTGGCTTTGCTCATGGAGTAAAACGCTTGGAAAGGGATGACTAGCGTTCCGGCAATCGAACCGATGTTGATGATTTTGGGATTGGTTCCTTTTCTAAGAAATGGAATCATTTCCTGAGTCAACTGAATGACACTTTGAACATTGACAGAAAAAAGCCAATCGATATCTTTTCTTTCGGTTTCTTCTATGGCACCACCGATTCCGACTCCCGCACAGTTCACGAGCACATCGATCTTCCCGCATTCTTTTTCAATGATCGCTTTAATCTGGACGATTTGCTCAGAATCTGTCAAATCGCAGGCGAGATGGACGAAAGAAAAATCACCCATTGGTTTTGAACGGGATAATCCATACACAAAATGACCTTTTTCATAAAGATATTCCGCGGTGGCACGTCCAATGCCACTCGATGCACCGGTGACTAAAACAATTTTGGATGTCATTCCTGAATCAACTTCAATAAGGCTTCTTCATCATCTGGAAGATTATTCAAAACGTCCGCAATGATGTCCACCGCTTCATCCATCAACGCTTGGGTATGGGTGGCGGTATAACTTGTGCGAATCAAACATTCTCCTTCCGGAGTTGCTGGAGGCAATACCGGATTCACATACACGCCGCGGTCATACAAGAGCTTACAGGCAATCAAGGTCCGAAGCGCTGAATAAGTATAAATAGGAATGATCGGTGCTATGGAAGAGGAGATGATCTTAATGCCTTTAGCTACCAATCGTTCTCTGGTGTAAGCCGCAATCGCCAATAAATTTTTTGGCCGTTCGGGCTCCAATTTGAGAATTCTTAACGCTTCCAATGCCGTTGCGGCATTAGCGGGAGTGATCGCCGCACAAAAAATAAAGGGACGAGATTTGTGCTTCACATAATTGATCACGTGCGCTTCCCCAACCATATAGCCACCAAGACTTGCCAACGATTTAGAAAAAGTGCCCATGATGATATCGACTTCTTTTTCCAAACCGAAATATTCCGCTGTTCCTCTTCCTTTTTCACCCAAGACGCCAAACCCATGCGCATCGTCAATCATGACGCGGGCGCCATATAATTTTGCCAAACGGACGATATCTGGTAATTTGCAGATATCACCACTCATCGAGAAGACCCCGTCTGTAATGATCAATTTGCCTTTCTCTCGATCAGCTGATTGGAGTTTTAGCTCCAAATCTTCCATATCGCTATGTTGAAAGCGGACCATGGTGGCATAAGACAGCTTGGCTCCATCATAGATCGACGCATGATTCTCACGATCGCAAAAGACAAGATCATTGCGACCGGCAATAGCGGAAATGATTCCCAAATTGGTTTGAAATCCCGTTGAGAAGGTCACGCAGTCTTCCTTATGCAAGAAGTCGGCCAATTCGCTTTCCAGTGTGACGTGGGTAGTCAATGTGCCATTCAAAAACCGTGATCCGGAAACCCCCGATCCAAAGTTTTGAAACGCTTGGATTCCCGCCTTGATCACGCGGTCATCCCCCGTGAGCCCTAAGTAATTATTCGAGCCAATCATGATTTTCCGTTGCCCTTCCATCGTCACTTCGATGTCTTGTTTCGTTTCTAAAGCATGAAAATAAGGATAAATCCCCATTGCTTTGTATTCTTCGACGGCGGTGAAATCAACACATTTTTGAAAGAGATCCATTTTTTCCTCCTTGAGCCTATTCCAAGGAATCATCGGTGACGATATTACCGTGGTAAATCACCAAGTCCAATTCGTTGATGTCTGCTTTTACCAAATTTTCTTCAAAAAACACCCGATCGACATCCGCTAGCATCTCATAAGCCAACTCATTGACGATAATCGGTTCAAACAATTCCGTATTACCACGTAAAGCCAGTTGAAAGGCAATCTCATGAGGATCATTTTCCTCGTTCTGATCAACGTGGTCTTGACTCAACTCATCCTTATCTTCCGTTATGGTTTCGGGAAAAGTGGCGATTCCGATCCCATACTCCATTGCTGGAAGCCCGTATTCTGTCAATCCTTGATTATATAGTTCGGCCATCGAATTGATAATGACGACATTTTCAAAGAGACGGAGCACGGCTTCTCCATCCGGAGTATAGCCTGTCCCCTTGACAAAATAATCTCCCGACTCCACCAAAATTACTTCTGGGTCTTTTTTTAACAACACCATCGCTTCCAATAAAAACGATTCCAACAACAATGCGGCTTTAGGCTCAGACTTGTCGCCATAAAAATCCTCCATATTCCGTATTGTCACATAGAGGTCAGAATATAGTTCCTCGTATTCATAATGATCGGACGCTTCAACCATTTCTTCAGGAGCAAATTCGTCCGATAGAAAGGGCTCATCTTCACTTAAGAGAATCTCGGCAATTTTTTTACGGATATCCAGCATGATTTACCCCTCCTTGCTCGCTATCATTATGATGATTATAACACAACCATTTTTGAAAGTATAGAAAAAATCTAAAGACGATTTTCACCTTGTGCCTTCATCTAGCAAAATAAAAAACCGGCCGAAGCCGGTTCTCATTCAGTTCGTAGCGCCTCAACAGGATCCTTGTTTGCGGCGATTCTTGCCGGAATCAACCCCGCCACAAAAGCGAGAAGAATACTGATACCAATCAGGAAGAACGAATGCCACGCTGATAATTTTGCAACATTGGGCATTTCCGCTAAGTTTTCGATAATTCTATTAATTGGAATAATCAATAATAAAGCAACGCCAATACCCACAACCCCTGACACAAATCCAATCACCAAATTTTCAGCATTGAACACGCGAGATACGTCCTTCTTACGAGCTCCTAAAGCCCGCAAGACCCCGATTTCTTTGATACGTTCCAAGACAGAGATATAAGTGATGATGGCAATCATAATTGAAGAAACCACTAAAGAAATGGCCGCAAAAGCAATCAAGACAATTGAGATGGTATCGATGACGCCTTTCACCATGGAAGTGAACGTTGCGGCCTGATCGACATATTCGATTCGGGATAGGGAATTTTCCGAGAATTGATCGTTGTAAGCATTTAGATAATCTGCCAATTCTTCTTTATCTTCAAAGCTGTCCGGATAAATATATATCCCGCTTACCGAACCGATCTCCTCAGGATGATTGTCCAAAATATAATCCACTAATTGTTGGTCATAGCCAAACCCATTGTAAAACAGACTGACATTGGAACTTTCTTTGATTCGGACAATTCCCGAGATTTCGATATCAACAGCTTCGGCAATATCGCTTGTCTCATCATCATAGCTACCGATATACAATTTGAAATCCAACCCGACAATCGATGAAAACGGAAATTCGGTCGTTGTGGTTGTATCAAAACCCAATCGGTTATCCAGCGTTGATTGATAGATTCGATTATATTCGTCGACCACCAAAACAACTTGGAACTTCTTTTCATTCGGTTGATTGGCCGGCATGTTTCCATAGATCAAATCATAGTTATTGGCCAATACATCGCCTTCAGGCAATTGGGTAAAAAAGCGTGAAACAAAGCCAAATACGCTGCCGGGGTTCGTGGGCGTCTCATCCAATTGTTGGGCGTAGATCTGCTCGTAATCAGAGGAGCCTTCGTCATAACGCAAAAGCGATAGGTTCATATTGTGCGTATATTTGATACCAATAATCCCTAGCGGATCCACTTCTTTTACATAACGATCGACATAATCGATATACTCCGTCGTGATCAAATTGGGAAGAAAAAAAGAAGTAAGCCGATTCTCATCATAGGCAAGCGCGTAATCGGTATCGGGATAGGCCTCCAAATCCTCCACATTGAAAGTCCGCATTCGTTCAAAATCAATTTTGGACGTGGTAATGGTGATAGGATAGCCAGACAAGGTTTCCCGTTCAAATGCGGAAATTTCTTGATCAAGCCCATTGGAAAGCGATAAGATCAGCGCGATACCTATAATTCCAATACTCCCTGCAAAAGCGGTCAAGATCGTTCTTCCAAGTTTGGTGCGGATATTATTGATGGAAGAAACGATTGCTGTCATGAAATTCATGGAGGTTTTCTTGAGCGAAAAGTCGCCTTTCAACTCTTTGACTTCCGCCACCGGATTGGTGTCATCGATGACTTCCCCGTCCTTTAATCGGACGATGCGGTTCGCATATTTATTGGCGAGTTCGGTATTGTGTGTCACCATGATCACGAGTTTGTCCTGGGCAATCCGCTTAATCAACTCCAGAATTTGAATGCTGGTAACGGAATCGAGTGACCCCGTTGGTTCATCGGCGAGCACCACATCAGGATTGTTGGCCAGTGCCCGAGCAATCGCCACGCGTTGCGATTCTCCACCCGATAACTGATTCGGTCGTTTGTGCAAATGATTCTTGAGCCCCACTTCATCCAACACTTCGATAGCCCGGGCTTTTCGTTCGGAAGCCGAAACGCCACTAAGGGTCAATCCCAGTTCCACGTTTTGAAGCACGTTCAAATGCGGGATCAAATTATGGCTTTGAAAGATGAAACCGATTGAATTATTCCGATACATATCCCAGTCTAAGTCTTTAAATTCTTTCGTTGATTTGCCACTGATGATCAAATCTCCGGAATCGTAATGATCCAAACCCCCTATAATATTGAGGAGCGTGGTCTTTCCGCATCCAGACGGACCTAAAATCGTCACAAATTCATTCTTGCGAAAATCCAAAGAGACGTTATTGAGCGCCTTTTGCGAAAAGGTGCCGGTGATATAAGTTTTATTGATATTTGTCAAGCGTAACATACATGCCTCGTTCCCAAGCGAAAATCATTGCTTATTCATTTTTACTGACTCCATTATATCACGATAGTCTCGAACCCTATATGATTTTGATGTGAAGAATTTTGGATGAAAAAAAGTTTCGGACATCACTCCGAAACGTCAATCACTTTTGAGCTGCTTGTCGAAAAAGTGCCAATCCTTTCGTCGTCAACGGGTGTTCAATCATTTGCCTGAGCACTTTGTAGGGAATCGTCGCCACATCTGCCCCAAATAGTGCCGCTTGCCGGACATGTTCGGGATGACGGATCGATGCCGCAATGATTTTGCTTGGATAATGATAATTATCAAAAGCCGTCCGAATGTCTTTTACCAACTCTGCCCCGGCTTCTTTGGACTCGCAATAATCATCCAGTCTTCCTAAGAAAGGAGAGACATAGGTTGCGCCCGCTTTGGCAGCCATGATTGCCTGGGAAACGGTGAAAATCAACGTTACGTTTGTTCGTATCTGATAACTTGTCAACCGCTTGGTCGCCTTGATCCCTTCAAACGTCATCGGAACTTTAATGACAATGTTGGGGTGCATTCTTGCATATTGAAATGCTTCTTCAACCATCTCGTCGGCGTTACCCTCTTGAACCTCAGCGCTAATCGGCCCGTTGATCAATTCGGTGATTTCCTTGATTGCATCCAAGAGTGGCCGATTCTCTTTCGCAATGAGCGAAGGGTTCGTCGTCACTCCCGAGATAATGCCCCATGTACTCGCTTCACGTATTTCTTCGATATTAGCGGTATCAATAAAAAAAATCATCGTCAACCCTCCTAATTTTGATAATCTATCCCAGTATCGCTTGATGGATTTCTGCGAGTAATCGTTTCTTGTTTATTTCCATTTCTTTGAGCATGCTCTCGTTCTTCAGGGTATACGCTTCTGCCAATGAGCGATCATCCAATCCCGGCAAATTGATCTTGATATTGAGAATGGCTCCTTCCAGAGCGCTGGAAAAAAGAAGCACGGCAACCCCCATATCGGACAGGGTATTCCTATTCCCCACTTTCAAGATGATCTCCATGGTCTTTAATCCTTTTTGCGCCGCCGTCGCAATCATCTCCGGAGAGGCAATCGCAAGAAGCGTCGCTTTTTGGATTTGTTGGTGACGAAATGCTTTTTCTTCTTCCGTCGATTTTGGAAGCTTATATGCATCCATGACCTGATTGAAGGCTTCCGTATCTCGGTCAATTGCTCGATGGAGATCTTCTTTAATTTCCCCCATCATTTGGAGTGCCGATACAAATTCCAGTTTGCACTCTTCAGCCAAGGTTTCATATTTCTTCTTTCCAATCGTTAGTGCTCCAACCATTTTTGCCAGTGAAGCCGCCAATGCTCCAGCGAGGGCACTGGCGGATCCTCCACCGGGTGCCGGAGAATTAGAATCAATTTCATCAAGAAACGCTGTCAGACTTAAGTCAGTGAGGCCCATGGGTCCACGCTTCCTTTCCCTTTGATTTGTCGATTGATAACAACTGCTATCCCATTTTTAAATACGTGTCGGGTATGATTGATTCCATAATGATAGATGAGGTAGTCCAAGTTATTGGCTTTCATCAAGACGATATCCGCCGCTTTTCCGACTTCTAAGCTACCGATTTCTTTCGCCAACCCTAGATGATATGCGGGGTTAATCGTGGCTGCTGTTAAGATTTCGGACGGAGTCATTAGAAGTTTGTTCCCGGCGAGTTGCATTGTCAATTGGAAATTTTCCGATGGCGTCGATCCGGGATTGTAATCACTCGCAATCGCAACGGCCGCTCCCGCTTTGATTAATTCTCGAGCCGGTGCATAATCATGATTCAAGAAGAAAGAGGTTGCCGGCAGAAGATTGGCGACCGTATCACTTTCGGCGACCATTTTCAAGTCGGATTGACCAATGGCGACCAAATGATCCACACTCGCCGCCTTTAACTTGACACCGAGTCCCGCTCCGCCCATCGGTTTGATTTCATCCGCATGCAATCTGGGTATAAAGCCGAGTTGTATCGCCCAATCCAACATTTCTTCTGTCTCTTCCAGACTAAAGACGCCCTCTTCACAAAAGACATCCACATATAGAGCGAGCTTTTTCTTGGAAATAACCGACAGATCGGCTTTTATTTTATCGATATATGCTGATTTTTTCTGACGATATTCCTCTGGAATGGCATGCGCTCCCATATAAGTCGGAACAATGCGTACGGAATGCGTCGATGCCAAAGCCTTGATGACTTCCAATTGCTTGATTTCCGTCTCTAAATCCAACCCGTATCCAGACTTCGCTTCAATGGTGGTGACCCCGAAGAGCAGCATCTCATCCAAGCTCTCGCGGGCTTGATCATAGAGTTCCTCAAAACTCGCTTCTCGTGTGGCTTTGACTGTGTTCAAGATCCCTCCACCATTTTTTAATATCTCCAAATAGGGAACACCCTTGAGTTTCAAAGCAAATTCTTTTTCTCGTGAACCCCCATGCACCAAATGCGTATGTCCATCCACGAAGCCCGGAAGCGCAATTAACCCATTCGCATGAAATACCCGGGTATTTTTCCCTTGATACAATCCATCGTCATGGTTGCCAAGATCCATGATTTTTCCATCTTTGATCGCAATAAACGCCGCTTCGATTGCTTGGACTTTGGCCATGTTATGTCCTTTGACCGGAGGGGTTTCCACCGAAGTATACAAGGTTTTGATTCCCCGGATAATCGTATCGGCAATCATTCGGGCTGCTCCAAATAATGTTCAACGAGTTTGGTGACTTCAAACTCACGTAATAGCAAATAACGTCTTCCCAACTCAACTAATTCCTGATGAGACAATGTTTTTGCCTTGATCGCTTCTTTGTTTGCTTGAAGGTAATAATCCAACGATTGAACAAGCGCTTCTTTGGGCATCAAACCAACGATCTCCGCGGATGTTGCCAACACCAGATATCGACGCGCTTCCATTCGGACCGTTTCAAATATACGATACAGTGGGTTTTTTTTGTAGTCTAATATATTCATGGTCACTTGAACATGACCGCGTTGAGCCAAAAAAGCTGGCCCGGCTTGGATATATTGAAAGCCTCCACTTGATTTGCGGATCGCTTTGGCAATAGCAGATGCGATCTTTTCATCGCGAGAGTCTAAATCAATGTTATAAGCAATCAAAAACGGTCTCGCACCCACCGCAAGCGCCCCAAAAGTCGGGTGAATGTCCGGCGTGCCACAATCCGGATGCCAATCCGGGTCTTTGATTTTTGTTTTCATGCCTTCAAATTCGCCTTTGCGAATATTGGGGAGCAGCACGCGTTCTGGGTTGGTTGCGGCTTCGGCATAGAAAAATACGGGAATATGATAACACTCATTGATGGCTTGTCCCAGTTTTTTTGCACACCCCACACATTCATCCATCGTGATGTTCTTGACAGGGATAAAGGGAATTACATCGACCGCACCCATTCGCGGGTGTTCCCCTTGATGCGTGTTTAAATCGATTTCCTTTTCACAGACTCCTACCAAATCCAGCAATGCGTCCTGCATTTCCTCTGGACTACCTAACAGCGTTAACACCGTCCGATTATAGTCGCTATCCGATTCGCAACTCAAAACATGAATGGTGGGATGCTGATTCAATGATGAGACGATCCGTTTGATCTTCTCTTCATCTCGGCCTTCGCTGAAATTAGGGACAGTTTCAACAATCTTATTCATGTTGTACTTTCTCCTTCCAACGCGTCTCCACTAGTTGAACCAAGGCGTCCTCATCGGTCAGTTCGGGTAAGGTGATTTTTGAATTATTGTTCAACTTGTTATAGGCTTTCGCCACTTCGATGGCATGCGGATTTCTCGCCCAAGCTCGGCGAGAGACGCCGGCCATCACATCAAAAAGCATGGCAGTCTTTAGTATCTCGTCCGTTTGGCTGGATCCATCCAACACCATGCCAAAACCCCCGTTCACAACTTTCCCGATGCCTACGCCGCCGCCGTTATGCAACGTCACCAGCGTCATTCCTCTTGAAGCGTTTCCTAAAGCAACTTGAGTCGCCATTTCTGCCATGACGTTGGATCCATCTTTGATATTGGCAGTTTCCCGAAAAGGCGAATCCGTTCCTCCTGTATCGTGATGATCTCTTCCCAACATGATGGGTCCTATTTCTTTGTTGCGGACCATTTCGTTGAATTTGAGCGCGATTTTCAATCGCCCATAAGCGTCTTGATACAAAATTCTGGCTTGCGTGCCAACCACCAATTGATTCTTGGCAGCATTTTGAATCCAAAGATAATTGTCATTGTCTTGGAATCGGCGAAAACGATCAATCGCTTCCATGGCGGCTTGATCGGTTTTTTCCAAGTCCTCCGGATTGCCAGACAGGCAGACCCAACGGAAAGGACCATAGCCATAATCAAATAAGATCGGTCCCATGATATCTTCCACATAACTAGGCCAGATGAATCCATCCAAATCATTGATTTTGTTTTTACAGATTTCTTTGATTCCGGAATCAAAGATCGCTTTCAGGAAACTATTCCCATAATCAAAAAAATAAGTACCGTGTTCGATCAACGATTGAATGGCTTGATAATGTCTTTTTAGAGTTTGATCCACCAATCGGCAAAATTCAGTTTTATCCTGTTGCAGCATTTCGGTCCGTTTCGTATACGACATTCCAATCGGACAATATCCACCGTCATAAACGGCATGACAACTGGTTTGATCAGACAAAAGGTCGATGGCGATCTCTTCAGCCACGGCGTATTCCAACAAATCAACGATATTGCCATAATAGGCGATAGCGATGGCTTGTTTTTTTGCTTTCGCTTGAAAAGCCAAAGCAAAAGCTTCTTTTGGTGTATGAACTATCTCATGGACCCAGCCTTGATGATGTCTTGTTTCGATCCGGGAATAATCTACTTCGGCAATGATCCCGACTCCACCAGCGATTTCTATGGCTTTTCCCTGGGCACCGCTCATGCCACCCAATCCAGAGGATACGAAAAGTTTTCCTGCGAGATTGTCGGATTCGGAAATCCCGAGTTTGCTTCTTCCGGCATTGAGTAGCGTAGAGTAGGTCCCGTGAACAATCCCTTGTGGTCCGATGTACATCCAGCCACCTGCAGTCATTTGCCCATAATTTGCCACGCCAAGTGAGGCGGCTCGGTTGAATTGCGCCAGATTGTCATATTGACCAATCATCAACCCGTTGGTCATCAACACCCGAGGAGCTGTTTTGGCAGATGCGAACAATCCCAATGGGTGACCTGACATCATCACAAGGGTTTGTTCGTCATTCATCACTTGAAGATATTTTTTGACGAGGTGATATTGCATCCAGTTTTGCATCACACTGCCGGTTTCGCCGTAAGTGACTAATTCATATGGATAGAGCGCAACATCAAAATCAAGGTTGTTATCGATCATCACTTGAAACGCCCGGCCTGCCAAAGTGATTCCAGGATAATCATCAACGGATTTGGCAGATATTTCGCCATTCGGACGAAAACGATAGCCATAAATACGGCCATGCGTCAATAACTCCTCATAAAACTCTTCCCGAAGAATGGCTTGCCATTTTTTAGGAATATAGCGAAGAGCATTTTTTAACGCTAATACTGTTTCTGCTTTTGATAAAGAAAAATCACGTTTGGGAGCCCGCCGGATACCGGGTACAAACGGAGGCATTTCCGGCAATTCCGGAAAAATATCCGCTAAGGTATATACTCGATTCATCGGATCATCAGCCCTCCTTGGTCATTTCTGGCACATACTCATGAGCTTTCACTTGTGCTTCCAGCAAATGGATGTAAGGATATAGAATGCTATCCTCTTTGATGAATGGAACTTGTCGTCGAACTTTTCCATAAGCCCATTTTGTCGTCATCCCTAACTTTTCGGGGTCACGAAAATCGATGGCTTGACAGGCAGTGAATATTTCCATGGCAATCACCCGGGTGGCATTTTCCAGAATTGTCCCTGCTTTTCGGGCAGCGATCGTCCCCATCGATACATGGTCTTCCTGATTGGCAGAAGAGGGAATGGAATCGACGCTCGCCGGGTGTGACAACGCTTTGTTTTCGCTTACTAAAGCCGCAGCACTGTATTGAACAATCATGAATCCTGAATTGATTCCGGGTTTTTTAACTAAGAATGATGGTAACCCATTGGAGAGTGCCGAGTTGACAAGACGTTCGATTCGCCGTTCGCTGATATTCGCAAGTTCGCTAATGGCAATCGCTAAATAGTCAAAAGCGAGTGCAAGCGGCTCTCCATGGAAATTGCCGGCACTGATGACCTCCTCGGAATCCGAAAACATGATCGGATTGTCCGTCACCGCATTCATCTCGCGCTCAACGATCGTTTTGACGTGTTCCATGGCGTCAATGCACGCTCCATGGACTTGCGGAGCACAACGCAATGAATACGCATCCTGAATTCGTTTTTCTCCATCTTTGGTGATCAACCGGCTTCCTTTCAATATGTCTCTTATGCGGTTTGCGACCACCATATGTCCCGGATGTCCTCTGAGCGAAGCGATTCGCGGATCAAAGGCATCAATGATCGCTTCCAAGGCTTCCATTGTCAACGCTAAAGAAAGGGATGCCGTTTTCTCCAATTCCAAAGCATCATAGAGGGCAATCGCACCGACTGCGGTCATTGCTTGCGTTCCATTGATCAAACTCAAGCCTTCTTTGGCTTCTAAATGATCGAGTGGCGTGATGTTGGCTTTTTGAAGGCCGTCTTTGGCGTTCATCCGCTTGCCTTTCACCATCACTTCTCCTAAGCCAATGAGTGGCAAGCACATGTGGGCAAGTAGCGCCAAATCGCCGCTTGCTCCCAAGCTTCCTTGGGAAAAAACCACCGGTATGACATCCTTGTTCAAGAGTTCCAGCATTTTCACCAATACATCGATCCGAATACCACTGTACCCCTTGATCAAGGCGTTGACCCGAAGGAGCATCATGCCGCGAACGATTTCCGGATGAAAGGGATCGCCCACGCCACAAGCGTGGCTCATCAACAAATTCTGTTGCAGTTTATTGACGTCGCTCTTGTCGATGACCACATCGGAAAGTTTGCCAAACCCAGTATTGATTCCATATACTGGCTTTCCCTTTTCGACAACCGCTTGAACAAAGGTTCTGGCTGTTTCGATTCGTTGGTAATTGGCTTCGGAAATTTTCACTTTTTCCTTTCCTCTAGCCACTTTCATGAATAACGATAAATTCAAATTGCTTCCTGTAATCTTCAGCATGCTTTCACCTGGCCTTCTCTTCTATTATACCGTATCAATAAACAAAAAGAAAGGTTCTTCCCGTCTTGAATCATCGTCAGTTTGGTGTTTAGACAAAAATAAAAACCGCCACAACCAGCAGAAATCTACCGACTTGGCGATTCGAGATTCATAGATTATTCTTCTTCTTTCAGAAAAGCATAAAATGCCTGTTCTTTTTCTTGGTTCTTTTTCTTGGAAATCGTTCCAACCGGAGATACTAAAATCGTGAATTCATCGATTCCATCCAAATTAAACAAGTGATCGCAATCATGAACGTGAAATGCGCCGATCGCACACGTTCCGAGCCCTATGGATTCACATGCTAAATATAAATTTTGAGAGACATACCCGATATCCACAAGCATGATCCGATGAGCGAATTCGGAGTAGCGCCATTCTCCCCGGTAGGGGACAATGCTCCAAAAGAACAGCACATTGGCAGAAGCTGCCCAGCGCTGGCGATCCAACGCATCGATGATCAATGTGTCCATTTCTTCGACTTCGCCCAAAAATTCAATCTTGTGGGTCAAAGGAAGATAATGGTAAGCACCCGGAACCAATCCCGTCACTTTTCGAACCAACAAATAGGTTTCAAATGGATGGCGGGCTCCACCCGATGGCACGGTGCGCATCGTTGCGTAGTTTTTTCCGCGAATGCTTTTGACGCCTTGAGTTGTCCAAAGCAGATAGGAAAGTTCCAATAGACTCATTGGTTCTTCAGTATAAATTCGATGGCTCTCGCGTTCGTTGATAATCGCTAAAAAATCCTTTTTGATGGGGAGCAATTCGAAATCATGTGGCAAATCAATTGATTGATCGGCCATCTTTGTTTTGGTAAGTGGGGGTTGGGGAAGCTTTTTTTCCTGATCGGATGGCTCCACCAGATGTGATTCGTCAAAACGGATAAAATCTCTTCCTTCGTGGATCAAATCCTGAACTTTTCTACTTGCCATGGCAACCACCTCCGGTTTGGACTCCGTCAGATTTCGTTGAAAAAGATCCAAACCTGTTCTCTATCGTATTTTCCCATAAATCTTGGGGTTCTGTCAACTAATTCATTGGTTTTAGTTGATATAAAAACCTGAAAATCCGGATTGAATTTTCAGGTTACACCGATAATACCAGTAGGGTTTATTTAAGCAAATCCTTTTTCTTTTTTTCAAACTCTTCCTGAGTAATCGCTCCGGAATCATATAAATCTTTGTACTTCTTGATTTCATCTGCGGTGCTCATGTTTGATCCACCAAAAGCACCCATCGTCGTCTCAACCGAATCCAAGCCGTACTTATCCATGAATTGTTGATCAGACATCGTCAAAAGGATCACGCCATCAATAATACCCAAAATCCAAGGAATGCCGGTCCAAAAGAACACCAAATACAAAATACCGGTCCCATTTTGTCCTAAGTAGAATTTATGGATTCCCAACCCTCCAAGTAAAATTGCGAATAATCCTGCCACAACTCGATTTTTCATCGGCAAATCTCCTTTCCGGGTATCACTCATATTGAATGAACTCCCCTTGAGCGAAGGGATTGAACCACCGTCTCGCTATCACAATATATTATACACTATTTTTGATAAAAATTTAGAATATTTTTGCATTGGATGTGTCGTTTCCCCGCATCCAAGACGCCGGATGATTGCCTTCGGTATAGTGTTTTCCCTTGATAAGTCCCATCGCATCCAGCGACTGGCTGACCTTCAATCGCAGTCCTTGAGGATTGCTGCCCCCTGTACACAAATTGATCGTATATCGGGGCTTGATGGCGAATACGCGTTGACGAAAATCCGTAGCCCCTCCATAACGATCAAAAATATCGATCCAATTTTGATCTCGTAAACGGCGATCAAGCGGATCCAAGCCGCAACTGGATTGATACTGTACGGCATTCGCACAGATGACATGATATGTTCCCGGTCGTATGCTTAACGAACTTTTTTGAAGTGTTGAAGCAAACAACAAAAAGAAATTATCGCCGCTTTTTCCCCGAATCAAACCAACCGGCTGTTTCTGGATATCATATTCAAATCGATGAGGGCTTTCCAACACTACGAGAAGGTAATGCAACTCATCCTTAGGTTGCCCGTGATAGGAAATTCTCCCCAACTGGTAATCGATGTCCTCTTGCTTTCTCCGAGAAAAAGTGATGGAACTTTCTGACACATTCAACTCTCCCAGATACTGATCGGGAGAAGGCAGAATAGATGCGGTTCGACGGAATCCAGGGAGTTGCGAAAAATCAAAAGATTCCATAAAATTGACAGCCATACTCATTTCCTTTCTAACCTATTTTTTACAAAGATACATTATGTTTTTTTTGCCCGGATCACAACGAATCCCCCCCTGCCTGATCCAGGAATCGGTTCTTGATAGGTGTTTTCATAAGAAAACACCGTTTGCCTAGTCGCTTCATAGAAAAAGCCTCCGTTATCTAGGTACTCGAGCATTTCCTTTGTGGAGTGAAACTGGGCATTTTTATAAAAATCACTGGTTGCTTTTTTTTGTTCATATTGCCTTCCCAGAAAAGTGTCACGATCAATAAAACCGATTATGAAATGCCCCTGTGATCGCAATATTCTCCATATCTCTCTAAGAGCTTGTTCGATATCGTTCAAAAAACAATCCGCTGTCACCATCAAGGCAAGATCGACACAGTCATTTTCTAAAGGAAGTTTTTCAGCAACACCTTGATACACATGAATCTTTCTGAGGTTAGCAATTTTTGCCATGTCCATCGACGGTTCAACGCCTTCAAGAATCCCCAAATGTGAAGCAAACATGCCCGTGCCTACGCCGATTTCAACTCCTCGTTGAAATCGAGGCAACACTTGCTTTATTGCTTGGATCTCCGAATTGAATAATTCGGAATATTCTTGGTACCATTTTTCATAACGCTCTGTTTTGTTTTGGTACGGATCCTTT
>Ga0172377_10001163_pt1 | contig 26080 bp, 23 predicted proteins | sample Pumphouse3metaG_FD_119749 | JGI IMG/M metagenome (GOLD analysis project Ga0172377, IMG submission 119749) | Leachate microbial communities from a municipal landfill in Southern Ontario, Canada - Pumphouse #3 metaG | ecosystem: Engineered > Solid waste > Landfill > Unclassified | place: Canada... | reverse complement strand
AGTATCAAGCCCAATAAAACAAGTTTGGTTTTTACACTACCTCATGAGGAAGGAAGCTTATCTCAAGTATTATCTGTTTTTTCATTTTACCAGATGAATCTAACTAAAATTCAATCTTTACCCATTATCGGTAGAGAGTGGGAATATCAATTTTATATTGACGTTACGTATAGTAATTACGAACGGTACTTACAAGCACTAACTGCCATAAAGCCTTTAATAAGCCAACTTAAAATATTAGGAGAATATGCTAAACACTGAACACACTATAAATATACAACCAGCAAATAGGTTATCAACAATAAGCGAGTACTATTTCTCTAGAAAGTTAAAAGAGGTAGCTCAAATGAATCTTTCTGGGCAACCTGTTATCAATTTAGGAATAGGTAGCCCTGATAACCCTCCATCAGAAGAAGCTATAAATACACTCTGTGAATCAGCAAAAGAGAGTAACACGCATGGTTATCAACCTTATATAGGTATTCCTGAACTCAGAGAAAATTTTGCTTCATGGTATAAAGAATGGTATGGTGTACACTTAAATCCAAAAAATGAAATCCAACCTTTAATTGGATCTAAAGAAGGTATCTTACATATTACTTTGGCTTTTGTCAACCCAGGAGATAAAGTATTAGTTCCTGATCCAGGGTACCCTACATATACTTCATTAAGTAAATTATTAGGTGCTGAAGTTATTAAGTACAACTTATGTGAAGAAAACAACTGGTATCCTAACTTACAAGAGCTGGAACAAATGGATTTAGAAAAAGTGAAAATTATGTGGATAAATTACCCACATATGCCTACAGGAACTAGAGCCACAATAGATCTCTTTGAAAAATTAGTTTCCTTTGCAAAAAGGAAGAACATTATATTAATTAATGACAACCCTTATAGTTTTATATTAAACAAAGAACCCTTAAGTTTACTATCTATTAGAGGAGCTAAAGATTGTTGTATTGAATTAAACTCAATGAGTAAAAGTCATAACATGCCAGGATGGAGAGTCGGTATGTTAGCTACAAATTCAACTTTCATTGAATGGATACTTAAAGTCAAAAGTAATATTGACAGTGGAATGTTCCGCCCATTACAGTTAGCAGCAGCTAAAGCATTACAAGCAGAGGCTAGTTGGTACGAACTAAATAATAAACAATATAGAGAAAGAAGAATTATTGCTGAGGAAATAATGAATACATTACAATGTACTTATAACCCCAACCAAGTAGGTCTTTTTTTATGGGGAAAAATCCCATCACATTATCAAGAGGTTGAACAACTAACGGAACAAGTGCTACAGAATGCTAGAGTATTTATAACTCCTGGATTTATTTTTGGAAAAAATGGAGAACGATACATTAGAATCTCACTCTGTTGCCCACCCAATCAACTAAGTGAGGCATTACAACGCATAAAAAACACAATGAACAAAAAAAACATTTAATATGGAACTAGAATCAATTTTACTACCTGGCATTTGTCCTGAACGACCTATTGTTATATCAGGACCTTGTAGTGCAGAAACAGAAGAACAAGTAATAAAAACAGCAAAAGAACTTGCCGACAAAAATATTAAAATATTTCGTGCTGGAATATGGAAACCAAGAACCAAACCAGGAGGTTTTGAAGGTATAGGCGTAGAGGGTCTACAATGGCTTAAGCGCGTAAAGAAAGAAACTGGTATGTATATTGCCATTGAAGTAGCCACAGCACAACATGTTTATGAAGCTCTTAAAGCGGATATAGACATTCTTTGGATTGGGGCTCGTACAACAGCTAATCCTTTTGCTGTTCAAGAAATTGCGGATGCATTAAAAGGGGTTAATATACCTGTATTCATAAAAAACCCAGTAAATCCAGATTTAGAACTTTGGATTGGTGCAATAGAACGAATCTATAATGTAGGTATAACTAAACTAGCAGCTATACATAGAGGTTTTAGTAGTTTTGACAAATCAATTTATAGAAATCTACCTAACTGGCATATTCCCATTGAATTACGTCGCCGTATTCCTAACCTACCTATTTTTAATGACCCAAGCCATATCGGTGGAAAAAGAGAATTAATAGCTTCTATTAGTCAACAAGCCATGGACTTAAACTTTGATGGACTTATTATTGAAAGTCACTGTTGTCCTGATGAAGCTTGGAGCGATGCAAAACAACAAGTTACACCACAGGTATTAGAATACATACTAAGCCTACTAGTCATTCGTGATGAAATTCAATCTACAGAAAATCTATCCGTACTTAGAAAACAAATTGATGATTGTGATAATGATTTAATACAAATTCTCTCAAAGCGTATGCGTGTCTGCCGTGAAATAGGTATTTATAAAAAAGAGCACAATATTACGGTATTACAATCGGGTAGATATAACGAAATTTTAGAGAAAAGAGCAGAACAAGGTGAAGTATGCAATATGGATTCTGACTTTATCAAGAATATATTCCAAGCTATTCATGAAGAATCTGTTCGCCAACAAATAGAAATTATTAATAAATAGATATTCTTATATTATAGACATCATTTCAATGAAAATATTAATTTTAGGAGCTGGAAAAATGGGTTCTTTTTTCCTTGACTTATTAAGCTTTCAACACGAAACAGCTATTTACGATCGTGACTCACAAAAACTACGATTTACTCATAACGCTTATCGATTTACATCATTAGATGAAATTGAAAAATTTCAACCTCAATTAGTTATAAATGCTGTTACACTCAAATATACAATAGAAGCTTTTGAAAATATTATGCCCATACTTCCTAAAGACTGTATATTAAGTGACATTGCATCCGTTAAAAATGGGTTAAAAAACTTCTATAAACAATGTAAATTTCCGTATGTTTCAACACATCCAATGTTTGGTCCTACTTTTGCAAAACTTAATAAATTAAGTAATGAAAGTGCTATTATCATTAGTGAAAGCGACCATCTTGGTAAAGTGTTTTTTAAAGATTTATATAGTAGCTTAAATCTGAATATTTTTGAGTACACTTTTGAAGAACATGATGTTACTGCTGCTTACTCCTTATCAATACCATTTGTTTCTACCCTTGTTTTTGCTTCTACAATGAAACACCAAGAAGCTCCAGGAACAACTTTTAAAAAACACATGGAGATTGCAAAAGGATTATTAAGCGAGGATGATTACCTATTACAAGAAATTCTTTTTAATTCTAAAACACCAGCTCAGGTAGAGAATATATTGGGAGAAATTCAAAAACTGCTTAACATCATTAAGAGTAAAGATGCCGATGGCATGCAGAACTTCTTAACGGATGTAAGAAGAAAAATCAAATAAAAAGCGCTAACACTCTTAGGTACTCTCACTGTTTTTATATAAAATAGAACTACCTTTACTTTAGACTTAATTTAGAATGATAGATAAAGCAACAATAGACCAAATAATGGATACAGCACAAATTTTAGATGTTGTATCAGAGTTTGTTACCCTACGACGTAGGGGAGCAAATTTTGTTGGATTATGTCCTTTTCATAATGAAAAGACGCCTTCATTCAGTGTTTCTCCTGCTAAAGGTATCTGTAAGTGTTTTGGCTGTGGAAAAGGGGGAAATGTGGTCCATTTCATTATGGAACATGAACAACTTAACTATTATGAGTCTTTACGATTTCTTGCAAAGAAATATAATATTGAAATAAAAGAACGCGAACTTAGCACAGAAGAGAAAGAAGCACAAAGTTTAAGAGAGAGCCTTTTCATTGTAAATGATTTTGCAAACAATCACTTTCAAAATACATTGGAAAATCATTTAGAAGGAAAATCCATTGGACAAGCTTATTTTAAACAAAGAGGTTTTAGACCCGATACAATCAAAAAGTTCCAATTAGGATATTCTCTTGAAGAATCTGATACTCTAGCTCAAGAAGCCATTAAAAATGGATTTAAACAAGAGTTTTTAATTAAAAATGGACTTTGTTATGAATCATATGGAAAACTAGTCGATCGATTCAGAGGTCGTGTTATTTTCCCTATTCACACGCTATCAGGAAAAGTAGTCGCTTTTGGTGGACGTATATTAAGTAGCAATTCAAAATTAGCTAAATACGTAAACTCACCTGAGTCAGAAATCTACCACAAAAGCAACGAGCTTTATGGCATTTATTTTGCCAAAAGAAGCATTGTAAAAGAGGATTGTTGCTTTTTAGTTGAAGGATATACAGATGTTATTTCCATGCATCAAGCAGGGGTGGAAAATGTAGTCTCCTCATCGGGAACAGCACTTACTCCTGGACAAATTCGATTAATCCATCGATTTACAGAAAATATAACGGTTCTATATGACGGAGACTCAGCAGGTATTGAAGCCTCTTTACGAGGTATAGATATGCTTTTAGAAGAAGGACTTAACGTTAAAGTTGTTCTATTACCTAATGGTGAAGACCCAGACTCATTTGCCCGTAAACACAATGCTACTGACTTTAGAACATTTATTACTGCTAATGAAGTTGACTTCATTCGATTTAAGACGCAATTACTTCTAAGTGAATCGGCAAACGACCCTATAAAACGTGCAGAACTTATTAGTAGTGTTGTAAAAAGCATTTCAGTTATTCCTGAGGCTATTGTTCGTTCTGTTTATATTAAGGAGAGTAGTAGATTGCTAAATATTGAAGAGCGTATTATCGCAGGTGAAATAGGCAAACTTAAAAAGAAAGAAGATCAACAATTACAATCAAGACAAAAAAGAGAAGAACAAAAAAAGGAAAAAGCTACTTCAACTCACGATTATCAATCTTATTTACCACAAGAAGGAAAAGAAAAACTACTATTCTACAAAATAGAACGCTTAATTATTCAAACTGTACTTCGTTATGGTGAAAAAATAATGTGTAAAGTTGAAGATAACAATGGAAACGAAGTTCCTCTTACTGTTATAGAGTTTATTATTAAAGACTTAAGCTACGACGATCTCTCTTTTCACAATCCCATACACAGACAAATCTTAGCAGAAGCAAGAGAACATTTAAAAGACGATAATTTCAAAGTAGACGACTACTTTTTAAAGCATTCAGATGTAGAGATTAGTCGTTTAGCAGCAGAATTACTTAGTGATAAATATCAACTTAGCAACTTGTACAAAGAAGATGAAACCATCATTCCTGACGAAGATAGACTCTATGAAATTGTACCCACTTTAATGGGAAACTTTAAAAATGAAATTGTAGATTCAGAAATAAAACACCTATTAAAAGAGCTTCAGAAACCAGAGGTATTTAATGATAATGAAACATGTAATCAAATGATGATTCGCTATCAAGAATTAAAAAACATTCAAGCAGGGATGGCTAAACGTTTGGGTGATCGTGTTATTCTTCCTTAAGAATACCCACTTAAACTAGTTCTAATATAAATACGGAAAATTAAAAATCATTCTTTTAAAAAGAAAGAGGTTCAAATTTCATCATTTCAAACCTCCACATTCTACTACAACTATTATTTATTAATCAACCCAAACTCATTATTCTTATCCTCGAATTAAATTCATGAATTCTGCACGTGTCTTCGACTGATTAAATACTCCAGTAAAATCTGAAGTCGTAGTGATTGAATTTTGTTTCTCAACTCCCCTCATTTGCATACACATATGTTTAGCTTCTATCACAACCATTACTCCTAATGGATCAAGAGCTTCTTGAATACACTCTTTTATTTGAAATGTCATTCTTTCTTGTACTTGTAAACGGTGCGAGAAAATATCTACAACACGGGCAATTTTACTTAATCCAGTAATATAATCCCTAGGTATGTAAGCAACATGTGCTTTTCCATAAAAAGGAAGCATATGGTGTTCACAAAGTGAAAAAAAATCAATGTCCTTGACTATAACCATTTGCTTATAGTCTTCATGAAACTTAGCAGAAAGTAAGACATCGCGAGGATTCATTCTATACCCTCTAGTTAAATTCCACATCGCACGAGAAACACGTTTTGGAGTTTTAATTAATCCCTCTCGTGATGGGTCCTCACCCAATAATTTTATAATTTCACAATAATGTTTTTCTAACTCTGCTAAGACCTCTGGGGGCATTTGATCGTAATTATCCGCCATTTTATGAATAATTGATTATAAAGGAATATTAATTTGTTCACGAACAATAGTAATCTCTTTGAAGGCTCCTGTTTCTTCTAATTGCCTCATCATTGCATCTGCTTCCTCTATGCTTCTAAAATCTCCAATACGACATAACCAACGAGGTGATACAAACAAGGTATATACAGGAAGTTCAGGAAATAACTCTTTTACTTTTTCACCAAAAGAAGTGGCCTCAGCTCGAGACTCTCGAGAATTTTTCCCTGCATAAATCTGCACCCTAAATCCAGGAACTTTAAGCATCTGATCTGTACTAGATATAACATCTAGGTTAACTCCAACCAACGCTTCTAAACGAGCATCTTGAACAATAACAATACGTCCTTGACCAGGAACACTCCGTTTTAAGCTTTCAACAATATTTTGATGATTTTGAGCAACTAAATTTCCAGATAAAAGAGTAACTAAGAATAAAAATATAAGTTTACGCATACTATGTATTTATAATACATTATGATAAGATAGAAAAATAAAAATAAGGAAAGAAAACCTAAGCTTAAAACTTAAGTTCACTTTCCTTTTATACTTTTACTTATTTAAATCCGTCAATAACTCCTTTAAAGTTTTCAGCTTTCAACGAAGCACCACCAATTAGTCCACCATCAACATCAGGATTTGCAAATAATTCCTTTGCATTAGAAGGATTACAGCTACCACCATAAAGGATAGATGTATTATCAGCAACTTCTTTACCATACTTCTCAGCTACAACAGAACGAATATAAGCATGTATTTCTTGTGCTTGTTCAGGTGAAGCAGTTTTTCCAGTACCAATAGCCCAAACTGGCTCATAAGCTAAAACAATCTTAGAAAAGTCTTCTGCTGATAAATTAAATAGAGCATCAGTAATTTGTTTCTTTACTACTTCATTTTGTTTGTTTGCTTCACGCTCTTCTAGAACCTCACCAATACAGAATATTGGAGTTAACTTATTAGCTAAAGCAAGTTCTACTTTATCTTTCAATATTTCTGATGTTTCATGATAGTAAGCACGACGCTCAGAGTGACCTAAAATAACATATTTAGCTCCTGTTGAAGCTACCATAGCAGCTGAAACCTCACCTGTATAAGCTCCAGATTCTTTATCTGCACAATTCTCTGCACCTACACCAATCAAATCGCCAACTAAAGGAGTAATAGAAGCTAAGTGAATAAATGGTGTACAGATTACCACATCACAATTTGGTTTGTCAGCATCTAATATGTTTTTTAATTCTTTTGCTAATTCTATTCCTTCATTAAGGTTCAAGTTCATTTTCCAATTACCTGCTACAATTTTTTTTCTCATTGTCTCTAATTTTTTAGTATATTAATATCTATTGTAATATATGTTTTATTACTTCTAATTTGATAAGCTAAACTTCATTCAGAGTCCCACCTTCATTGTCTACCAATTGTTCATTCAGCTCCTCATCTTCTTGCTTTTCACTATCACCGTCTTTCTTTGATTTGGGACCTTTTCGAATCATAGTGATATCAAATAAAAAAAACAATAAAAGAGGAACCCAATAGCCCATAGTAACAGAACTCAGTTGATTATTTTTTTCGATAGCTATCTCACCAAGTGGCAGTTTTTCTAAAGATGTACTTAAATCAAACTCATCTGGCAAATCATTGTGACTCCACTTATTATATATCACCCCGTTCTTTATCAAAACTAGTCCAGGGTTGGATCGAATCATCGTTTTCAAAACAATATCATCTCCATGCGCAAAAGGATATTCCGCTCCAGTTTTATCACACCACACTTCAATTTCATCATCATAGGATGAGGTTAAAGCGTAAAAATTATACCCTTGTTCAATACTATAATCGTAAATCTCATTGACCAAATCTATATTACTATCATCAGCTAAGTCTAAACGATAGGATACTAATAAAAAAGTAAAAATAGAATCTGATAGTATATCATCAGTGATATCTAAGCCTGTTTCTATATCAACCATAGAGAAGTCAGCTAAAGGTGGTTCATATCCTTTTTGAATTAATTTAGTCTTACTCTCAACAAAAGTCCATGTACTATCTGGATAGTTTTCTACTGTAAACTCCTCTTGTACTCCATCTTTTTCTAAAACAAAAATAGTCTCATAAATAGAAGGTTTAGCGCCTTCTGGAATAACTCGTCCATCTCTAAAATTAACTCCAATATGATAAGGTCTAAAATCAATTACAGGGAGATAATAAAGACAATATAAAGATAGACCAAAAACATAACATATTGTATATAGCGACGCCATCCATTCCGTTTTTAATGTATAAAAACGGAACATTACCCTTCTATACTTAAAAGTGAAAAATGAAGAGATTAAAAGTAATATATTTTTCCAAAAAGTATCCCAATTCGATAAGGTGACAGCGTCACCAAAACAACCACAATCTGATATTGGATCAAATAGAGCTAGATAAAGAGTTAAAGGCGTCATTAGTAACATTAATAGAAAAGCACCATAAGTTGCCACCTTTCTTCTTATACCCAACAACAACAAACCACCTATAGTAAACTCAACACAAGAAAGTAATACGGATATTACAATAGGAAAAAAAGAAGGAACCCAGTCAATTAGATGGAAAGCACTAAGATAATCTTCAATTTTATATTGAGTACCCATGGGGTCAACAGCCTTCACAAAGCCGGAAAAGATAAAAGCTGTAGCTAAAATAAATCTACAACAATTAACTACTACTACTTTTATTCTATGTCTATTATTATTTTCCAAATTCTAATTTTATCAGACCAAAAACAGCATAATTTATCATATCCATATAATTAGCATCGATACCTTCTGAGACTAATGTCTTACCTGCTAAAGATTCAATTTGTTTTGTTCTATATATTTTCATTAAAATTAAATCAGTATAAGACGAAACCCTCATACTACGCCAAGCCTCATCATAGTCATGATTCTTTGCTATCATCAAATCTAAAGCTTCTTTCGAATATTTATCATAAAGCTCTAGAGCTTGATCATTATCTATATCTGCTGATTCAGCATAGCCTAATTTTAGTTGGATAAGACCTATAATTCCATAGTTTACAATAGCCATAAACTCTGAGCTAATGCCTTCATCTACTAATGATACTCCTTTTATTTCAATACTCCGTATTCTATTTGCTTTAATTAAAAGCTGATCTGTCACTGAAACAGGACGCAAAATCCTCCACGCTGGACCATAGTCATGAAGTTTCTTTTCAAATAAGTTGCGACACTTAATAATTACCTGCTTAAATTGATCGTTAGTTTCTTCCATCATAGTCAAATATGTATCGAATTCAAAGGTAAGAAATAAATAGAGAAAAAAAGAAAAGAGGGTGAGCTAAATACCTCTTAGCTACACCCTCTCTTATTATTTTATAAAATATCTTTATTCTTTTAAGAACAACGGAGTACTTGACCTGGTCTTAAAATAGAATTTCTTGAAATATTATTCCACTTGCATAATTGCGAAACAGTCACTCCTTGTCGACTAGCTATACGACCTAAAGTATCTCCAGATTTGACCTTATAGTATGATGCAGCTGAAGATGCAACAGCATTTCGATTAGCATTACCTTTTCCTCTAAAGGTGTAAGTGTCTGCAACAATATCTTGATTTGGGAAGTCAAACAAATGTTCAGGATTTAAAGCAACACCCAAAAATCTAGTTTCAAAATGAAGATGAGATCCAGTAGATCGTCCTGTATTTCCTCCTAGTCCAATAGGCTCCCCAGCTACTACACGTTGATTCTCCTCAACTAATTGTTTTGATAAATGTCCATAAACTGTTTCCAAACCATTATCATGACGAATCACAACGTACTTACCATAACCTCTACGCTCATATTTAACTATTCTTACTTTACCATCAAATGCAGCAACAATAGTATCGCCAGTATATACTTTAATATCTAACCCATTATGCATTCTACGCCAACGGGGTCCAAATTTAGAGGTTATACGAGTATGTGACGTTGGCATACAAAAACCTGTTAAGTCAATGGTGTACTTTTCAGGAATTACTACATCTTTACCATAACGATGAACATACTCATTACTCCATGTTGGATAAAGACTTAAAGCTGGAAACTCAGATTGTTCAGCTTTAATTTGCTTTTGTAAGTGTAAAGAGTCTACGCTACCTAATTTTTTATCTATAGGCGCTTGCCTAGCAATTAAGTCTTGAGCCTTAACTTGGGATGCTCCCATTAAAGCTATTGTAATAGTAATCATTAAAAATCTCAAACAATTTGAACTCATTGGACTAGTTTATTTAAATTCATCATTGGCATACAGATAATCGAATGTTACCTGCTTGTAGTCAAAAATCTCTTCAGACTTAAAGAATCTCTTTATTTCATCATTAGCAGTTTCAACAGAATCAGCTGCATGTATAATATTTTCCTGAAAACTCATACTATAATCGCCACGTATTGTTCCAGGATTAGCTAATCTTCCATTAGTTACACCAACAAGTGCTCTAACCGTCTGAACAGCCTCCACCCCCTCTAAACAGCATATAACAACGGGAGAAGCCATCATGGAATCTTTCACTCTTTGAAAAAAGGGCTTATTACTCAAATGAGCATAATGCTCAGAAAGTATAACATCATCTAACTGAACCATCTTTAACCCAGCTAGCTTTAAACCTTTTCGTTCAAAGCGTTGAATGATTTCTCCAATCAATCCCCTCTGAAGAGTACATGGTTTTAATATAATTAATGTTTTTTCAATCAAAACTAATAAATTTTCAGTTCGTTTTCTGATAAAATACGTTCAAAGGTAACCTTTAAAAAATAAAATCCGAAGAATTGTTCTTCTTTTATCCTATTTTTTTACGTTTAAAAGGAACCAAAGACAAAGCTAACAAACTATATATCAAGTAAATAAAACAACACCATGTTGTATAACATATTCATTAGACAATAAACTAACTTAATACGTTTAGCTAATAACACCCCAGTTTTTTTCCCTCTTATATAATCGGGCAAGTTCTGACCAAAGAATTTTATTTTCGACTTTCTTATACAATGGGTCGTCTTGGATTATTTTCGTGGCTATAGCTCTTACATATCTCATTAATTGACTATCTCTTGTAATACTTGCAACTTTCAAGTCAAAAAATACCCCACTCTGCTGAGTTCCTTCTAGATCTCCTGGACCACGCAACTTTAAATCAGCCTCTGCAATTTCAAACCCATCATTAGTCTGAACCATTATTTCTAATCTCTTACGTGTATCTTCAGATAATTTGAAACTGGAAACAAGAATACAATACGATTGTTCTCCCCCCCTACCCACACGCCCCCTAAGTTGATGAAGCTGAGAAAGACCAAACCGCTCCGCATTTTCAATAACCATAACTGTAGCATTAGGTACATTTACCCCTACTTCAATAACAGTTGTAGCCACCATAATTTGAGTCTTCCCACGAGCAAAACATTGCATCTGCTCTTCTTTTTCTTGTGCCTTCATCTTTCCATGCACCTTACTTATTTTAAAGGCAGGAAATTCATTTTGAATTTGAAGATAACCATCCTCAAGATTTTTCAAGTCAATCTTTTCACTCTCTTCTATCAAAGGATAAACTACATAAATTTGACGTCCACTTTTAACTTGCGCTGAAATAAATTGATAAAGAGCCTTTCTATTTGAATCAAATCGATGTTCTGTTATAATAGGCTTTCTTCCGGGCGGTAACTCATCAATAATTGAGACTTCTAAATCTCCATAAATAGTCATTGCTAACGTTCTAGGAATAGGCGTTGCTGTCATGACTAAAACATGAGGAGGCAATTTACTTTTAGTCCATAATTTTGCACGTTGTGCTACTCCAAATCTATGTTGTTCATCAATCACAGCAAACCCTAATGCTGAAAACTGAACCGTATCCTCAATTAAAGCATGAGTACCCACTAAAATCTGAATACTACCATCTAATAACCCACTATGAATGCTACGTCTTTTCTTAGCAGACACTGAACCCGTTAATAGTTCCACATGAATATCTAAGCCAAACAAAAGTTCTTGTATTGTCTCAAAATGTTGTTGGGCTAAAATCTCAGTGGGTGCCATCATACAGGCCTGATAGCCATTATCTAAAGCTATTAACATACTCATCAACGCAACAAGTGTCTTTCCACTTCCAACATCTCCTTGAAGAAGCCTATTCATCTGTATTCCACTCCCTACATCTCGACGAATCTCCTTAATTACACGTTTTTGTGCACCTGTTAATTCAAAAGGAAGATTTTTATAAAAGAAATCATTGAAAGCTGATCCGACTTTTGAAAAAACATAGCCCTTGTACTTTTTCTGTCGTTCGTTAGCATAACGTAGTATGTTTAATTGAAGATAGAAAAGCTCTTCAAACTTGATGCGATACTCTGCTTCTCTATATTTAACTGGATTTTTAGGGAAATGCATATTTTCTATTGCCTCAGTCAAAGGCATTAGTTTTTCTTTATGCAATATATAATTAGGAAGGGTTTCGTTTAAGGGCGCTTTTAACATACTCAAAACCTGAGCCATCATCTTTTCGATGACGCGAGAGGTCAAACCTGCTCTTTTCATTTTCTCAGTCGTATTGTAGTAGGGCCTTAGACCTAAATTAGATAATACTTCTTCCGAAACATCTTCAATATCTGGATGTGCTAAATTCAACCTTTGGTTAAAGACTGTTGGACGGCCAAAAACAATATACTCCCTATTTAGTTTAAATGTCTTTTCTACATATTTAATTCCACGAAACCAAACTAAATCAACAACTCCAGTGCCATCACTAAAATGAGCAACTAGTCTTTTTTTATATCCTTCACCTACTTTATCCATAGATAGTATTTTACCTTTCAATTGGATATAAGGCATAGAACCATGTAGTTCTCGAATACTATAGATTCTACTTCTGTCAATATGTTTATAAGGGAAATAATAAAGTAGATCATGCAACGAATAGATGTTTACCTCTTTATTTAATAGGATAGCACGTCGTGGACCTACTCCAGTTAGATATTTAATATCTTGTATAGTTAAATCAAACATTACATAAGAACTTCAGCAATTTTAAGATGGTAGGGGGTAGTTAATTTTATGTTTTCAAAATTCCCTTCAACGGTATGGACCGTCTCTCCAAAGGCTTCAACTACAGAAGCATCATCAGTAAATAAAGGAGAGTAAGGCTGATTATATGCAGCCTTTAATAACTTCGTTTTGAAAACCTGGGGAGTCTGAACTAGCATATACTTAGAGCGATCAACCATTTGTGTGGCACCTTCATCAATAATCTCTCTGATAGACTCTTGTATATCAATTGTAGGAATAACAGCATCCCATTTTTCTACAGATTTAAAGCATGAATCTAAAACAGATAAAGAAACAAAGGGACGCACACCATCATGAATTGCCACAACCCCATCCCCTTCAATTTTTTTTAAACCATTACTAACAGAATGAAAACGGGTTACTCCTCCTATAACTACAGTATGTGGTATTTTGAAATAATGTTTTTTACACAATTCTTGCCAAACTAGTTGCTGATCTTCAGGTAATACTAAAAAAAGCTCAATACCCTTATCATAGGTATAAAAAACCTCTAATGTATGCATTAGTATAGGCTTTCCTTTCAATTCAATGAATTGTTTAGGCACCAAACTTTTCATCCTAGTACCTTTACCACCAGCAACTATAACGGCATATCTTTTCATATATACTTTAGATTAAGAAGTGTAGCACATACCCTTTGCCAATTCTTGAGCCTTCTTCTTATCCACCAAACTCTCAACAATTTTTAATGCAAATTCTATAGAAGCTCCAGGACCTTTACCTGTGATAATATATTCATCTTGTACAACTAATTCACCTGTACACTCTGCACCAATAAGAAATTCTTCAAAGCCTGGATAGCAGGTAGCTTTACGACCATCTAATAACCCTAATTTCCCAAGTGCCATAGGTGCCGCACAAATTGCAGCGATAGCTTTTTGCTCCTTATTAAACTTATTCAATAATTCTTGTAGTCCTTTGTGATTGGCTAAGGTTTCTGCACCAGGCATCCCCCCTGGAAGAACTAATTGTACTGCTTTTGAAAAATCACAAGACTCAAATGTCTCATCACATTGCACAATAACACCATGAGCACCTGTTACATCCTTTTTTCCTGTTACTGACGTCATTATCACATCTAATTCAGCTCTTCGAAGGACATCAACAACCGTTAATGCCTCTATTTCTTCAAAACCATCTGCAAAAAAAACATGTATTGTACTCATAATAATTCTATTTTAAATTAAATTGATATGTTATTGTTCCCGATTGGTTATTCACACCACTAACGGAATTAAAGCGTGCTTTTTTAGCAGCATCTTCTGCCGCTTTACGTAAAGAAGGATTTGCTGTATTTGTCTTAGACAAATTTACAGTAGTATTAATTACTTGACCTTCTGGATTCACTAGAATATTGATAACTACCAATCCTTCATCTTGTACATTATATATTGGACGAGGCAACCCTTCAGGACCTATTGATCGGCCACTTAAATCAAAATTACCATAGCCTCCAATACCTTCTTTTTTACCCGTATCATGACTTCCAGTCACTACACCTTCAACACCAGTACCCTGCTGAGACTCGCCTTTACTGCCCATAGACGACCCTTTGCCAAAAGCACCCGATACACGTTTGGCTGCAGCATCAGCAGCAGCTTTCTTTTCACGTGCTGCTTTTTCCTCAGCCAAGCGTCTTTTTTCAGCCGCAATCTCAGCCTCTGTAGGCTGTGGTTTCGCTTCAACAGGTTTTGGAGCTTCACTTTGCTCTTCCATTGGTATCGTTTGTTCTTCATCCTGTGTAATTAAATGTTGCTCTTCCACTTCAATGGCTTCAGAAACAGCTACATCTTGAGCCTCACTATAGTCAGCACTTAACGATTCAGGATCAAAAGAACCTTGAGCAAAGTCGATATTTCCTAATAAAACAGGAACACCACTTTCTTCTTCAGGCTCAGGTATTATTATACCTATCCAAAACAAAAGGGCAATGAATGCAACATGGACAACAAAAGCTCCAATTATACCTATATATTTTCCCTTTTCTTTATTATTCATTTAATTCCTATCTGAAGGTGGACGAGTCGCCAATACCATTTTAAACTTATTCTCATTAGCAATATTCAGCACACGAACTATCTCTCTATAAGGAACTGTCTCGTCAGCAAATAATGCCACATACATCTCAGGTTCACGAATAGCACACTCTTGTAAAAAAGGAGCTAATTCATCCAACTGCATTTGTTCTTCTTTATCGTTTCCAAAACCCGCATAATAATTTAATTCTTTATCAATAATAACTCGAGTTAAAGGTTTAGCTGAAGTTTGTTGTTTACCTTGAGGTAACAAAACTTTAATAGCATTTGGTGAAACTACAGTGGAAGTAATCATAAAAAAGATCAATAGCAAGAATATGATGTCAGTCATTGACGCCATATTAAATACTGGTGATACTCTTGTTCTACGCTTTAACATAATGTAAAAGGTAATAAAATTAATAGATTAAACAGAGTTCCCCTCTATTTTTTTACGGGTTCATTCAGCAAATCCATAAACATCATAGTTTTACTTTCCATTTTGTTTACGATTCCATCGACTAGGGTAACAAGGTAGTTATAAGCAAACATTGCTATAATACCTACAATTAAACCACCAACAGTAGTTACCATGGCCTCATAAATACCTCCGGACAATAAAGTAATATCCACATTATTCCCAGCATTTGCCATTTCATAAAAAGCTCTAACCATACCTGTTACAGTCCCTAAGAAACCAATCATAGGTGCACCTCCAGCAATAGTCGCCATAAAGTTTATTCCTTTTTCTAGCTTGGCAACTTCCATGTTCCCTACATTTTCAATCGCTGCCTGAATATCATTCACTGGCCGACCCAAACGACTAATTCCCTTCTCTATCATCCGAGAAGATGGAGTATTAGTTGCTCTGCAATACTGAAGAGCTGATTTTATCTCTCCTTCTAGAATATAGTCTTTTATTTTATCCATAAATAAAGGGTCCTCTTTTCCTGCTTTTCGGATAATATATATCCGTTCAAAAAGGATATAAAACGCAATTAAAGACAAAAGGAGAAGAACTATCATAATCCATCCCCCCTTTACTGCTAAATCAAAAAGATTCATAGACTCCGAGGCATTCACCTCTGTTAATACAGGGTTCTCTAACATTAAAGAATCAATACCTTCAACCACACCCTGAGCCATTAATAATACTCCAACCATTAGCGCAAACAGTTTTTATACTCTTGTATTGTTTTTTCCAGTCCCATGTACAATGCATCACTAATTAATGCATGACCAATAGAAACCTCATCAATCCAAGGAATTGTTTTATATAAATAATTTAAATTCTCCAAACTCAAATCATGACCTGCATTTAATCCTATACCACACGATCTTGCTATGTTAGCACACTCAACATACGGGGCAATCGCTTTTTCTCTATCTTCAGCATAACCTTTAGCATAAGGTTCAGTATAGAGTTCAACACGATCAGCTCCTGCTTTAGCTGCATATTCCACCATCTCAGGATGAGGATCAACAAAAACAGAAGTGCGTATTCCTGCTTCACTAAATCGATTAAGGACAACTTTTAAAAAGTCCAAATGCATTTTTGTATCCCAACCCTCATTAGAAGTTATTTGATCTGGTCCATCAGGAACCAGCGTTACTTGATGTGGCTTTACTTGTAAAACTATATCAATAAAATCATCCGAAGGGTACCCTTCAATATTAAATTCTGTTTTTAAAACAGGACGTAAATCATATACATCTTGTCTCTTTATATGACGTTCATCAGGTCTTGGATGAACAGTTATTCCTTCCGCACCAAATTTTTCACAATTAATAGCAGCTTCAACCACATTTGGAGTATTTTCTCCTCTTGAGTTTCTTATTGTAGCTACTTTATTAATATTTACACTTAATCTAGTCATAATATTTATATCGATTTTCTACAAAAATACAAATATTAGTCATACAATAAGAGGAAAGCTGGAAAAAAATCCCATTTTTGTATTCTAGCTGTTTTACTAAAACTACAGATATGAAATTTGCAATCATAGGAAATACTTATCAACCCAAAAAGTCAGGACACATAGATAAATTATTTGAAATACTCCTTGAGTATGATGCTGAAATATTGGTTTGCAAAAAATTCTATCATTTTTTGACTAAAGATAATAAATGGAACTTCCCAGTATCCCTCTTTTCTGGTTCTCATTTTGATGCTGATATGGTAATCAGCGTAGGGGGAGATGGAACTTTTTTACAAGCAGCTAGTCGAGTAGGAAATAAAAACATTCCCATTCTAGGCATAAATACAGGAAGATTGGGATTCTTGGCTGACACAACACCTAATGACATGGCCCTTGTTATAGATGAGATACACAAGCAAAACTTCACAATTGAAGAGCGTAGCGTATTACAACTGAAGACAAGCGGACCTCAAGAGATAATCTCTTATGCTTTAAATGATATTGCTGTGCTAAAACGCGATACTTCATCTATGATTAGTATTCACACAACAGTTGACAACCATTTTTTAACAACCTATCAAGCAGATGGTCTTGTTGTAGCTACCCCTACAGGATCAACAGCCTATTCACTTAGTGTTGGTGGACCTGTACTCGTTCCGCAAGCTAACGACTTCGTTATCACTCCAGTTGCTCCCCATAGCTTAAATGTACGTCCTATTGTAATTGGTGACAACTCTACTATTGCATTAGATATTGAAAGTAGAAGTCATAACTTCCTCGTCGCTATTGATGGCCGAAGTAAAGCTTTAGATGAAAATACCCAACTCTATATTAGCAAAGCACCCTATAGCATAAAAGTTGTTCAAAGAACGAACCATTTATTCTTCAATACCCTACGAAACAAACTAATGTGGGGAGCTGATAAAAGAAAAGGTAGACCTAACCTTTAACTCGTTACACATTAGCTCATCTTGTATATTTATACGCGCTAATATTATTTATCAACGACCTATTGAGAATTAGAAAAAACTCAACACCTCATTTTACATCGTAAAAGTGAAAACTAATCGGCTATATAGATACATGCACAAACTTTAATGTAACATGTATTTATTGAATTACCCTGCAAATTAACAGGCTACATCAAAAACTAAAAAGCTCTGTTATAATCGTACTTAGTTGCATCAATCAAAAATGGACATAGAAGATTTAAATCTATACTTGTTAAATATCTCAAGTCATGGATTAATCGACAACACAAGAGAAACACAAAGTAAAAAATCCAATCCAAATAACTCATTTTAACTGTTTTTCATTAAAGAATATATATCCAGACACATATATAATGGCTAAATTTGCACCTTTTATATCACAAAAATGAATATAAATACTAACAATAATTTCTTATGACTGGTAAAAAAAGAATATTAATACACTTAATTTTATTATTTGTTTTAGGGCTTCTACCAACAAATCTAATAATAGCTCATCCTATTGTTGATGAGGTAGAAGGAATATTCAAAAAGAAAAAGAAGAAAGATGATGTGCAAAAAGAAGACACCACATCTACTTATGATAAATTAATTAAAAGTGCTACAAAACAAGAAGGGCTATTTACAATTTACAAAAAAGACAAAGACTTCTTTTTTGAAATACCCACTCAACTCTTAGGTAGAGATTTGTTAGTAGTGAATAAACTACAGCGCGTACCAGAGGAACTAAATGAAGCTGGAGTCAATCGAGGGGTTAATTATGAAAACCAAATGATTCGATTTGAATGGACCAAAGGACAAAAGCAACTTTTAATTCGACAGAGCCGTCCACTACCCCTAACTCCTGAAAAAGACGCAATAAAACAATCCGTTGCTGACAATTTTATTTCTCCTTTAATTGCTGGATTCGACATAGAGTCTTTTAATAATGATTCCACTTCTTTAATCATTAAGGTAAATGATATATATGATGGTACTGAAACCAGTATTAACAATGTATTTACCAATATAAACCTAGGCACATCAGCTATCAAAAACTTATCTCGAATTCAAGAGATTAAATCTTTCACTAACAATGTTGTAGCGTACTCTGAACTGACTACAAAAGTAACAGAAGGAACTTCATCTGTATATATTACTGTAGAGGTTAGCTCTACGATATTATTACTGCCCAAAGAGCCTATGATGGGACGACTAGACAACCAACGAGTAGGTTACTTTACAACTCCATTTTTATCGTTCAGTGACAATCAACAACAAGTCAAGAAAACTGAGTTTATAACTCGGTGGAGAATGGAACCTAAAGAGGAGGATATTCAAAAGTACTTGGATGGAGAGTTAGTAGAACCTAAAAAACCTATTCTTTTTTATATTGACGAATCCACCCCTTATCAATGGAGAGAATATATTAAACAAGGGGTTGAAGATTGGCAAATAGCTTTCGAAAAAGCAGGATTTAAAAATGCTATTATAGCAAAAGATATAACCGATAGCATAAGCCTTGATATGGATGATATTAACTACTCAGTTATTACCTATGCAGCTTCTGAAAAGGCTAATGCCATGGGTCCCTCTATTCTAGACCCACGTTCTGGAGAAATTTTAGAAGCTGATATTATGTGGTGGCACAATGTAATATCCATGTTAAATGAATGGATTACAGTGCAAACAGGAGCTGTAAGAAAAGAAGCAAGAAGTAATAATATTCCTGAAGATATTATGGGAGATGCTATTCGATTTGTTGCGTGTCATGAAGTAGGTCACTCACTTGGTTTACGTCATAACATGATGGGGTCATGGGCAATACCTACTGACTCTTTACGTTCTAAAGAATATATGAACAAAATGAAATCCCCCTCTTCTTCTATAATGGATTATGCTAGATATAACTATGTAGCCCAACCCGAAGATGGTGTAACAGAGTTTGCACCACACATTGGACCTTACGATATTTTTGCAATAGAGTATGGCTATCGTTGGTATCCTGTTGAGAGTCCTAAAGAGGAAAAAGATTATCTATATGACTTTCTAAAACAACATACTGGTCGCTTATATAAATATAGCGAAGCTCAAAATCCTAGAGATGCTGTAGATCCTAGAGCACAAAATGAAGATTTAGGAGATGATGGAATCAAATCATCAAAACTTGGTATAGCCAACTTGAAACGTATTGTTCCTCAAATTATTAATTGGACAACAACTGGAGAAAAAGGACAAACTTACGAAGAAGCTTCACGTCTTTATTTTGCTGTTATTAATCAATGGAACTATTTCTTATATCACGTAATGGCTAATGTAGGAGGTATTTACATTGAAAATACAACAGTAGGTGATGGAGTAAAAACATATACCTTTGTTGAAAAAGAAAGACAAAAAGAAGCAGTTCAGTTTTTACTAGATGAGGTGTTATGTTATCCTGAGTGGTTATTTAATACCGAGTTGAGTAATTATACTTTCTTGCTAAGAAATACACCAATTGGCCAAGTTGAAAACGCACCCACTAAAATTCTAAAAAATGCACAAGCTTACATTTTCTGGGATTTATTATCTAACAATCGATTAATGCGTATGTTAGAGAACGAATCCATCAATAAGAAAAAAGCTTTTACTGCCGTAGATTTAATGGATATGTTGCATAAAGGAATATTTAAGACCACAGAGCAAGGACAGCTTCCAGATGTAATGACACGTAATCTACAAAAAGGATTTGTAGATGCATTAATTACTGCTGCAGCTGAAGCTGAAGGTGTTAAAATAAACAACAAGCTAACTAATTATCACTTTCTTTTTGACAATCAGCTACCGGCTTGTAGTTGTGATGAAATAGCTTATAAATCATATAATAACTCAAAAATGGGTGCTGGACGTACACTTGATTTTTATGGCTCTCAACTAAACCGAATATCAGATGCTATCTCTGTGAAACGTGGAGAATTACTACGAATTAAAAAACTCTTAGAAAGGAGAGTTAATACCACAGATATCGCAACACAATATCATTACCAAGATCTAATCTTACGCATAAACACAGCTTTAGGTGTTAAATAATTAATTTTCTTTAAAATGAAAAAACGATTACTATTTATATTTTATATACTGAGTTTATATTCAGCTGTATGGGCTCAAACAACTAATGTTACTATCACTGGAACCATATTCTCTAGTGAAGATAACATGCCATTAATTGGAGCTTCTGTATATGTTGAAAACGAGGAACTCGAAGATCAAGATATTAGAGAGTCAACTCTTGGAGTTATAACAAATTTTGATGGTGAATTTTCCATTACAATTCCTCAAAATATAAAAAACTTATATTGTAGTTACATAGGACATGAAACCTTTGTTTTACCTTTAGTAAAAGGAAAAACAGATTATACTATTCAACTTACTCCAACGGCCCAAATGCTAGATGCTGTAGTTGTAACTGGTTATCAAACAATAGAGCGCAGAAAATTAACCGCTGCTGTTTCAAACGTAAATATATCAGAAGAAACAGTGGGCGCTATAAAAAGTATTGACCAAGCACTGGCTGGACAAATTGCAGGTTTACAAGTAACCTCTCTATCAGGAACTCCAGGTGCACCTATAAAAATTCGTATTCGAGGAACCTCATCCTTACAAGGTACTCAAGACCCTTTATGGGTTCTTGATGGTATCCCATTAGAAGGTACCGATATCCCTGAACACCTTGATAATGATATAACCAACATTAAGCAGTCTTCTATTGCTGGATTAAATCCTGCTGATATTGACAACATAACAGTATTAAAAGATGCTGCTGCTACTGCCATTTATGGAGCACGTGCAGCAAATGGTGTTATTGTTATTACTACTAAAAATGGTAAAATAGGAAAACCAAAAGTCTCTTTTTCAACTCGAATGACCTATACGCCTACACTTAGCACTAAGCGATTAAACTTATTAAATAGTGAGGAAAAAGTTAATCTTGAGTTAGATCTTTTGAGAAACAAATACAATGAGGATAACAAAAAAGGAGGTGTCTATCACATCCTCGATCGACTCGATTTGATAAATGCATATCAGGAATCTGGTTATGAAGCATTAACAGATGAAGCAAAGGCTCAGTTACTACATTTACAATCCCAATCCACCGATTGGGGTGAAATTCTTTTCCGTGATGCCTTAAATCAAGAATATAATGTCAACATATCAGGAGGTAGTGAAAAAGTTACTTATTACAACTCACTCGGATTCTTTACTGAAAAAGGAAATGTAAAAGGAGTACAAGCAGATCGTTTCAACTTAGTCAGTAAAACTTCTTATAGAATCAATAACATAGTTAAAATAGGAGCTTCTATTTTTGCCAATCGCAGAAAAAACAAGATCTATTTAACAGATAAATATGGAATGAGTAATCCTCTTTTTTATTCTAGAAAAGCAACCCCTTACTTTCTGCCTTATAATGAAGATGGAGAATATAATTACGACTACGATATACAAAACAATACAGATACAGATTTAGGATTTAATATTTTTGAAGAACGTAAAAACACATCTAGTAAAGAAACCATAAATGCACTTTCTTCGATATTTGATTTAGAGTTACGCTTTAATGATAATCTAAAAATCACCTCACAACTAGGGTTACAACTAGATGAAAGCACAAAAGAACAAATAGCTGAGGAAAACAGTTTCACAATGCGAGATATTCACAAGTCAAGTCAATATTGGGATTCTGCTAGTAGCTCGTTTAAACGCTTTATACCTGATGGAGGTGTACATAAAGTAAATAAAAACTCCAACTCACAAATTACATGGAAAGCTTTGGGTGAATACAGAAACAAATGGAATCAACACGAGTTTGAAATTATGGCAGGTACTGAAATAAGAAAAAATTGGTATGAAACCTTATTTACAGCTGGCTATGGTTTTGATAAGAAGACATTAACTACGAAACCTGTTATATTTCCTGATGAAGAAAAAGCTAGACAGTTTCCATTACATACAAAAACATACAGGGAAAATGCTTTTGCCTCTTTCTTTTCAACTACATCTTATTCATTTAGAAACACCTATACAATAGGTGGAAGCATTCGTATGGATGGATCAGACTTATTTGGAGTTGATAAAAAATATCGTTATTTGCCTCTTTATTCTGTAAGTGGTCTATGGAGAATCTCGAATGAACCTTTTATGAAATCGACTGACTGGATAGATAATCTAGCCATACGTGCATCTTATGGTTTACAGGGAAATATTGATAAAAACACCTCTCCTTATCTTATAGGAAGCTATAAGGTTGAAACCATTCTACCTGACGGATCTGAAGATATGATTACTGTCAACTCGGCTCCCAATGACAAGCTACGATGGGAAAAAACACACTCAATAAATGCTGGAATAGATTTCTCAATGAATAATCAAGCTATAAACTTAAGCTTAGACTACTATTATAGAAAAGGGGTTGATTTAATCGGTATGCAAACTCTTCCTCTAGAAACTGGATTTTACTCTAATACCATCAATTGGGCTAGTATGACAAATAAAGGAATAGAAATAGCCCTTAGTACACGAAATATTACCACGGAAAACTTTTCATGGTACACAAACTTCAACTTTGCATATAATGCAAATAAAGTATTAAAAGAAAAAATCAGAGAAGATGCTACCCTACCCTCTCGGGAAGGTTACTCTGTGGGAGCCCTTTTTGTTTTTGAAACAGCAGGACTAGACGAAGATGGATATATCTTATTCAAAAACAAAGCAGGAGAAAAAGTCACATTAAAAGAGCTTTATAGATTAGAAGACCCACAATGGGGATTCCCTATGGCTACATCAGATGTTACTCCTGATGAAGAGAGAAGTTTCTTGACACACAAAGGATCAAGTGAACCTCCTTATACTGGTGGTTTTATTAATACTTTTACATATAAAAACTGGGAGTTATCATTTAATCTAGCCTTTAACTTTGGTGGTTATGTAAGAACAACCCCCTCATACAATATTACAGATTTTGATAAAGGAAAGAATACCAATAAAGATATTCTTAATCGATGGACACATGATAATAAGAACACAAATCTACCCGCTCTCTTAGCTCAAGATTATAGAGGAGATGAATTCTACTGGTATATGTTCCGTCCTGACATCTATAGAAACTTAGATATTTGGGTCAAAAAACTTAGCTATATGCGCTTACAAAACCTACGCTTAGGTTATAGATTACCTGAAAAAGCATTAAATAAAATGGGAGTAAGCACTGCATCCGTAGCATTAGAGGGTAGAAACTTATTTGTAGCTGGAGCTAGCTATAAAAATTATTTAGACCCTGAATCAATGGGCAATCCTTTTTCGGCACCTATGCCTAAATCCATTATTCTAAGCCTTAATTTATCATTTTAAGAATAAAGACAATGAAACAAAGAATAATATATAGCATACTTAGTATTACACTACTGCTTGTATCTTGTGATAGTTTTCTAGATATTCAACCAGTTGGACAGGTCATTCCTAACAACGTAGAAGAATATAGAGCTTTATTGGCTAAAGCCTACAAAACAGTTCCAGGAAATAGAGGACTAGCCAGTCTCCGATCAGACGAAATGAAAGTAAGTAATACAGAATGGGATCAAAATGCATATGGATATTTAGAGCGATGGGACGATATGTCCCCATTGACTTCTAATGTTCCTTTTAGTTGGGCTAACTACTACCAAGTTATTTTTACAGCCAACGAAATTATAAATAATAGAAGCACTATTGTATTTACTCATAAAGAAGAGGTTGATCAGTTAGTCGGAGAAGCGTATCTGTTAAGAGCTTATATGCACTTCAACCTAGTTAACTTGCATGGACAGCCATACACAAAAGAGGGTGCATTATCCACTAAATCTATTCCCTTAAGATTAAATAATGACTTAGAGGCTAGCGTTTATAGAAATACAGTAGAGGAAGTTTATAGCTCTATTTGTACTGATATTACAAATGCTAAAGAATTATTAAATGTGAAGGAATGGGAAAAGAAATACTCTTATCGTTTTACAACTTATGCGGCAAATGCGCTTAGTGCTCGTGTATCCTTGTACATGGGAAACTGGGTGGTAGCATACGAAGAGTCAATGAAACTGATCAATAATCCGCTCTTTAATTTAGAAAATCTCACATCAGAGTCCGCTACTCTTCCCAACCACTACTTATCTCAAGAAGCAATTACTTCATTGGAGTTAGTTTTCAATAGTGCTTTAAATAAAGCTACAGAAGTGTCAAGTTTATTATATAATAAATATCAAGAAGGAGATTATAGACAGCATTTATATTTCTCAGAACCTAACGAGGAGGGAATTATAAAATCTCAAAAAGGAGGTAGCAATGAATTTACATCTACGTTTCGGTTAGCTGAGTTTTACTTAACTGCTGCAGAAGCATTAACGCAACTAAACAAATTGGAAGAAGCTAAAGAACTACTCTTACAACTGATGCAGAACAGACTAACAAATGAATTATATAGTACTGAAAAAGAAAAACTACTAAACCTGTCTCAAGGTGACTTAATTCTTGAAATAGCTGAAGAGCGCGCCAGGGAATTAGCCTTTGAAGGGCATCGCTGGTTCGATCTTCGCCGCACTACACGCCCTAGAATTGAAAAAACACTAAAGGTGGGGAATGAAGACAAAACTTACATTTTAGAGAAAGATGATGCAAGATACACAATCCCTATTCCTAATGCAGCAATACAATCTAACCCTAACTTAACAAAGTAGCATTACTGATCCAATACTAATAAAAAAGCGAGTCCACTTTTAGGTTCGCTTTTTTACTATTCAATCATTGTCTACCAGCTGATATTCTAAACTATGTATATATTAATAAGTACAGGTAAAGACTCATTAACTATAGGTAGTGTTACATTTAGTGTGTCTCTTAGTCTAGTTCCTTTATTAGCCTTATAGCAAAATTATTCTTTTTTTCTTATTCTCCTCCTCTTTAACCTATATTT
>Ga0172377_10001162_pt1 | contig 26085 bp, 28 predicted proteins | sample Pumphouse3metaG_FD_119749 | JGI IMG/M metagenome (GOLD analysis project Ga0172377, IMG submission 119749) | Leachate microbial communities from a municipal landfill in Southern Ontario, Canada - Pumphouse #3 metaG | ecosystem: Engineered > Solid waste > Landfill > Unclassified | place: Canada... | reverse complement strand
TCAATCGTGTTGTTAATATACGGATCTAGTCCAACTGCGGCATGAGCATTGACATAACCCGCATAGTGATCGGGATAGCCAAGCGCCATTGTCGGAACTTCGCCGACAGAGATGCCAACATTAATTTTTGATCTTAAAGTAGTATAATCGCTTTGAGAAGTTCCGGTAATAGTGACATTAGGAAACATCGCTTCAAATTCGGCGATTAACGTGTCTAAAACCGCAGTTTTTCCTTCACCATAGATATGCCAGAAAGTAATCTCAACATCTTCGGTTGGCAATTCTGTAAGCATGACTTCAGGGACGTAAACGTACTCCCCTGTCGTTCCTACCGTCACACAACCTAGAATGCCAAATGTCAGAAACAATGTGACAAGACTCAAAACCAATTTTTTCATTTTTTCCTCCTAAAAATATATTTAAATTTTTATTTGTGCTTAAAATGAATGAACTATCCCTTGATACCGCTGCGGGATACACCGCGCATAATCTGCTTGCGGAAAACAAAGAACAAAAGCAAAAGCGGTAATGTGACTAAAACTGAGGCTGCCATTTGTTGACCATAGTCGGTTCGTCCCGTGGATGTATCGGTGAATGCTCCGCGCAAACCGTTGCTAACAAGCCTATATTCATCTTCGCAAGCAATCAAGGCTGGCCAGATATAGGCACTCCAAGCCCCCATTGAATTCAAGATGATAATCGTGATTATTGTTGGCATCGCAATTGGAATCATGACTTTCAAAAGGTACTTAAAATCCGTCGTTCCATCAACTTTGGCGGCATAATATAATTCATTGGGAATTTGCTTAAAGGTTTGCCGCAAATAGAAAATATAGAAGACGCTGGTCATGAATGGAATCGTCATTGCTAAAACCACATCTAAATATGACTGATCGAGAATGCTATACCATCCGAGTTTATAAACGGTAACGAAATTAGTGAGAATAAAAATTTCACCAGGGACCATCATGGTTCCTAAAAGAATCGCAAATAATATATCTCGGCCCTTAAAATTCAACCGAGCAAAAGCAAAAGCAGCTAATATGGTTGTAATCGTTGTTCCAGCAGTGGTAATTATCGAAACAACAACAGTATTCTTCATATACGTAAAGAATGGAAATAATGGTTCTCCCGCCCGTTGTCCCGATTGAACCAGAACAAACAAATCGGTATAATTGGTAATCTTCCAATCCGAGGGTGACATAAACAAAATCGGCGGAATTTGTTCTAGCTGAACAGTTGATTTCAATGAGGAAAGAATCATCCAGTAGAATGGTAACAAAATGATGATTGCGATAATCGCAAGAAAGGCATAGAGTAAAATATTAGAGAGAATTTTCTTGGCTTTATAAGTTCTTACATTGGTTACATAGATATCTGCCAAAGTCATCACCCCCTAATAGTGGACCCTTTTCTTACTTACGATTGTCTGAAGAATGGAGATGACAGCCGTAATGAAGAAAAGAATGATTGATGCTGCGGCGGCATAACTGATATAGCCTTTATCGGTATATCCGTCTTTATATTGGTAAACAAAGGCAACGATGGTAATCATCGAGTTGTTTTGCGCTCCCAGTTTTACATCGCCAAATAATCCGACAACTGAGTTATATGCTTTCAATGCGCCAATTACCGAAGTAATGGAGATATATAAAATGAGTGGCGATAACAACGGAACCGTAATTCGTTTGAAAACAGTCCATTTCGATGCGGAATCGATTTTCGCTGCATCGTAATACTGTTTATCAATATTTTCTAAACCGCTGGTGAATACCAAGATTTTAAATGCTAGTCCATTCCAAATGGTTAATATTAATAGAGCAATCATTTGTGCCGCATATGTAGCGGTTCCGCCTAGCCAATTAACTGGATTGATACCAAACCAACCGAGAACTAAATTTATAACCCCATAATCCTCGTGAAACATGAAGGCAAATGCCATACCAATCGCGATCGTATTTGTCACATATGGGAGAAAATAGATGGTTTGAAAGGCCCCTTTTAGCTTCGGAATTGATTTTAAGGATACGGCAATTAATAAAGACAGAAGAATTGAAATCGGTACTGACACGCCCGCGATAATAAAGGTGTTGATAACCGCTTTTTTAAAGAGGGGATTTTTGAGGATTACCCCATAATTGTAAAAAAGATCAATTCCATCGGCGGTTCCGCTTAAGGGCAAATAGCCCTTATAAGAAGAGACGATGAAAGCGTTAATCAAAGGATAAAAAGTGAAAACCGCCATTAGGATGAGCAATGGCGCCAGATAAAGCCACGCCCTTAGGTTATTTTTTTTCTCCATAATGGTGACCTATAAAATGTTTCCGTTTAAATCAAACAGGTGCATCTTGTCTGGCTTAATATTGAAATGAACGATATCATCGGCTTTGATTCGGAATCCAGCATCGATAATCGCTTTAAAAGTTTTCTTGTCAAGAATGTTTTCCGAATCATCTTGCATATCAAAAATCAAGGTTGTATCGCGGCCAATCGTTTCAACAAGATCAACCTTGAAGCGGAACGATGCTTGGTTTTCGTTATCTACAACAAACGCTTCCGGTCTGACGCCGACAAATATTTTTTGATCCGGCATATCTTTTTTGCCGACAACCATGCCTTCAATCAATATTTCCTTATTTTTAATTTCGCCGTCAAAAACATTTATTTGGGGGTTACCAAGGAATTTAGCAACAAATAAATTGGCTGGTTTGTCGTAAACAGCTTGTGGTTCGCCCATCTGTTGAATTACACCGTCTTTCATGACAACGATTTCATCGGATATTGACATCGCTTCTTCTTGATCATGAGTAACGAATACGGTTGTAATTTTGGTTTCTCTTTGAATGCGCTTAATCTCTTCGCGAGTTTGTAATCTAAGTCGAGCATCAAGGTTAGATAAAGGTTCGTCCAATAATAAAACTCTCGGTGTTTTGACTAGGGCTCGAGCAATGGCAACACGTTGCTGTTGCCCACCAGATAATTCTTTTGGTTTCCGATCAAGCATTTCCTCTAAACCAACTAATTTAGCCATGTCATATGTTCGCTTTTTGGCTTCTTCTTTTTCCACTCTTAAATTTTCTAACGGGAAAAGAATGTTTTCTCGAACGGTCATATGCGGATAGAGAGCATAGTTTTGGAAGACAAGCCCAATTCCCCGTTTTTCCGGTGGGGTTTCCGACATTTCTTCTTCGCCGAAATAGATTTGACCTTCAGTTTGTCGTAGCAAGCCAGCTATCAAATATAACGTAGTCGATTTGCCGCAGCCGGAAGGGCCTAAGAGTCCGATCAGTTTGCCTGAGGGAATTACTAAATCGACATGATCAACTGCGTGGACTTCTTTTTTGCCTTTACTGATAAAAATCTTGGTCAGGTTGACCATCTTTATTTCCACTTTACACATCTCCTATTCGATTACGATAACGTTATATTATAGCATATCACAATAAAAAGAACCACAATAAATTAGTTATAAACTCGCCGTTTCTAGAAGACTTTCGCAAATCCGGCGTGTAAAGATAAAAAAAAGAGGTTTGCCCAAGAAAAAAGGCAACACTCTTTTTACAGTGCTAATAAAAAGATAGGGATTGCGCCTGTGACGCCGTCTAACAGATTGGTGATGATGTCGGTTTGAGTATACAAATACCAACCAACGGCCCCAAGAATACCAAGGACAATAAATAACTTAAAAAACTTCTTAATGAATACAAACAAACCGATAATAGCAAATAATGCCAATCCGACTAAAATGGCCGCTTGAATCCATACATTCATTGAATTGAGAAAGTTGATGGCGATATCTTTGTATTGTGTAACATAATTTTGAATTGTTTGTAAAATGTCTGCCCCAAAAAGTAAAACTTTTGCTAAAAGCATTTTTAATCACCCCGGATAGTTTCTATATTTATATATAGTTTTGTTTACGTATTATTATTATATCACAATATTAAGAAACGCAAATACTGTTTTCGGATTTTTTTTAAAATTCGCGACGGTTTTCGATGGCTAAATTTAGCGTGAGATCGTCCGTATATTCGAGGTTAGCGCCCACCGGAACGCCATACGCGATTCTAGTCACTGCAAGATCAATTTCTTTGAGAATCCTTTTAATGTACATGGCTGTGGCTTCGCCCTCTTGCGTTGCCGAAGTAGCAATGATTATTTCTTTAACGATGGCGTTTTGAACCCGACTCCAAAGCGATTTCAAATTCAACTCTTCCGGTCCAATTCCATTTAATGGCGAAAGATTGCCATTTAAAACATGATATAAGCCGTGATATTTCCCAGTTTTTTCAATTGTAAAAACGTCTTTTGCCGATTCTACAATTAAAATGATGGTTTGGTTTCGCAAGGGATCGGCACAAATTGAGCAAGGGTTAGTTTCGGTAATGTGGCCACATATCGGACATTGAATGATTTTTTCTTTAACGGCAGAAATTGCTTGGGAAAAATCATGCGCCGATTCCGAATCTAGTTTATTAACCGTAAATAATGCGTAACGTTCGGCCGTTTTTCGTCCAATTCCTGGATATTTCATGAATTCGTTGATTAAATCTTCCAAGGATTTGGGATAATTCATCATATCATCCCTGCCATGTTGATGCCGCGACTGACTGACCCGACAGATTCTTCAATTTCCTTATCAACCTTATGGAAAGCGTCATTCAAAGCCGCCATTATCAGTTCGGCAACCATCTTTGTATCATTCATATCTAATTCTTCGTTTTTAATATCAATTGATATAACTTCTTTTGTGCCTTTGACACTAACACGGACGACAGAACCTCCGGCCTGCCCGTAAAAAGTCGAAGCATTGATTTCGGCTTGGACTTTTTTTAGGTCTTCTTGCATTTTTTGTAATTTCTTTAGCATCTGCGGATTGATCATCTGGTCCGCCGCCTTTCTCGTTATTTTTTAACTTTTACCCGATCGCCAAACAATGAATAAGCATCAGTAATTATCTTTTGTTCTGTTTGTGAAATTTTCTCTTCATCTTCTATGGATACATCGCGAAGATCCGGACAGACAATCGGTGACAATTTGATTTGTCGCTTTCCTAGTTTCCAAGCGCTGATAAACTCATCAGATATCATTTGGAAAATCTCTGCCGGTAATGCAATATAATCAATCTCGCGTTTGAAAGCGTTAGCTAAAATTTCTTTACCAAGCGTCTTAATCGTTGGCTTCATCAGCCGATTGCATACTCCTGCCGTCTCAAAAGTAATAATAATTTTATCCTTGGAACTAGCAACCAAGGTTCCCGATTCCAATAAGCCAGCGTACTGAGCCAAATTACCCGATGCATTGTTTTTACGAATTAAATTCCAGCGTTCAATTAAATCATTTTTGTCTTCTCGATTCCCGCGGTTAAGGACCTCTTCGATAAACTCAATTGGGAACGATTTTGTAATGTCAACACAAGGTTTTGTTTCATCAATCTCCGCGGGTACTAATTCATCGGCCGTCGGCATCTCATCTTCAGAAATTATTATATTATCTAATTTTGTTTTAGTTAATACGTCTTTTGGATTTTCCTTGTTTTTAGGGGTTTCCGGTTGCTCTTCTGTCAGCGTGATTGATGGCACATCAACTGTAAGCGGTCTTTTTTCTAATTCTGCGATTCGGCCTTGTAATTGATCAATTGCCGTGAGCATTTGGGATTCACTTTCTGGTTCTTTGTCCGTCATTTTGATGAAAGCCAACTCTAAATATAATCGCGGTGAGTTGCTCCATTTAAGATCATTTTGGGCTTTATTCAAAATATCGAGATAAAAGAATAATCGTTGATTATTCATTGTATTTGCAAGATTTATAAAGTCTTCGTTTTGATACAAACTTGAAGTGCCCTCCGTAGCCCCAACGTTTTTATAAACCAGCACATCACGAAAAAATTGAATTAAATTTTGACATATCTTTGGAACTTCTTTACCAGATACGATTAATTCGTCCATCGCTTTGATTGCTGCAGAGGCGTCTGCTCGTCGAATAGAAGAAACAATTTCCATCTGGTTTTTAAACGATACCGCTCCACATATTTGATTGATATCTTCAACGGTAATCACATCAGGATCATACGCATACGCTTGGTCAAGCAGCCCAATCGCATCACGAAGTCCGCCCTCAGCATATACAGCTATTTGCTCAACGGCATCCTTATCAATATCGATTTTCTCTTTTGCGATAATCTCATCGAGTTTACTGATAATTTCCTTAACGGTTATTGCTTTAAAATCAAAACGTTGACAACGGGAAATAATTGTCAAAGGAACCTTTTGCGGTTCGGTGGTGCACAATATAAAAATAACGTGTGCCGGCGGTTCTTCTAACGTTTTTAACAATGCGTTAAAAGCGTTTGTCGATAACATATGAACTTCGTCGATAATATATACTTTGTACTTAACATAACCGGGAAGATATTTCACCTTGTCACGAAGTTCGCGGATCTCATCAACTCCGGTATTGCTCGCGGCGTCGATTTCAATGATATCAGTGATTGACCCGTCTTGAATTCCTAAACAATTAGGACAAGTGTTGCATGGATTTTCCACGGGTGCGTGTTCGCAATTAACTGTTTTTGCAAATATTCTGGCAATTGATGTCTTTCCCGTTCCTCTTGGTCCAGTAAATAAATATGCATGAGCTACTTTGTTGTTCTTTAAGGCGTTCTTTAGAGTGGTAGTAATGTGTTCCTGACCGGCGACTTCATTAAAGTCGGTTGGCCGATATGTACGATATAATGCTGTATAACTCACAAAATCGCCCCCTTTCTCTGTTAAGCTTTGTTATAATGAATATCATATATAAATTAAGGCTATTTTTAATTCGTGAATTCATAAATTTATGCGAATATATTTTCAGTAATAAAGGAAATTAGTACCCACTACACATAGTATATTATACTCGATTTTTACGTATATTTATAGGGTTATTTTGCGAGTTCATTAAGTTTTTCTTTAACAAAAATAATGGCGTAAGTCATTGCCTTATGTTCAATAGTACGTCGATCAAATTTCCGTTCTAATTTATCTAAGTTGATATTCTCATTTTCGCCATTTTGATAGATATAAAAGGCAATTTTCAACGCATCCTGAAACTTAACATTATTTTGAAGGCGACGATAATCCTCAATAATAAAATCGTCTGTGGCCCGCATTTTTTCGCCAATAGCATCCAAAAATCGCCCCTCATAATCAACTTTCTTTTTACGGTTGGCGATTTTTTGTAAGATTGTATCTCCACCCCAATAAACAAGCGTGAAAATAAATGGCAAAAGACCCAAATTAAGATAATCGGCGGTTTCAATAGTGCCACTCAGTAATTTGTACAAAGTATAAGCCCCAAGGATAGCGAACGTCGTCACAAATAACATGATATAAAACTTAATTGATTTTTTATATTGTTTCAATTTACTCACCCAAAAGTATTATACAATATTTTTGCGATATATGTTAGAATATTTACGGTGATGCCCATGTTATATGATACCATCGTCGGAATTGCAACCATTCAAGGAATAAGTGCCATTAATGTTATTCGCGTTTCCGGAAGCGATGCCTTTGCGATTGTAAACAAAATATTTAAAGGCAAAGATCTGGCAACGATGGAATCGCACACCGTTCACTATGGTCATATCGTCGATAATGAAAATATCATCGATGAAGTTTTGGTTTCGGTTTTTTGGGAGCCAAAAACTTTTACCGGAGAAAATGTTGTCGAAATAAGTACCCACGGCGGGGTAATGATTCCTAGTAAAATCGTTGAATTGTTAATTACAAATGGCTGCCGAATGGCGGAAAACGGAGAGTTTTCCAAACGCGCTTTCCTTAACGGTCGTATTGATTTATCGCAAGCCGAAAGTATAATGGATATAATCTCTGCCCAAACTGAACAGCAGCTACGCTTAGCTAATCGTGGCCTCCACGGCGATATCAAAAAAATGATTGGCGAACTTCAAACTTCAATTTTGGATATGATTTCTAAAATTGAAGTCAATATTGATTACCCTGAGTATGATGACACTTTGGTTATGACTAATAATATATTACGCCCCGAAATCAAAAAGCTGATTGCAAAATTATCAGTCATTTTACATAATTCATCCACTGGAAAGATTATTCGCGATGGCATTAAAACGGTCATTTTAGGAAAACCAAATGTTGGCAAATCAAGCCTTCTTAACTCGCTTTTAAAAGAAGATAAGGCTATCGTCACCGAAGTATCTGGAACAACCAGAGATTTGGTTGAAGGCGAATGGAATCTTGGCGGGGTTATTTTAAATCTTGTTGATACCGCCGGAATCAGAAATACCGATGATGTCGTTGAAAAAATCGGCATTGAAAAAGCTAAAACTGCTTTGGAGGGTGCTGATTTGGTACTTTTAGTTCTCGATCAAAGTCAGTCTTTGACCGCTGAAGATATCGATTTACTAGAATTAACTAAAAAAAAGATCCGAATCATTGTTGGCAACAAAATTGATCTTGGGAAACATGTCAATATCAAGTTTGAAAAAATGATTGATATTTCCGCTAAAAACAGTATCGGTTTGGATCAATTAGAGGCAGAGGTTAAACGACTGTTTATTGATGAGTCTTTATTGAAAGAAAATCAGATGCTGTTAGCTAACTCCAGACACATTGGCAAAATCAGCGAAGCCAAAGCGGCGTTAGAAGATGCTTTGAAGGCTTGCGAAAATCAATTTCCCGTCGATATTATCGAGATTGACATTCGTAAATCTTGGGAGGTTTTGGGCGAAATTACTGGTGAAACCGGAAGCGAAGCTTTAATTCATACTTTGTTTTCTCGGTTTTGTTTGGGCAAATAAGGTTTCACGTGAAACTTAAAAAAAGAAAACAGTCATTTGCGAATGTGTTGCTTCTTTTCGTAATTGACTGTTTTTTCTGACAATATCATCACATTAAACCGATAAAATATTAGTAATCTTCAAGAAACGAAGTGGCTTTATCGTCATTATGATATCCAAGAATAGCTTTTAGATTGACGTTTTCGGCCGATCGAAATATATTGATGTCGATATTGCTGTCCGTCTTCCGCAATTGATTAATAAGTTCCTTCATTTCCTTCCGTTTGGAATCAACCACTCCGTCAGATATTTGACAGCCGCAAGTCGACGTTGTCAAGTGATTATAATTCATAAATCGTATGATGTCAGTTTCTTTCACTAGATACATCGGTCGAATCATTTCCATCCCTTTGTAATTTTCTGATCTCACTTTTGGAAGCATCGTTTTATAACATCCTGCGTAAAAAATATTTAATAGCGTCGTTTCGATAACGTCATCAAAATGATGCCCCAGCGCCAATTTATTGCATCCGTGTTCTTGCGCAATTCGATATAGATAACCGCGACGCATGCGAGCGCACAAGAAACAAGGATTTTCATTATTCAATGTTTGCGCCACCTGAAAAATGTTTGATTTATGGACAACAACTTCAATGCCGAGATTTTGACAATTTTCCAAATGATGATTGAGATGCTCGGCATTGAATCCGGGATCCATTGTTAAAAACACCATTTCAAACTGAACTTGTCCGTGTCTTTTGAACTCTTGAAACAGTTTTGCTAACACAAGACTGTCTTTTCCTCCCGATAAAGCAATCGCAATTCGATCGCCTTCTGTAATTAATTTATAATCAACTATCGCTTTAAGAAATTGAGAATAAATGGGTCCTTTAAATTTTTTAACTATACTTCTTTCGACCGCTGCTTGATTACTTAATTTTATCATCGTTTCACCTCTAAATTACTAAACCATTATATATGAAAATGCACGCTTTGTAAACCACCGCAGTGATTAAAATAATTTAAAATAATTTAAAATAATTCTTGATAATCACAAAAGAACGTGATATAATATAAAATAGAAAGAAATGGTATTATAATGGAGGTTGCACATATGTCAAATTTCAATTGGGCTTCAAAAAAGACGCTTGATGACATTGCGACTCTTTATGGTTCAAACATCACTTTAAACAAGTCGGCAAGTACCTATTTTGAAGACGCTTATATTGTTTTAGTCGGTTTGGATCCTGAAGCAATGCAGATCGCGATTAAACCACTGAAAAAGGAAGAAGCAATCAACAGCTACATTCCTGAAGACCAGTGGCACAATATCACTGTCAAGTCTAGCTACTCTCGCGTTTGTAACAAGGCATTTATGAATGAAGTATCAGAAATGATGAATTTATCGTTTGAGAATAATCTCTCTCACAAATTTAAAGCTTTTTGGAGTAAAAAGGAAGACGCATTAATTATTGATTTAAAGAATAGGGAGGAGTGATTAATATGCTTCTTGCAATTGATCTCGGAATTACCGCTACAATAATTTGGTTCGCCATTGTAATTTTCGCTGGCGTTATTGAAGCTTCGACAATGGATCTTACCAGTATTTGGTTCGCCGCCGGAGCGCTCGTGGCTTTAATTGTTTCTTTGTTTGTACCCGACTTTATCGTTCAAGTAGTTATCTTCGTGATTATATCGGCAGCTTTATTGTTAAGTTTACGCCCGATTTTCACACGTTATTTAAAAAAGAATGATATTAAAACCAATGCTGACCGCTTGATTGGTAAAACAGCAGTTTGTTCAAAAGCTATTACTGATGGTGAACGCGGCGAGGTTAGAATTGATGGTAAGATTTGGACCGCTATTTCTAACGATGACATCATCATTGGTGAGAAAGTGGAAGTTTTAGGCATCGAAGGCGTAAAACTTGTGGTCAAAAAAATAGAATGAATGCCGGATTTTTCAAACGCATGTTTTCTTCGATCATTGACATCACTATCATCCTTTTGATTGCATATCTGACTTTTCTAATTGGGGGTCGCTCCATTTTACAGAGTCAAATTGATGATTTCGATCAAATTAATGCGGCTTACAACGAGATCGTTGATGCTTACAATAATGACATTAACCTTTTGATTGCAGAATATAACACTGCCATTACTGCCGCCGATGGCGACGCTGATTTAGAATCCGCCGCCGAGACGGATTACACCACGGCTCGTGCCATCATTGATCAACAAAACACGATTGACATCGCGCCTTATGATGAGCCGATGACAACGTACTTCCTTAATTGTATCTTCTATTTTGCGATTGGTTTTATTATCCTCATGTCCATCTATTCCGTTGCGTTTAGTGGTAAAACCCTAGGGAGAAAACTAATGCAAGTCCGTTTAGAAGGCCCATCAATTAATCCCTTATCCGTCTTCTTTCATGATATTATCTTCAAATATTTCTTTATCGTCTTAGTTTTATCTGTCAGTATTATCGCGGGAATCGTTCTCTTGGGATTAACCCTCATTGTCGATATCATCCTGATTGGTTTTACTCCAAAAAAAGCCGCTCTTCGCGATATTGTCCTGAAAATGGCAGTTGTAAAATCTGGTTATGGATACTAAAACAACAAAAATATAAAAAAATAATAGGAGGCTTAAAATGTTCACATTCGTTACACTAGCCACGGACCCGTGGCCATGGATTATTGTTATTGCATTATTGTTTGTCATCATCTTGTACCTTGGATCACGCGTTAGAGTCGTTTCACAATCAACACAATACGTTGTTGAGCGTCTTGGTAAATATTATACAACTTGGATTTCCGGCTTGCATTTCTTATGGCCATTTGTCGACAGAATCAGAAGAACATATCGTCCCAATGGTCAACCAGATGACATCATCTCATTAAAGGAACAAGTTTTGGATTTCGCGCCGCAAGCTGTTATCACCAAAGATAACGTTACGATGCAGATTGATACCGTTGTTTTCCTACAAATTACTGATTCCAAACTCTATGTCTATGGTGCGGAAAATCCCGGACTCTTGATTGAACATCTTACCGCGACAACACTTCGTAACATTATCGGTGAACTCGAACTTGACCAGACTTTAACAAGTCGTGACTTAATTAATGAAAAAATGCGAAACATCCTTGATGAAGCTACTGATCCATGGGGTATCAAAATCAACCGCGTGGAAGTCAAGAACATCGTTCCGCCAAAGGAAATTCGCGAAGCTATGGAAAAACAAATGCGCGCAGAACGAGAACGTCGGGAATCAATTTTGATTGCCGAAGGTAAGAAAGCTTCTGCTATTTTGGAAGCCGAAGGCGAAAAGATGTCCGCTATTCTTCGTGCAGAAGCAAAGAAAGAACAAAGCATTCGCGAAGCTGAAGGACAAGCCATTGCCATTTTGAAAGTTCAAGAAGCAACGGCTCAAGGTCTCACTTTAATTCGTGAAGCCAAACCTGATCACGCCGTTTTAACTCTTGAAGCGTATCGTTCAATGGAAAAAATCGCTAACGGAACCGCAACCAAGATTATCATTCCTTCTGAGTTACAAGGAATTGTCGGTTTGGCTGCTGGCGTTCTTGAAGCCGCAAAAACCACAGAAAAAAAATAATATCTTCAAAAAAAGTGCCGATCGGGAAATGAACCGATCGGCTTTTTATTTGCGGATTATGAAAGCATCTAAAATTGATATTGAATCCGGGAAAAGGACAGTATCAGCAGATTTTTTTATTACATACGATACTACTTCAATCGTCTCTTCGGTAATTGTGAAAAAAGGAATAACTGTGTTTTCACCGTAATACAAATACGGAACTTCCATTTCCGGATCGGCTGTTTCGCCATAAAATTTAGTCCCCGAGGCATTGCCAACAAAGTACGTGACACCGAGTGAACTACTATAATCATTAAAATTCCTTACGTAACTCTCATCAATAATTAGGTTAATGCTTCCATCTAAATAAGTGTTAGAAGTCGTGAACGGAATCATCATTCCTTGGAAAATAACTGCCCGCGAATAGCGATGATCGTGCCCCGAGATTACCAAATCAACACCATATTGATCAAAAATTGGGGATAAGCGCTGACGAACATTGAAAGAATTATATGTTAACGAATATGGTCCACGATGGAGATAAACAATAATCCATTTATCTGCGTTTGTGATTAAATCTGCTGTTAACCAATTTATGAAGATATTCATGTTTTCTTCATCGACGCTGCCGATAACGCCATCATCACCAGAAAACAGTTCTGTGTCAATAGCAACGTAATGAGCATAGCCATAGTCATAACTGTAGGTCTTGCCCTTATCAAATGTTGCTGTACGTTCGTCGTTCTCAATCTCATCAAATTCATTATATGTCGGACCGTTTTTTGGCAAATGGAAATACCCGTCGTATTCGATGCTTTGAATCTGAAGGTCAAATATCGATCCCGTTTCATGATTTCCTGCGGTCGTAGCAACAGGAATATTATAAGCAAATGTCGATGAATATTTAAAAAACAAATTCCATTGAGTTCGATTATCATCATCATTTACAACATCGCCGGTAAACATCACAAAATCGACATTTTTCTGCGCTTCACCTAAGACTCTGATTACGTTATTTGCGTAAGTCATATAGTCAATCGCATCGCTTCCTTGTGGGTCCGATAATAACATAAAGGTCGTCGCTTCAGAGTTTAGTTGCGCGGTTTTAAACTGATATATTTCGCTCTTGTATAACGAATCTTCGTCACCTATTCGATATTCATATATTGTATTAGGAAATAAATTACTTAATGTTTTTTCATATAAATAAACGTTATCATCCCCAACAATTGTTTCTTTTTTTACGGCCGGAACACTAACAAATTCGGCATCTCCTAATTTCCGGTATTCCACAAAACCTTGGGCATCGGTAGGCAGTTCAAAATTTATACCAATCGATGAAGTGGCATCATCGGTGATGAATAACATTATCATATATGGATTTTGGAGCGCTTGAACCTGCTCGGTGACTGACAATTCTGTCGTCGTTTGCTCTTGTGGCGTACATCCGATAAAAATAAAACCCAGTCCTAAGTTAATCAAAATCAGTAACATTTTTTTCACAATAAATTCTCCCCTACAAATTATTGGTTTCTTGTAAAAAGGCAACCGTTCTTTAGGTTTCGGTTGCCTAAAATATTTAAAATTCGCAATTCTTTGGCGTTCTTGGAAAAGGAATAACATCGCGAATGTTATCAACGCCCGTTACATACATAATCATTCGTTCTAACCCCAATCCGAATCCAGCGTGTTTACATCCACCGTATTTCCGCAAATCAAGGTACCACCAATAATTACTTTTATCAATTTTAAGGTCTTGCATCTTGTTTTCCAAAACATCGAGACGCTCTTCGCGTTGCGAACCGCCAATTAATTCTCCCGATCCAGGGACAAGCAAATCCATCGCCGCAACCGTTTTTCCGTCGGGATTGATTCGCATATAAAAAGCTTTGATTTCCTTTGGCCAGTCGATTACAAACACGGGACCATCAAAGTGTTTTGTTAAGTACTTTTCATGCTCGGTTGCTAAATCTTCACCATATTCAGGGTTGTTTTCAAATTGCTCCTTGGCCGTCTTTAAAATGGTGATTGCCTCATGATGGGTAACGACTTGGAAATCCGAAGCAACGACCTTCTCCAATTTAGCCCGTAACCCTTTCTCCACAAAATCGTTAAAAAAATTAATTTCATTTGCACAATGATCCAATACATATTTGATGACGTATTTGACCATGTCTTCCGCTAAGCGCATATCGTCATGCAAATCCGCAAAAGCAATTTCCGGTTCAATCATCCAAAATTCAGATGCGTGACGTTGTGTATTCGAGTTTTCAGCGCGGAAAGTCGGTCCAAAAGTGTAGACATTACGAAACGCCATCGCGTATGTTTCAACCTGAAGCTGACCTGATACTGTTAAATTTGTGGCTTTACCAAAGAAATCTTTGGAATAATCAACTTCTTTAGAACCGCTTTTAAGGATCCTATCGAAATCCAGTGTCGATACTTTAAACATTTCTCCCGCACCTTCGGCATCGGATCCGGTGACGATTGGTGTGTGAACATAGACAAAGTTTCGATCATGGAAAAAGCTATGAATCGCGTACGACACTTCAGACCGAACCCGAAAAACCGCCGAAAAAAGGCTTGTTCGCATCCGCAAGTGGGCGTTCTCTCTTAAAAACTCGCGCGAATGCCGTTTTGGTTGAATCGGATAATTCTCCGGACTGTCTCCGATTAAACTAATTTTCGTGGCTTTTATCTCAAATGGTTGTTTCATTGTTGATGTCACAGCGATGGTTCCCTCGACCGCTATGGAAGACCCAACCCGGAATTTTTGAATTTCTTTATAGTTAGACAATTTGTCTTCTTCATATACCACCTGAATCGTCTCAAAAAACGATCCATCGTTGATATCAATGAATCCGAATTCCTTTTGGGCGCGACTGTTACGAATCCAACCGGAAATTTTGACGGCTTTACCGGCAGATTCTAAATACTGCATATATAGTTCTTTAATAGTCATATCCATAATTAAACCTCCCGAAAATTACCTTTCATAATTGCTAATCGTTCTGATATTTCATGTTTCTCAATGGCATATCTAAGTGTGGTTCGCGGAATTTGATTGTAATACTTTTGTAAAAATCGATTTAAACGGTTTCGATTTTGCTTTCCCGCTTCACGAAGCATCCATCCGCAGGCCTTGTGAATTAAATCTTCGCGGTCTTGTAAAAGGATTTTGACGATTCGATATGTCGGATCGAGATCTTTATTGCGAATCAATTTTAGAGTCGAGACGATGGCTACCCGTCGATGCCAAAGGTTTTCCGATTTAGCAAGCACATCAAGAACTCCGCTTTCATTAACTATGAGGATATATGTTCCTAAGATTGCCGGAGCTGATAAATCCACAAGGTCCCAGCCATTACATTGATCTAGGTGCTCAAGATAAAAGCCAACAAGCCTTGGCTTTTGCTTTTCGTTTAAGCAATTCATCAATTCGGTGAGAATCAAGAAACCGCTGAGCCTGACTTCGTGAACCTCAGACGCTAATAAGGTTTCAATATCATCATAAGAAACGTCTTGATAGTGGCTTTTGATAATTTTTCGAATCGACGCTAATGGTATATCCCAAAACACATCACCGTGTTGATACTCGCCAACTCCGGTTTTGTGAAAGTGTGCTGCTTTGGTTGAATTGTTAAACCGTTGAACTGATTTTAGTTCGTCAATAATCACCATTGTATCGCCCCCTTTAAACAAAAAATCGCCCCAAAAAAGGACGATTATTAACCGTGGTACCACCTTTGTTCCGAATAATTCGGCACTCAGCATCTGTAACGTAGATGTGCGGACGGTTCTACTCTGTTCTTCCGTCTCTCCCGGTGTTATTCCGACGTAATTAATCCTAGGGCTTTCACCATCCCCCATTCGCTTTGATGTAATCGGCGTCGTACTTCTCCGTTCATTGATTTGTTTATATTATAGCACAATGATTTTGGATGTAAAGGTCTAAAAACCAATATCGATTTCTGAAAATCTTTATTATTTTATAATTATCCGCATTTTTATCTTAAATTGAGGCTTTTTATAAATTTAATTTTTGCCTTTTGAATATTCGGCTATCCAACTGGGTAACTTTTCCTCGAGCGGCTTAAATCCGCTCTTTAAATCGATTTGTTGATATTTCTTTTTGCGATTGAGTTGAGCTTTTTTATAACTGAGACTAACTTTGTTATCCTTATTGAAGCCCAAAACAATCAAATCGATGACATCACCAACATTAATGAAGTCCTCGACACTTCGAACAAAACCGTCGCTAATTTCCGAGATGTGGATTAAGCCGTCGGTTTCTTCATTGATTTTTACGAAAGCGCCATATGGTTTGATACTTGTAACTCGTCCTTTAACAAGATCGCCTTTCTTCATAATAATCCCCCTTTTACGCAAAAAAAGTGTGGGTTATCTATAAAACCGCATTGTGGGCTACGGAGCTGGCTGCTGCAGCGGCGATAGCTCCGATTAAATCATCTAAGAACGTATGGCATTGCTGTTCTTCTTTACCTTTTTTATCTAAGATGCCGATAATTCCTGGTTTGATTTTGTCAACATAGCCAAAATTAGTCAATCCGATTGATCCATATACATTACAAATCGACAAAGCTAATATTTCATCAATACCGTAAAGCGGATTGTCTTTTTTAATTAAAGATAGGATTGGTTCTGATAGTTTGTTTTCCTCGGCTAATCGATCCAGTTCAACGCCGGTCAAAATAGCATATTGGACTTCTCGTTTACCAAGAACCCGGTCGACGGCATCCGCACAAGTAGCTTTTGTCAGGCCGGAAATATAGCTTTTTTGCAGATCATAAACGATTTCAACAATATCGTTAATTTCAACGCCACGTTTTTGAATCAGCGAAATACCGATGTCCTTCATTGACTCTTGACTTGTTTTCATAATTTTCCTCTTTTAAATATGTTCAACGCCGATTACTCCGGGCACGCGTTCGAGCAATGTTTCTTCGATCATTTCTCGCATGGTGTCCTCAAATCCACTACATCCGATACAAGCCCCTGTTAGTTCGACATATACAATTCCGTCTTCAAATTTGATAAATTTAACATCGCCGCCATCTCGTTGTAAATACGGCCGTACAAGCGTAAGTACACTTTGTATTTCTTCAATTATTTCTTCGTAAGTCACAATCTCACCCGGTTCACGAATCGCGTTTTTTGTTTGGATTAAATTGGGGATTTTTTAAAATAAAATAAGGGCAATTTGGCGCGCATGATTCACTGAGATAATCTGGAATCATATGATAATTGCTGTTTTTCCCATTTTTTGTGAATCCTTTTAAACGTAAAATTCCCGCGGAATAGTCGCCGACAATATACGGATAAATGTCAAACACATCTAAATACCGTTTGTTAAAGTCGTCTAAGACAAAAGCGTCTCGATGGTTTTTTATTAATTCAAATTCACCAAATTCTGTTTCCAACATTTTATATCAACTCCGATGCACTACTATTTTATCATACCTTTATTAATAATATTATAAATATGACTTGTGATTATAAGAAACAGGACAAAATGCGTCCTGCATACTATATTCCCCAAATTAAATCATTTTCCAACAAGACAACAGCTTCGCAAATGATTGCTTTCTCTTCGCCGACGATTCCTAAACCTTCAAATGTCGTCGCTTTGATTGAAATCCGAGCGACATCGGTACGAAGGATTTCCGAAATTCGCCGGCGCATGTCATCGATATAAGGTCTTAACATCGGTTTTTCCAGCGATACCATGCAATCAAGATTGCTAATCATATACCCCTTACTCTCAACATAATTAAAGATTTCCTGCAGGATGAGCGCTGAATCGTAATTTTTGTACTTCGGTTCGCTATCAGGAAAGAATTTTCCTAAGTCGCCCAAAGCCAATGCCCCTAGCAATGATTCCGCAATTGCATGTAACAAGCAATCGGCATCAGAATGTCCAACCGGGCCTTTGTCGTGTTCAATCTTAATGCCGCCTAAAATAAACGGTCTCCCGACTTGGAGTGGATGAATGTCTTTCGAAAAACCAATTTTTATCATAATAAAGCCTCCATAAGTTGCAGATCGGTTTTTGTTGTGACTTTAATGTTATCTTCGTCACCTAAAACGACTCTGACGTCTTTATTGAATTTATCCAGATATACAGATACATCATCGGTATAGGTAGTATCGGAATTGTGAGCTAGGATGTGGGCTTTAAGAATTTCTTCAGTAATGAACGCTTGTGGTGTTTGTACCGCAAGCGTGATGTCGCGTTTGATGTACCCAGTAACAAAGTTATTTTCAACAGAAACAAGTGAGTCCTTTACGGGAACAGCAAGTGTCGCAGCGCCTTGGTCAAGCACGGCTCGTTTTAGGTTATCAATACTGGCTTTACTAACGTTTGGTCGAGCTCCGTCATGGATTAAAACAAACCTACTCGCCGCCAGTTTCAAGCCAGCATAGACGCTTCCTTGTCGCGTCTCTCCGCCGGAGACTAATTTTATTTTTCCAATGTTTTTAACGAGTGATGCCATTCGTGAGGCATCATTGGCTGCATGAACAATAATAATCTCTTCACAATCGGGATCAGACAAAAATCGATCAACTGAATACATAATCAGTGGTTTCTTTTTAATTTCATAGAACATCTTGTTAAACGGTAATCTTGTCCGTGTGCCGCTTCCCGCGGCAACTATCAAGGCGGTATACATCGCTTCTCCTTATCGGTGATTATGCTTTATCAAGTCGTATCATAACCAGCCTTAGGTAAAACCCCAGTCAAATCAAGTTCATTCGCCAAAAACCGAATAGTTCTTTTTTTGATTGCGGATAGCTTCATCCATGGCTTTATTTCCAAAGCCAACGAACTCTGATAACGAATATGTCGACCATGGTTCGTGTTTGATTATTCCTAAATTGGGGTAGACCACTTGTTGGATGCCACCAATATTGATCATTAAATTGATAAGATCTCCACCGCTTTGCAAGGCTCGATTTAAGACGTCATATTTTCTTTGTTCGCGGATGATTAAAGCAAACTGAATGCCGGTAATTCGAAAAATACTGTTAATGTCTTTAGCAAAATGAAATCGCATTTTCTTAATATATTCTGCAATCATTAAATTACCCACATCTCGACCAAAACGAGAGTTAATATCCGGAATGTTAGTCAATTGGATCATTATCAAATAAAATGATTCCGGCTCTTTGGTGATTTGAGATAAATATTGGAAAAGTTGTTGCTCGGTTGGTAGTGAGTCAATTTCATGAATCAACGTTTCCGGAAACAACTTCATATCGACGCCTTTGATGGTTGATAAAATCTGCATCTTCTTTTCAAAATCAAAGATCTTTCCTCGCTCTTCAACCCAAACATATGTTCCTTCCCGTTTAATGCGATACTTGATATCAAATGTCGGTGTTTTTCGGGTCGCCTTTTTAATTGTTGACACATATTGGTTTTGATCGTCGGGATGAATTAACTCGGCGTATTCGTCTAAAGTCAGATCATTCTTGGTTATTCCCGTAAACTTGCTAAATTGCTCGCTGGCAAAAAAGCCATCAAGATTATCGTTGTAAAAAAGCATCCCTTCATTTAAAAGCTCAATTGTGGAAATATATCGCAACCGCAATAATTCGGATGTGGATTTGAGTTCATCAAGCTCTTTCTCCATTTCAAAAAAATCATAATCTGTCAAGTTTTGAGTAATTTTAATTTTTGATTTAAAGTTGACGGCTAAAATAACTACAATCATGAACAAATAATAACCATACCATTCCAAACTTGTTGCGAGGGGAATATATGTTTCCACGATTGGTGAAAACAACCGTAAAAACGCGTAGACGGCGCCGGTGAATAGAATTAAAATCAGTTTCCAAATCCGAAACTTGTGATACAAAATTGCACTCATCAAAACGAGCAAAACACTCATTCCTAAAGCGATATAAATCATGATATCGTTCATATAACCGCCTCCTTTTCCAATAGCGCTTCTTTACTTTTTTATGTTAGCAGTGATGTATAAGACCGGGTAATAATATGTGAGGAAAAGTCCCAAAAAAATTAAATTATATAAAACCGAAACATATCGTTCTCCAGTAACATAAGTAAAGGCAAGAATTATGATAAAAATGAGTGCCCAAACCAAAGTTAAACCATTGTTTATGACTTTAAATAACGCCGTTTGAGCATAGTCTTTTCGGTAGTCAAATTGGTGAAAATCATGGACGATGGGTTTGTCAATAACCCAAGAAACCATGAAGACGGCCGCAAAGGCGCCAAGTAAATAATCATCACGAAGCAGATTATTAAATGCCGGCCAAAAGATTGCCATCATAAGCGTTGCTAATCCGATTGTCAATAAATAGATTTCGAACCAAGAGATTTTTTTAAATGTCCTTAGTTTTAAAACCATGGTGATTAAGATTAGTCCATACGCAAACGGAGCCAACCAAATCAAAGGCAAGAAATTACTTAAAAAGGACATGATACCCCAAATTAAAATATAGATGAACAAAAATTTAACCCCTAAATATTTGATTTTTGTCTTTGGTTGTGTGGCATTGTCCTCTTCACGATAATCATCGAGATTAAACGCGTTTACTACCGCATAAAGGTCTTCTTCTTTACCTTTGTATTTGAAACCGCCACTCTTTAGAACTTCGTCAAAAGTCGTTTTTTTGAGCAATAAATTCGACAACTTGTCATTGGTTGAATATATTGTTAAATCGGGATCGGCATATTCGCCGCGATGAACGGTAATGTTTTTTGCTTTGGTTCGTACAAAATAATGGCTTTTCCCAATATGGAAATTAATATGGGTTTCTTTCGGACCAAGCGGTTTTTTTCCATAATTATGCCGCATCATCATCATGATTTCGTCATTGGTTAGGTAATAAAATTCATTATCGTCCTCGCCATAATATAAGCGTTCTTCAATTGTATCGCCATCTAAGATTCCAGCGTGAAATAAGCCCAGCAACCCTGCTTCGGGACGCAACCATTCGCCAATCAAATACAAATTGTCGAATATTTTGATATGTTCTCCGGTCTCGATTGCTATTTGCTCGTTAATCGACAAATGTTTCCTTACTTCGGGAACGGCTAACATCGACACTAATTTGCGGGGTTTACCAAGCGATGATCCAACTATACATTTAGCCAATTTAGGAAACGCTTCGACAAGCCGATCCATAAGCGGTTTCAAATCGATGTTTTCCCCTTCGTCGTAAACAAAATCGATTGCTAAAATCCCGTTTTTTGCGCTACAAGCTTCGGGATCATATGTCTTATAGTTCAACATTCGGGTTAATTGCAGTTTCGCTTCGGGATCGGGTTTAAAATAATACGTAAAATCATTGATGCCGATTATTGCCGGTTTTTGGTTTAGACAAATATACGCAGTTTGAACCCGACGGGGGCTTTCGAGATTGGGATAATATTTGCAAATTTCCTCTAACTCGGCAGTCCTTGTTGGAAAATATTTAGGATAAAATTCTTGTGGAGTTGCGGCAAAAATATAATGTTTAGCGGAAATATCTTTGCCCATGTTGTCGACTAATTTAACGATTTTTCCAGAATCATCGGTAGTGATTTTTTTGATTTTTCGATTTTGAATCAGTTTTGGATTAATCACGGAGATTTTTGCGAGTAACATTTTCATAATTTCTTGTTCGTTGGCATACAAATATGAAACACCACAATTTAGGCCAATAAAGAAGTTCATAAAAAAATTATAAGAATTAACTTGGGATAAATCGAGTCCGTTTATCGAATCAAATAATGCAAATTCTTTAATTAATTCCGGATCGTTGAAGTATTTATCGAGAACTTGTTTTAAACTGTAATCTCCCCACTCAATCATCAAAGAGGTTAAAGTGTAATCGCGGTTGACTAGCATGTTTTCTTGTTGCGTAACAAAATTATGATACATTCGGTCAATATCCTTAAAAAAACGATGAATTTCATCGCGTTGCTTGGGATAGTGTCTTACTAAGTATACAAGGAATTGTTCCGGAGTCCGAGTTCGGGTATAAGTCGACCCATCACGGTTGACTATAATGTCGGAAAAATTATCAATGGATTTGATTTCATTTTCTAGATTAAAAAGCTGAAGATACCTATTAAGTAACGCCCCATCCTTAAGTCCTGGAACCGATGCGCCAGGACCATATTTGAAGGTATATTTTTGATTGTCAACATCGATAAAGTCGTCCGCGGCTTTTTTGACAGTCAAAGAGGCCGTATCGTGAAAAACGGCGACTTTTCGCATTTTTCGTGCCAAAAATAAAGCTGCAGATAATGATCCGATGTCGTTTCCGACGACTAAGACATCATAATATTCGATTTTTGACACCTCTTTTCGGGCGGATGTTTTTACAAATTATATCACATTTTCCTGAAGAATGCTATCTCCTGAAAAATAAAAGTGCTTTCGCACTTTATTTGATCTTAAGGTACTTTTCAAAGTATAAATTCAATGTTTCTCTGCTAACATTGTAGTCGATTTGTCGATTGATTGTAACGCTTATATATCCCGTTTCTTCAGAAACAACGATTGTTAATGCGTCAGATTGTTCGCTAATACCAATCGCTGCCCGATGCCTAGTTCCAAATTTTAAGGGTAAATCAGTGCGACTGGTCGACGGGTAATATGCCTTTGCGCACAAAATATTATTGTCACGGATAATAACTGCACCATCATGAAGCGGGGTTGTCGGAACAAAGATTGTGGCCAATAATTCACTTGAGACCGGAGCTTCAATCATAACGGCTTTGTTGACAAAACTGGACAGGGTGATATCCCGTTCAATCGAAATCAAAGCTCCAATCTTGCGGCTGGCTAAGAACTCAATTGCCGATCCTAATTTTGTCGCTAAATCATTATTTGTTTTTCGGTTTTTCACTGATCTTTTCTTCAGAAATTCCATTCGTTTAAAAACGGAAGATATTTCATTGATGAACATAATAATTAAAACATAACCAAGGGGAATAAAAACAATGATTCTTGCCGGCAATAAGGCGGTGGTTGTCGCGCTGTCCGCGATAAGATAATACAAGGCCGCAACAAAAAGCATCACTAAAAGAATTTTGAACCAACGAATATTTTTGTGGCTGATTTTGGCCCTTAACACCAATAAAAAAATCGCGTATAAATAACTGACAAGAACGACTAATTCAAAGTTTCCCATTTCCACCCCTCACTATCTCTTTCAACCTGAAATTGATGATCATATTAATAAAATATTTCTATCAATATTGTACGATACTTTTCAGCTTATTGAAAGATAATCCGCTATTTCGATTCAATTTTTTTTTGGTCGTTTTTTTGGAAAATATATTTGAGAACAAAATATGCAAGGGGAAACAAAAGCACCGATGCCAAAAACGGAGCGATAATTGTCATCCATGGATATAAATCATAGTCGGCATGGAACCAATTAAGAATTAGAATATCGAAACCTGATGCTAACAAGTTACTGATTAACATTCGCATTAAAAAAACGGTCAATACAATCGCAAATTGCTTTGCGGAAGTAGTAATTGGTTTAAAAGTAAAAATGACATTGGCAAAATATGAAAAAAGTGATGCCAGCAAGAAGGCGGCTGTGTTAGATAAAAATGCTCCCCAGCCTTGCTCGAGTGCTCCCAAATTAAAAAGATCGTAAATAATCCAATAAATCAACATATGAATTCCGGTGTTGGCGATGCCGATGATCCCGAACATTAAGAATTTTTTAGTTAAAAAGTTGATACGGATAAAATACCAGAATCTATGCCAGAGGGTTATCATAGTTAAATTCTTCCGAGGTTTCTTCGATTAAATAAAGCGGTCTTTGTAACGTTTGCCGCCGAACCTGATATATTAAATAAAACATTCCGTATGCCATCACCGAAATCAGAAGCCAAAGCATATTTAGTAACAAAGCCAATATAAATGACGTCGTTGAAAAAATATAGACAATTCGGAAAACAATATTTACAACTAACATGATTATTCCTAAAACAAATGAAACAACCGGAAGAATCATCATGACATTTGAAAATTGATTCATTCCGTCAAATCCGTACTTGAACAATGACTTGAAGCTCCAACTGCTTTTGCCGATTTTACGGGGAATAAAATCATATTCAATCGCTTTGCGTTTAAACCCAACCCATGCGGACATGCCTTTCATAAACCGGAAATTGTCTTTTAGTGACAAAATCGCTTCAACAACTTGGCGATCAAGCAACTGAAAGTCTTTGGCACCATTATCAAGCACTCGATCGCTGTATTTGTTATACAGACCATAATAAAGATTCGCAAACAGAGTTCTAACTTTGGGTTCCCCTTTGCGGCTCCGCCCGCGAGTGTAAACGATTTTATATCCCTCGTTATACGCTTTAAGCATTTCCGGAATTAATGATGGTGGTTGCTGCAAATCGCAGTCAATGATAATCACTAAATCGGCTTTTCGCGAATATTCCAATCCCGCTTGCATTGCCGATTCTTTGCCAAAATTTCGCGAAAAACCTAAATATCTTACCCTTTTGTCGTTCTCTGCAAGTTTTTTTATTTCCGTAAGTGTTGCATCTTTTGACCCGTCGTTGACAAATAGCAGTTGATAATCATATCCAGGTTCAGTCAGATATTTGCTTGTTTCTTCGTAAAAAGGACGAATGTTTTTTTCTTCGTTATAAGCTGGGATGATAATCGTCAGTTGTTTCATTATCGATTGCCTCCAATTTTAGTGTTGCTTTTCTCTTTTTCTGGACTTTTAATATCTGAATCGGCAAAAAGATTGCCAGATATATTCCCGCACTGATCAGCGTTACCCATCCACCGGTGATGATTCCATTAGGAACAAACTTCATAGTAACATGAATTTCATCGATTCCGGCCGGAATAATGATACCTAACATTCCCCCAGATACACTTGTGGTTTGATATTGTTGTTCCGAAGTAAAGATCCACTCTTCGGAGTAAGTTATCGGGATCATGACAATTTGATCATATCCGGTATCACTAGTTCGAGTATAAGAAAAATCAAGAATTCCGTTTTCAATTGTCAATTGTTCGTTTTCAGATAAGGAAGAATCGACATTTTCAGCATAAAAGATCATGTCGTCACTACAAATCCGTGCATAATAATCAAAGGGATTTCCTTTATACATATCAATAGTCTTATATATAAATAAGCGACTTGGCCTGCCACTGAGATAACAAGTACTTCCAACACAATCGGTTATGCTTCCAGATGTGTTTTCAACGAATATCTCTTCTGTTCTTACTGTGAAAGAAATATATATCATTCCTGTTTCCGGCATGGTCGTGGGTAAGTCGAGAACCAAGTAAGAAGCACCGTCAATAGCACATTCTAACCGGTATTCAATCAATATTTCTTCGGGATCAAAATCAGCTGTTTTTTCAAAATAGAAGGTCTCTGGCTCATTAAAAAACTGACCACATTTAATATAAGCAAACGAATAAACGGTTTCGCTTGTCTTGCTACCGTCTTCATTTTTTTCCTCTTTTGTTATCGTTTCTCTATAAAATTCTTGAGGATTTAGAATCTCCCCTGTACTTGTAATGTAAAAAACCGATTTGTCTGTATAGTCGACATCTCCAAGGAAAGAAATTTTAAATCTGACGTCTCCGGATGCATAATTAATATTCATCTTTGAAGCATCAAAAGCATAATAGGTTTTCAGAACCCCGGTGACT